>OKSL01000315.1_pt1 | contig 35443 bp, 25 predicted proteins | sample 1606251 | NCBI WGS metagenome assembly OKSL01 (sample SAMEA3879543, study PRJEB24766) | human gut metagenome | biome: human-associated habitat; feature: feces | place: USA | collected 1985/1987 | reverse complement strand
ATCGTTGCGAGCGCAGGCGTTGTTATCTTCCGCAAGAAGGAAGAAGACTGAGCCTAACCTCAGTGCAGTGCGGCCGAAAGGCCGGCATTGCAGCAAACTGAATTGATTCACCCCGACTTTGTCGGGCGGCGGACCCCGCAGAGCGCAAGCCCTGCGGGGTTCGTGCGCTGCGGAGGGGCAGAGTGCGAAAATTCTCAAAAATAATGGGTAAAAACTTCAAATTCTTATATACTTGCTATGAAATGCGGTGCATAGTATAATGAATTGTTAAGAACAGCCGCAGTTCGGCGGCGTTGATACGGAATAACTGATGATTAAAATAAATGACATTAAATATTCATACGAGAACTCCGAAACGGAGGCTCTCCGCGGGGTCAGCATAAGCATTGCGGACGGTGAATTTGTTGCAATTGTCGGGCATAACGGCAGCGGGAAATCAACCCTTGCAAAAATGCTCAATGCATTGCAGCTGCCGTCGTCCGGCAGCGTGACTGTGTTCGGAATGGACACGGCGGATGAGTCAAAAACGCTTGATATACGCAAAAAAGTCGGCATGGTTTTTCAAAATCCCGATAATCAGATCGTGACGACAGTGGTTGAGGAGGATGTCGGATTCGGTCCGGAAAATCTTGGCATACCCACGGAAGAAATCCTCCGCCGCGTTCACGATGCACTTGAGGCTGTGGACATGCTTGATTACGCAAAATCCGCGCCGCATATGCTTTCGGGCGGGCAGAAACAGCGCATTGCAATTGCGGGGATGCTTGCAATTGAGCCGCAGGTACTCGTTCTTGATGAAGCAACGGCGATGCTTGACCCGCTCGGACGGAAGGATATCCTTCGAATTGTTAAAGACTTAAACCGCAAAAAGGGTATTACGGTGATTATGATAACACAATACATGGAGGAGGCAGTGATTGCGGACCGCGTGATTGTGATGAATGAAGGCCTTGTTGCGTTTGAGGGCACACCGGCGGAGGTGTTCAGGCGCGGTACGGAATTGCGAAAAATAAATCTGGACGTTCCGCCGATGGTTGAGCTGCGCGATGACCTTGCGGCAAGCGGCATCATTAAGCCCTGCAATGCAATGACCGTTGAGGAGATGGCAAACGAATTATGCCCATTATTATTGAAAATCTGACCCATACATATATGCCCGGCAGCGTAACTCAGTTCACCGCGCTGTACGATATTAACCTTACCGTTGAAGACGGCGAGTTTTTCGGCATCATCGGGCACACCGGCAGCGGCAAATCAACGCTTATTCAGCAGCTGAACGGTCTGATTCAGCCCACAAGCGGAAGAGTTATTGTTGACGGCTTTGACATGAACGAAAAAAAACAGCGAGCCGCAGGAAGAAAACTTGTCGGCATGGTTTTTCAGTATCCGGACTATCAGCTTTTTGACAGCACGGTTTATGATGATATTTGCTTCGGCTTAAAAAACTTAAAACTTCCGGAAGAGGAAATACGCACTCGTGCATATGAGGCAATGGAGCTTGTGGGGCTTGATACAAAGCAGGATGCGGAAAAATCGCCCTTTGAGCTTTCGGGCGGGAAAAAACGCCGTGCCGCACTGGCGGGCATTATTGCGATGCGCCCAAAATACTTGGTTATGGATGAACCTATGGCGGGGCTTGATCCCAGCGGCCGCAGGGAAGTTATGAAAACTATCGAGGGTTTGCGCGCAGAATTGGGCTGCTCCGTGATAATGGTCAGTCACTCAATGGAGGATGTTGCCCGCTCCGCTGAGCGCATTGCGGTGTTGAATAACGGCAAAGTATACGCAGTCGGCACGCCGACGGAGATTTTCTCCCGCACGGCGGAGCTTGCTTCAATCGGCCTTGACACGCCGGCAACCGCGCAGCTTGTTGAAAAACTCCGCGGTATGGGCTGTAAAATTCCGGATGGACTGTACACAAACGAAAAGTTCGAAAAGTGGCTGAAAGAGGTATTGCATAATGCTTAAAGATATTACTTTGGGGCAATACATTCCCGGCAATTCCGTCGTTCACAGGCTTGATCCGCGAACAAAGATTTTGCTGATGATTGCATATATCGTTGCGGTGTTTATCGTTAAACGAATTGAAATGTTTATACCTGTGATTCTGTTCACGGTGCTTATAACGGTGCTTGCAAAAGTTCCTGCGAACTATATGCTGAAAGCTCTTAAGCCCATGCGGCTGCTGCTGCCGCTGATGTTTGTTATGAACCTGTTTCTTGTCAAAACAGGGAAGACGATTGTTGATTGGTGGATCATTCATATATATGCGGACGGCCTGACAAATGCTGTTTTTGTCGTCCTGCGCCTTGCAACGCTTGTTTGCGGCACGAGTCTTCTGACGCTTACAACAACGCCCATCGCACTTACGGACGGGCTTGAAAAACTGCTTTCACCGCTCAAAATTATCAAGTTTCCCGCACATGAACTTGCAATGATGATGACGGTTGCGCTGCGCTTTATTCCGACGCTTATTGAGGAGGCGGATAAAATCACAAAGGCGCAGCTTGCGCGCGGTGCAGATTTTGAAAGCGGCAATGTTTTTAAACGTGCAAAGTCAATGCTGCCGATTTTGATACCGCTGTTTGTCAACTCATTTCGCCGTGCCGATGAACTTGCAATGGCAATGGAAAGCCGTTGTTATCACGGCGGCGAAGGGCGGACGCGGATGCGCGTGCTCAAATTTCATATGGGCGACCTTGCTGCGGTCATTATCTTTGCGGCATTTATCGCAGCGGTTGCGCTTGCACAAAGATTTTTGCCTGCTGTAAAACTCTTCTGATTTAACTTAACTGATTGGAGATATTGCGGGAATGACGAATATTTTTAACAAAAGTCCCGGAAATGTACCGGACGGTCACCAAAAAATCGAACCTAAAACAGCGCGGACGCTGCTTGTTATTGCTGCCGCACTGCTTATCATTGCACTTGCCTGGCGGTTTTTTCTCGAAAAAAACAGTTTTTCGGGCGGCATTGTGCGCAGCCTCGACCAACACGGCTGCAATATCGAGGCGGATGAGCTTTATAAACATAATTTCGCCAAAAACACCTCAATTCGCGCACTTGTCGGTGACACGGATATGACACGCGCTGCGGATGTTTCCCGCGAATGCGGATTTGATGCCGACATTGACAAAACAGGGGATGTTTACGTTCTGCTTGCCAATCTTGGCGATGAACAGGTGCTGACGGTTTATGTTGTTGATGAAACGATTCAGCTTGCCTTCATTCAAATTCCGAATTCGGACTCCGTGCTCCCGATTTCGGCTTGCGGCGATGCAGAGCCGACATCGACTGCTGCTTGAAATATATTGAACCGAAATCGAAAAAAAGTGTTGACATCGGCTGAAAATTGCGTATAATATTAATGTTCAAGCAGAAGCCGCCCGCTTCTCACTTGCCGCAGGTATTTATGCAGGCAGAGTAACGGCAACAAATACATTCTATTTGTGCGTGCGCGGTGCTTAGGCAGCGCGTTTTTTGTTTGAATAATTCTTTCAAGGTGGTGAAACCCATAGCAACTCAGGAATTGTTGATCAATGAGGAGATCCGTGACAAAGAGGTTCGACTCATCGACGAAAAAGGCGAACAGCTTGGTATTGTCAAGATTGAACATGCGTTGAGAATCGCAGACGAAAAGGAACTCGATCTTGTTAAGATAGTTCCCAACGCAAACCCGCCCGTCTGCAAAATCATGGATTACGGCAAGGCTCGTTTTGAGCAGATCAAGCGCGAAAAGGAACAGCGCAGAAATCAAACCGTTGTCGAAACAAAGGAGATCCGTCTCTCTTCAACTATCGATACGCACGACATGGAGGTCAAGGCCAAGGCGTGTGTCAAGTTCCTGAAGAGCGGAAATAAGGTCAAGGCTTCCATCCGCTTCCGCGGCAGACAGATAAGCCACGGCAGCGTCGGTCTCGATGTTATGAACGCATTCTATGAGATGGTTCGGGATTATGCCGTGATAGAACGCCCGGCAAAGCAGGAAGGGCGCAACATGGCAATGATTTTGGCTCCCAAACCCGCAGCAAAGAACTGATTATTTTTTAGGAGGAATTCCCATGCCGAAAATTAAGACCCATAGGGGCGCCGCAAAGCGTTTCAGCTTCACCAAGAGCGGCAAAATCAAAAGGGGCAAGGCTTATAAGAGCCATATCCTTACCAAGAAAACTACGAAGCGCACCCGCAACCTTCGCAAGATCGGCTACATCGCTGAGGAAGAAGTTTCCAAGATTAGCAAGCTGATCCCCTACAAGAGATAAGGAGGATTATTCACAATGGCAAGGATTAAAAGAGCAGTAAACGCAGTTAAAAAGCGTCGTAAAGTTTTTAAACTCTCCAAGGGCTACTACGGAGCAAAGAGCAAACTCTATCGTGCGGCAAGCCAGCAGGTCATGAAGTCCATGGCTTATGCCTATGTCGGCCGTAAGCTCAAAAAGAGGGAGTACCGCAAGCTTTGGATCGCTCGTATCAATGCGGGCGCAAGGATCTGCGGAACCAACTATTCCAACCTCATCCACGGCCTCAAGGTTGCCGGTGTTGATGTGAACCGCAAGGTTCTCGCCGACCTCGCAATCAGCGACATGAACGCATTCAACCAGCTCGTTCAGGTTGCAAACAAGGCTCTGAATGCATAAGTTTATCCGTTTGGCGGCATAAACATTATTCATGAAACGAATATCGTGCGCGGCTCGCAAGGGCCGCGCATTTTCGTTTTGACCTCAGAATATGAAGATTCAGCTCCGATTTGCTGTCTTGCCGCCGAAAGCAGCATCAGCTCAGACAGCTTTTGACGGAAATCAGGGAGTTCCCGAAAGAGGGAAGCGGCTGACACGTTAAGGCCCGCATAGTGAGAAGTGTACCGGAGCTGCTTATAATTTACCTTGGAATACCGATGAAGAACCTGCGGCAGGAGAGCGTATCGATAGACATGGGCAGCCTCATTCGTCAGATAAAGTCCCTCGGGGATCAATCACGGCTTGAGCTGCTTTGCAGCATAAAGAATAAACCTACATACGGGCAGGAACTTTCAAACAAATTTTCCGTATCGTCGACGACTGTGTATCATCATATGAATAAGCTCATTGTTGCGGGCCTTGTGGACAGCACCCTTGACGGCAACAAGGTCTATTTCACAATGAACAGAGCCAATGTGATTACATTCATAAGCCGACTGTGTACCCTGCTTCTCGATTGCGATATAAAAGATGTTTCGATGAATCTTTGACGGGTATAGTTTGCGATGCCGCCGAAAATGACGAATTGCGTCATCGAACACCGACTGAAGCGGCAAGCGAAATTACAAGTGAACAGTGACTGAATCAAAACAAAAGAACTCCGAACGCGCAAGGCCGAAAACATGCATCGGCAAACGCATTCGGAGTTTTTGAATATTACGTTTAAATATTCTTTAGCCGGAGTTTGTTCAATCAAAACTGCCCGAAAACATTTTTTTCGCTGCGCCCGGTGTATTTCCGCCGCAGCCTGCCGAATCCCGCAGCAAGCGGGGGGCGTTGCTCAATCGGGAATCAGCAGTGCCGTTCAATCCTGCATTTTGGGAACAACTATCGTGCCGTCGGCAAGCATGTATATAACCTTCGCAAGGTCGCCGCTGCCCTGAAGAGTGACTTTATAGGCCTGCCTGTCGGACAGCAGTGCATGGGTCACGGACTGAATCGTATAACCGGGATATTCTTTTTCGACTGCGGAACGAATTTCCGGAACGTCCTCGGGTTTGACAACTTTGCCTTCCCGAAAATCGGCAATCTGCCCGCTGCCGTCCTCGGTGGGCTTTTCACTGTCGGGTGCATCGGTTCCTGCGGGTGAATCAGTGCCGGGTTCGGCCGTGTTCATGCCGTCGGTCGTGCGGGCATCCGTTGCGGCGGGAGTTGTGTTCAGCTCCGTCGTGCCGGGTGCGGTTGCGGTGTTCTGCGGACGCGGCGTGGGCTTATTGCTGTTGCCGCCGCATGCGGTGCAGCAGAGAACTATGCAAAGCACTGAAAGGACTGCTGCAATAAGCTTTCGAAATTTTCGTGAATGATTCATTCTTTCCTCCGAAAATGCCGTTTTACGGCAAGATGAGCGGGCAGCAATTCGCTGCCTGCCGAATCATATTCTTGCCGAAAATGCGGAGCATTATTCCAAGCGGAAAGAAGATGCGAAAACGCATTGCGAAATATCCGATTCCGAATTTTAAAATACAAATTCAATTTTTGAATCGAAACGGCAAACAATTTGCTTTTGCGGTCAAAAGTCCGGGCAGGTTCCTGCCCTTTCGCAAAAACAAACGGAGCTGTCCGACGCTGCACATCAGTTTTTGCCGCCGGAAGGAATATACGGCGCAATGGAGCCCGCAACGGCATTAATGGGCATTGTTTGAAGCAGAACCTTGCCCGGTCCCGTCACAACGGTGTTGAAAAAGCCTTCTCCGCCGAAGAGCACATTTTTGACTCCGCGGACGGTTTGAATATCCATTGTGCAGCTCGCACTCATTGCGGCAAGATAGCCGGTGTCTACAACGATGGACTGCCCGGGTCGGAGGTCGTATTCAACCGCATGGCCGTCAATTTCTATGAAAGCTTTGCCGAAACCGCTGAGTTTCTGCATTATGAAGCCTTCACCGCCGAACAGCCCTGCGCCGAAACGCTTTTGAAAATGGACGGAGAGCTCAACCGTGCTTTCGCTTGCAAGGAAGCCGCTCTTTTGAACGATGAGCGGGTTGTTGGGTGTGATGTCAAAGCAGCGCACCGAGCCGGGAAAGCTTGACGCGAATGCGATGGTGCCCGTGCCGCCGACGGCCGTGTAGCGATTTTGGAACATAGCCTCGCCGGAAAACATCCTGCCGAAAACTTTGCCGATGCCCCCGTTGGAAGTTGTTTCCATTTTCATATTCGGGCTCATCCAGCACATGCTGCCGCGTTCGGTTATCATGCTTTCATCTGCGTTGAGCGTGCAGACAACTGCAGGGAAGGGTTCGCCGATAATGTTATAATTCATGGTAAAAGACCTTTCTGTTTAATTTATTAATTCAACGCTTTTATTTCCGGTGCTTCCGGCAGCGTACCGCAAAAAGCGGAATCTGCTATGATAAAAGCATAACATATATTCGAAAAGCTTGCAAGTATCTTTTCGGGGATGTATAATATTATTTGAGAAAATAAGGAAGAATCACCCGCGCGGCTCTGCTTTTCGGAATCCGCAACCCTTGCGGAAAATGAAACACGGTGCCCGGTGCGGCGGCACGGCCGAAAACGACGGTGAGCTTCCTGCTGAAAAGGAGAAAATAAATGAGCAATACAAAGGTTCGTTACCCCGCGGTGGAGCAGTTTATCGATAACAATAAGGATGCGCTTGTTCGCTCCGTTCAGGAAATCGTCCGTTTTCCGAGTGTTGAAGCCCCTGCGGCAGGTCCCGGTGCACCCTTCGGAGAGGCGGTTCGCGGCGCGCTTGAAAATGCATTGAATCTCGGTAAATCATTCGGCTTTGAAACCACGAATCTTGACGGCTACGCGGGCTGCATAGACTACGGCTGCGGAGAAGAGATGCTCGGCGTTGTTGCGCATGTTGACGTTGTTCCCGAGGGCGAAGGCTGGATTCATCCGCCTTATGCTGCGGAAATTGCGGACGGCAGGATTTACGGCCGAGGCACAATGGACGACAAAGGTCCCGCCGTGTGTGCGATTTATGCACTTGCCGCAATCAAGGCAGCCGGCATTCCCATGCGCCGCCGTGTCCGAATCATTCTCGGCACGAATGAAGAAACGGGATGGGGCTGCATGGATCACTATCGCAAGGTTGCGGAGATTCCGACGCTGACTTTCTCACCCGATGCGGATTATCCCGTTGTTAATTCCGAAAAAGGCATTTATCATGCCACGATGCGCTGCAATGCAAAAACAAATATCCGCATTAACGGCGGCACGCGCGCAAACGTTGTCTGCGGCAAGGTGAAGGCGTTTGTTCCGGTTGAAATTACGGAGGTTGAAAAGCACGTCAGCGGCATTCTTGCAAAGGGCTTCGGCGTTGAGCTTGAAGCACTTGCAAACGGCACGGAAATCACCGTTATCGGCCTTGATGCACACGGTTCAATGCCCGAACTCGGCAAAAACGCAATGCAGGCAGCTTTTGCAATGCTTGCGGAACTTCCGCTCACGGGCGAGGACAAACGCGTTATCGACATTCTTCACAACAGGTTCGGATTTGACATGCACGGCGAAAGCATCGGTCTGGATGTTTCCGACGCAAGCGGCAGGCTGAGCATGAATCCGGGCGTTATCGCTTGGGACGATGACGGATTCGAAATTTCAATCGATTTCCGCTACCCCATCTCCCTTGACGTGAACGAAGTCCGTTCAAAACTCAAAGCGGCACTTGCGGAGTTCAACCCCGTCTGCACGCATGAAAAGCAGCAGGACGGCCATTATATCCCTGCCGACAGCGAGCTTGTGAGCAAACTTTTGAAGGTTTATGCCGACAGGACGGGCGAATATAAGGAACCCCTTTCGATCGGCGGCGGAACTTATGCGCGCGCATTCCCCAATGCGGTTGCGTTCGGCAGCGAACAGCCCGGAATTTCGGGCCCCGTGCATATGCCCAATGAGTTCATCGGCATTGACGAGCTGATGTTCAACGCTCATATGATAGCGGATGCAATAATCGCGCTTGCCTGCGAGGAATAAAACAGTCGGTGCTTTCGGCGTTGGCGGAATAAATCGTAAACAAACCCGCAAATTCAAACAGCACACGCGGTGTTCGATATAAATGCGGACACCGCGCCCCATTAAAAAAACAGAAGAAAACAAGGAGAAAAAAATGAATTCAGAATGGTCATTGGATGAACTCTATAAAGGCTTTGACGACCCGAAGTTCGCTGCGGATCTTGCAAAATACGATGAAATGATTGCACAAACAAACGAGTTTGCAGCCAAAATTTCCGACATGCAGCCGCTCGACGCTCTGAAAACCTATATTGCCGGCAGCGAAAGCTCAATGCAGCTTTTAACGGACATGTATTCATATGCCATGCTGCGTTCCTCCGTGAACACAAAGGACACCGAGGCGGCAAGCATCAGCGGCAGGCTCATGGCAAAGATGAGTGCAACAACAAAGGCGGAAACGATAATCAAAAAGTTCATTTCCGAAATTCCGAACCTTGATGAGCTTATCGAGTCCGATCCCGTGCTGAAGGAATACGAATTCCTGCTTAAAAACATCCGTGCGGATCAAAAACATACCATGAGCGATGAATGCGAAGAAGTCGCCGCGCTTTACAACATCAGCGGGGCAAGCGCATGGAGCGATCTGCACAGCTATCTGACGTCCTCCGTGACTGCGGATTTCCGCGGCGAAAAACTGACCCTTTCTTCCGTGCGCAACCTTGCGTATTCAGCTGACCCGGCGGTTCGAAAGGAAGCATACGAGGCAGAACTTGCCTGCTATGAGAAAATTCGGGATTCTGTTGCATTTTCGCTCAACAGCATCAAACTTGAAGTTATCAACAACGCACGTCTGCGCGGGTTTGAGTCGCCTTTGACACAAACTCTGTATAATTCCCGCATGACGCGCAAAACCCTTGATGCGCTCATGGCGGCAATGGACGAACATTTGGATATTTTCCGCCGCTACCTGAGGCTCAAGGGCGAAGTCCTGGGTCATAAAAACGGGATTCCGTGGTACGATATGTTTGCGCCCATGGGCACAAACACCAAAAAATATACCGTTGAGGAGGCAAAGGCATATCTGCTGAAAATCTTCCGCGGCTTTGATAATGACCTTGCAAATATGGTTGAGCGTGCGTTTGATGAGGCATGGATCGATTTCTATCCCCGCGAGGGAAAGGTCGGCGGTGCATTCTGCGCAAATCTGGACGGACACAACCAGAGCCGCGTGCTGACGAATTTTGACGGCTCGTTCTCCGACATCGTAACGCTGGCACATGAACTCGGTCATGCGTTCCATAATCTCAACATCGCCGGGCACCGTCCGCTGAACAACGATTATTCAATGCCCGTCGCGGAAACGGCATCCACGTTCAACGAGAACGTTATCATGAACGCCGCCATTGAAGCAGCGGAAACCGATGAGGAGAAACTCTTCCTTATCGAAAGCCAGCTCCAGGACGCCGCTCAGATAATGTGCGATATTTACTCACGCTATCTGTTCGAAACTTCCGTTTTCGAAAACCGTGAAAATGATTTCATGCCCGCGGACAGGCTTTGCGAACTGATGCTTGATGCCCAGCGCAGGGCATACGGCAACGGACTTGACCCCGAAACGCTGCATCCGTACATGTGGCTCTGCAAAGGGCATTATTACAGTACCCTCTCGTTCTATAATTTCCCGTATGCTTTCGGCGGACTGTTTGCAAGGGGACTTTATGAAAAGTACATGCAGGAGGGCGCGGCATTTGTTCCCGTTTACCGCAAGCTGCTCTATGCAACCCCGGTATGCACCGTTGAGGATACCGCAAAAGTTGCCGGAATTGACCTTACGGATAAGAAATTCTGGGAAAACAGCATGCTTTCCTACAGGCACAATGTTGACGAATTCGAACGGCTTTCCAAAAAACTGAATAAATAAGCACGGATCATCTATCGGCTTACAGGCTTATTGACGAACGGCAGGATGAACCGCATGATTGCGGAACGTCCTGCCGTTTTTTGTTTTCTGCACGGACAGAATGAATATATTGTGTTGTCGGGACCGCTTCTAAACGAACAGAAGCAGCTTGTCGCCGTCCTTAAAAGGTTCTGCGGAGTCCGGGTTCAGTTCGCGTACACGCTGCGACGGAACACCGAAACGTTTTCCGATGTCAAAAGCATCCTCACCCGCACATGCATTGCAAAGAATAATGCCCGTGCTTTTTCCGTCGGCGTCGTTGGAATTATCGGTTTCCGCAACGCCTGCAACGGCTGAAACGGCGGATTCGCTGAAATATTCTGCCGAAACATCGAGATTGTAGGAAACCTGTGCCGTGCGCCCGCTGCCGCCGGATATGCTTGCCGAGGCGTTCAGTCGAAGCTGAGCAAAGTTTGCTTCCGAAGGTGCGGCCATGCGAAGCACGAAGGGAACATCATCGCTGAAACTGTAGATCCTGTTGCTGCTGCTGCGATATATGATGCGCGTGAACAGCAGTCCCTCAACGGTCATTGTTGAATCTTCAATTGAAACATTTGTTGCGATCGGGCGCGCCGCCGCGTTCAATGCGGCAAAAATATCGGCCATTCCGTCCGGAACGGACAGATTTTCGCGCAGCGAATGCTGTGCAAACGAGCCGCCGCAGGCATTTGCAACGGTCATTTTTTCGTACATGCAGCTGAAATTCAGTGACGGCGAATAAGCGTCCGTCGGAATGTCAATAACGGAGCGGCGAATGCCGAAAATGCGGAAGTCAATATCCGCATCGAATGCCAAAAGGGAAAACTCCGTGCCGAGTGCGCGCAGGCTGACGTTTTTAAGCTCCGCAACGGTATAAATCTCATCCGCACCGACTGCGGCCGAAAGGCTTTCGCGGAACGGAACGCCGCGAACGAGCTGCATCAATTCTCCGTCGGAAGTTTTCAGCAGCGCATTCAGTGTTATTATGCCGCTGACGGATGTGCCGCCGTTTTCAATGGCCGTGTCGCGCACGGAGATTTGCGCCGAGAAGGAAAGCACGCTGTCCGCACCTTCGCTGCTCAACTCTTCCGAAAAACGTATTGTTTCGCTTCCGATTTCAACACGACGCGCCGTTCTGCACTGCATTGATTTGATTTCCATATCGGCCACTCCCGAAACTCCGGATAAAACGCGAACGGGTGCCGCCGATGTAACTATGAAGTCAATGTTCACATTTGCGCTGAAAGCTGCCGCACCGTCCGCTGCAAGCCGCATATCCAGCACAGCCACGGCGGGGAGTGCATTTGAAAGCATTCCGGCGGCAAAATCCGCATTCTCCGTGCAGTGGGAAAACGGTATTTCGCCGACAAAGGCAAATGTGTCGCCTGTTTCGTCCGCTGCGGCAATTGTGATGCAGAGCCGACCTTCAAAATTCAGCTTCCCGGTTTCCGTTTTGCAGTTTGAAATTTCAACTTCGGCGGAACAGTCAAGCAATTCCGCTGCGCGGCATCCGCCGGGCGGCGGGATGCTGCCGGCAACTTCAACCTGTTCCGTGCTCCTGTGAATCAGTCGAAGCACGCTGAGATCATTCCATAACAATTCCATGTCGTTCACCTTTCATGTGTTTTGTTGCTGCTTTTATAAAAGAATACTCGCTGTTTTACGCAGATATGCCGTGATTGGGAAAGAAAGTCGAAACAAGAGTGCGGCTTGCTTTGCAAACGGGAGGGGAAAACACTCGTTCGACACAATGCTTATTTTTTATGAATTGGATGCAGCTGCGAAAAGCATTTACATATGTCCGCAAGAAATACTTGTAGGTTATCCATGCAAAAAAACGGGAAGTTATCCACATTATCCACAAGGTTATCCGCTTTTGGGGCTGAACAGGCAGTTTTTTATGTTAATAACAGGTGTGACTCAATTTGAAATATGAACAAATTATATTGTGAAACGCACTTGACATTTGTCAAGAGGCGCATATGCTGTAAATTAATTTCAACATATATAAACACGAATAGAACATATATCAAACGGCAGACAAATCGGAGCAGCAAAAATGCGGCGAACCGCGGTCGGAGGTTAACGCGGTCGCCGCAAGGAGTGGGGGGAACAGGTTAATAAACATCGGAAAAGTCTGCCCTGTCGGGCGCGATGCCCTGCGCCGCTGCTTCAGCGGACTTTGGTTATTTTTGCAGCGGGAGTCATTCGGCGGCAGCGTGGGCAAGCACCGTGTCGCGTCCGTCCTCAATTATCAGCTTGTCCGCAACAAGTGCAACAAATTCTCCGTTGGTGGGCTTATCGTTTTTGCCGTAGACGTTAAATCCGAAGAGTTTGTTGATGTTTTCGATTTTGCCGCGTGTCCAGCTTACCTCAATTGCGTGACGAATTGCGCGTTCGACTTTGCTCGGGGTCGTGTTGAACCGCTTTGCAATGCCGGGGTAAAGCTCCTTGGTGATTTTGCTGATAAGCTCGGGTTTATAATAGACCATGCGAATAGCTTCGCGGAGAAAATGGTATCCCTTAATATGAGCGGGAATGCCGACGGAGAGGAAAACGGAGGTGATTTTTTCATCAAGGCTTTTGACTGCGGAAGGCGGTGCAAAACCGATGTCGCGCTCGTTGACACAGGTTTCAAGCAAATCGCGCATCCTGCGATACAGGAATTCAGGTTCCACCGGCTTAAGCATGACATAGCCGGCACCTTTGGCGAATGAACGCTGAAGCAGGTTGTCATTCCGCATGTACGAAACAACGATGATTACCGATGGTCGGTGCGCCGACTCAATACGAAGCTGATCCAAAAGATCCAGTCCGTCCAGTTTCGGCATTACCAATTCCGTGATAAGAACGTCAAAATGTTCTTCACGCATCTTTTCAAGAGCGGCCTGCCCGTCCGTCGCTTCTTCAACGCGGATAATTTCTTTGTCCGTTCGGAAGAATTCTGCGGTTGCGTGACGGAACTGAGCGTTCCCGTCCGCGATGATAACCCTGTATTCTGACATTGTCATGTCCTCCTCGGTGTTTTTTGTTATGGTTGAATTATACCGCAGAAAAACGCACATTTCCACCAAAAAGTTTGTATTCTTTTGCGTTAAAAAAGAATATGACTTGTGCAATTTTGTATCCGTTCCGCAAAAGAAATTGAAATTGCGCACTTTTTTTAATTGTTTCAACCGTTTTGAAATCCAAAATGCATAAAAAAACGACCCTGCGCTGCAAAAAAAGCCGAGTATATATGGGGTTTTTGTGTCGATTCAATAAAAAGCAATGCGAAAACCAAAAAGGAAGAACGAAGCGGGAAAGTCGGGACAGTCGAAAAAGCGGATTTGAAATTAATATAAAAATCGTTCGCATTGTTCCAAACGGTGCGGTAAATGAGTTGTGTCGGATTTGGTCAAACAAAAAATTCACAGACTTTGAAATGCTTATGCCTGAAGTGCAGCAAAAATAAACATTCAAACAGCAAAAATATTAAACAATATCAAAATAATTTTACAAATTCTTTACATTTACCCCGTTGACTCGGCGCAAATGCGGTTGTAACATGTTATTTGTCCCATTTTGCGCAAAAGCGCGGGGCAGGATATAACGACGCAAATATTGCCGCCGATGCCGCGGGGAAACGGCACGGCGTGCTGATTCGGAGGAATGTATGACATTTTTTGACGTGCTGTCTTTGGTTGGCGGCATTGCTCTGTTCCTTTACGGAATGGATGTTTTGGGCAAATCCCTTGAAAAAGCAGCGGGAAGCCAGCTCAAAAGCATACTGTCAAAACTTACCAACAGCACAATAAAGGGACTGCTGCTCGGCGTTGCCGTCACGGCAGTCATCCAATCATCCGCGGCAACAACGGTAATGGTTGTCGGCTTTGTAAACTCGGGACTTATGCAGCTTGGGCAGGCTGTCGGCGTTATTATGGGTGCAAACATCGGAACGACCGTCACGGCATGGATTCTCAGCCTTAACGGCATAAGCGGCAGCAGCTTTTTTATTCAGCTTCTGAATCCGATGAGCTTCACGCCGATTCTTGCCATCATAGGCGTTGCACTTCAAATGTTTTCAAAGCGCGAACGCAGACGCAACATCGGTTCGGTCATGATCGGCTTTGCTGTGCTGATGTTCGGCATGAATATAATGAGCGAAAGCGTTGAACCGCTCAAAAATGTGCCCGAATTCACAAACCTATTCGTAATTTTCGGAAAAAATCCGATTCTTTCGATATTTGTCGGCTGCATTTTGACGGCAATAATTCAAAGCTCTTCCGCCTCGGTAGGCATTTTGCAGGCTCTTTCCGCAACCGGTGCGGTCACATTCGGCAGTGCGATACCGATAATCATGGGTCAGCATATCGGCACATGCATAACCGCAATGATTGCCGCGATCGGAACAACCAAAAACGCAAGAAGAGCATCGTTTATTCATCTGTACTTTAATGTAATCGGAACAATTATCTGCACGATTGTTTTCTACACGCTGAACGCATTCCTGAAGTTCGATTTTATGGATAAAACGATCGACACGTTTCAGATTGCGATTGTGCACACGCTGTTCAGCGTGATTTACACGCTGATGCTGCTGCCGTTCGGAAAACAGCTTGAAAGGCTTGCGGTGCTGTCCATTCCCGATTCAAAGGATGATCCGCAGCCGGTCATGCTTGACGAAAGGCTGCTTGCAACACCCGCAATTGCGGTTGAACAAACGCGTGTACTTGCGGCGGATATGGCGAAGCTTGTGCGGAAAAGCGTTCAGGCTGCAATTGCGCTGCTCGGGAACTACAGCGAAAAGGGCTATAATGAGGTTGCAAAGCTTGAAAAAGAGGCCGATAATTACGAAGATGAAATCGGCACATACCTTGTAAAAGTTTCTATGCAGGAGCTTTCGGATGCGGACAGCCGCGATGTTACAAAAATTCTGCATTCAATAACGGATTTTGAACGCATAAGCGACCATGCGCTGAACATTGCTCAGAGTGCACGCGAAATGGCGGAAAAGAAATTGAATTTTTCGCCCGCGGCGCAGGCGGAGCTTAAGGTTATGACGGGCGCGATCGACGAGATCGTCGGCATAGCAATCGGGGGGTTCGTTTCCGATTCCGCGGATGCCGCAAGGCGTGTTGAGCCACTTGAAGAGGTTGTTGACGAGCTTAACACAAACATTCGCGCCGCGCATATCAAACGGCTTAAGGACGGCGAATGCACCATTGAGCTGGGATTTGTTTTGAATGATATTCTTGCAAATTTCGAGCGAATAAGCGATCACTGTTCGAATATTGCCGTTTGCAAACTGGAGCTTGTTGAGGGCATGATGGATGCACATGCGTATCTGCATAATCTCAAAAACACAAACAATGAAGAGTTTGTGAAAAGCTATAACGAATACAGAGAAAAGTATGCTTTGAAAAATACGCCTTGAAGGAAACGGGAAACGGATTTCAAGGATTAGCATTTGACAACACCGCCCGCAGCGAAAACTCTGCGGGCGTGTTTGCGTTTAAGGGGAATCTTGCTTCGGACGCCTTGCAAAAATGTTGTTAAAAGGCTATAATTTAATGTGAAACAGTGTTTCCGCAAAGTCGGACGGAAAGAGGAACGGATGATATATATCGTTGAAGATGATGAGAATATAGGGCAAATGGAATGCTATGCCTTGAAAAACAGCGGTTTCGGTACGGAGCTTTTTGAGGATTCCGAAAGCTTTTTTTCAGCTGTTGCAAGGCGTCTTCCCACGCTTGTGATATTGGATCTCATGCTGCCGGGTGAGGACGGATTGACAATTTTGCGCCGACTGAGGGATTCCGCCGAAACAAGAAAGATTCCGATAATAATTGTGAGTGCAAAGTCAGGCGAAGCGGATGCGGTACGCGGGCTGGACAGCGGAGCCGATGATTACATAACAAAACCTTTCGGGGTTTCGGAATTGATTTCAAGGGTCAAAGCCGTTTTACGCAGAACAGACGGAGCGGCTCCGAATAATTACAGTGTCGGCGGCATTTCGTTGGATGACGGGCGAAGGCTTGTGTGCGCCGAGGGACGGCAATGCGCATTGACCTATACCGAATATGAGCTGCTTAAAGCTCTGGTTTCCAACTGCGGCATGGTACTGAGCCGCGAAAAGCTGATGGTTCTTGTTTGGGGAACCGATTTTGCGGGTGAAAGCCGAACAGTGGACGTTCACGTCAAAACACTTCGGCAAAAGCTCGGTTCATGCGGAGATCTGATAAAAACGGTTCGAAATGTCGGATACAAAATAGAAATGCAATGACAAAGAAAATCTACAATCAATGTATACCGTTTATTCTTATTGTGCTTTTGTCGGCGTTTGCAGCCGGAAGCATTTTCGGTGCTGCATCCGCATTATCGGAGCGGGAAGCAGGCGCGGAAACGCTTGCATGTTCCGCAAAGGAAATCTATGATTCAACCGGAGAAATTCATCTGTTAAGGGCATTTGCTCAAAAGGGCTGCATTGCGCTTGTTTCGGAAGATATGCAGCGGGTTAAAGCGGTGAATGCGGCGGGAAATGCGGAGAGCGTTTCGATTGACGATTTAAAAAGCGGCAGCAATTCTGCGCTTTGCTGTTTCGCAGGCAAAACCATTGAACGTTTGCGAATGAAGCTTGATGAGAAAAAGAGTCAGACAGCAGCCCTGCTTTGCAAACGGAACGGCTCTTTTTTTAATTTGAATTCCTGCACGATAACAAGGCTTAACAACGGTGACTATTTGCTTTTGTCCGTACACGGCGGCGATTCCGCAGCAAAACACTTCCTTTGCGCGGGTGCTTCACTGCTTGCGCTCGCCGTCGGTGCAGCGTTGTTTGCAATAAATCTTTCAAAACGCATTACAAAAACGCTTATCACTCCGCTTCAGGGCATTGCGGAACATGCGGACGGCAGCGAGTTTGCGGTTCCGTTTGACGAGCTGAAGCCCTTTGTTGAAACCCTGAAGCAGCGTCAGGCAGCAAAAAACAATATGGAACAGATGCGGCAGGAATTCACGGCAAATGTTTCGCATGAGCTGAAAACCCCGCTCACAAGCATTTCCGGCTATGCCGAAATGATTGCCACCGGCATTGCAAAGGAAGAGGATGTTCAGAATTTTGCGCGGCGCATTCATTCGGAATCCTCCCGTCTGCTGTCGTTGATTGCGGACATAATTCAGCTCAGCGAACTGGATTACATTGAGGGACGTGATGATTTTGAAAACGTTGATTTGCTTGACTTGGCACATGCGACCGAAAACAGCCTTGCTCCCGGAGCGGAAAAATACGGAATTGTGATTTCCGTTGAGGGTGAGCATTTTCAAACGTTCGGATGCCGCAGCCAGCTTGAGGAATTAATTTACAACTTGTGTGATAATGCAATTCGGTACAATAAACGGAACGGAAAGGTTTCGGTAACTGTTTTCGGCAGCGAGGGACGGCCCGCAATTTCCGTTGAGGACACGGGCATAGGCATACCGGAGGATAAGCTTGACCGCGTTTTTGAACGCTTTTTCCGCGTTGATAAGGGGCGCAGCAAGCGCACGGGCGGAACGGGACTCGGTCTTGCGATCGTCAAACATATTGCACTGCGTCACGGAGCTCAAATCTCAATTTCGAGTGAATTGGGAAAGGGAACAAAGATTACCGTTGTTTTTGAAGAGAACAGAGGCGAAAATTCCGATTAAGACATAAATAATTTCAACAAAAAACAGGGCTTTGCCGTTTCATTCGCAGCTAAGCCCTGTTTTTGTTCGGTATAAAGATTTATTCTTTCAGATAAACCGATTTGTTCTTTCGGAAAAATCCGTTTTATGGATTCAGCATAAAGATTTATCTCTTCGTGATAAATCCACTTTATGCCTTCAACATAAAGGCATGGTAAGCCTTAACTGCTTCGTACAGGTCGGCCTTGGAGATGATTTCCCACGGAGCATGCATGGACAGCACTGCAACGCCGCTGTCGATGACTTCCATGCCGTAATTGGCGCAGATGTAAGCGATGGTGCCGCCGCCGCCCTGATCGACTTTGCCGAGTTCGGCAGTCTGGAAGTTGACGTTTGCGTCATCCATCAGCCTGCGAAGCTTGCCCATGTATTCGGCGTTGGCGTCGTTGGAACCGCCCTTGCCGCCGGAACCGGTGTACTTATTGAAGCAAACGCCCCTGCCGAGGTATGCCGAATTCTTGCGTTCAAATACGCCTGCAAAATTGGGGTCATAGCCCGCGCTGACATCGCAGCTGAGCATACGGCAGGCGGTGAGTGCGCGGCGAACGAGCAGGTCGGAATATTCGCCTGTTGCGTTTACAAGCTCTGCAACAGCGTTTTCGAAATACTTGCCGTACATACCGGTTGCGCCGACGGAGCCGATTTCTTCCTTGTCGGCAAGCAGGCAGCAGCAGGTGTATTCGGGCGTTTCGTCAATGCTGAGGATCGCATTGACGGAAGCATATGCGCAAACGCGGTCATCGTGACCGTAACCTATGATCATGCTGCGGTCAAGACCGAAATCGCGTGCTGCACCGGCGGGAACAACTTCCAGTTCGGCGGAGAGGAAGTCCTCTTCTTCGATATCGTATTTTTCTTTGAGCAGAGCAAGAACAGCAGCCTTGACGGGCTCTTTTTCTTCATCGTTGAGGGGTTTGCTGCCGATGATGATGTTCAGCTCTTCACCTTCGATAACAACGGAACCCTTTTTGCTCATCTGATCGCGGCTGAGGTGAGGAAGCAGGTCGGAAATGCCGATGACGGGATCGGAGGGATCTTCACCGATAACGATGTTAACAAGCGTGCCGTCCTTCTTTGCAACAACGCCGTGCATTGCAAGGGGCATTGCAACCCACTGATACTTTTTGATACCGCCGTAGTAATGCGTGTCGAGATATGCAAAATCGGTGTCCTCATAAAGGGGATTCTGCTTAAGGTCAATGCGGGGGGAGTCAATATGAGCACCGACGATGTTCAGACCCTTGAAAATGGGCTGTTTGCCGATTTTGAAAAGCATGAGCGCTTTGCCCATGAAGTCGGAATAGACGCAGTCGCCGGGGTTGAGCTTTTCGCCGTTTGCAATGACGGTGTTAAGGTTGCGATAACCCTTTGCTTTTGCCATTTCAACAGTCTGTGCAACGCATTCGCGCTCGGTTTTGCCGTTGTCAAGGAACTTGACATATTCGGCAGAAATTGCGTTGAGCTTTGAAATATCTTCTTCGGAATAGGTTTTCCAAGCATTCTTTCTTTCCATAGAAACAATTTATCCTCCGTTTTTTGATTGGGTAAACGCCGGTTTAAGGGCTTTGCGCAAAACATTCGGAACATTTTGCACAAAGCGCGGTTTAATCACCGTTCACCCGAGAGCAACTTTGCGCCGCCCGTTCCCGTCAACGGGCAAAGGCGGCGGGGATGCCTCTGTTTTCAAGCAATATGGTAACATTTTTGAAGAAAATATTCAATACCCGAACAAGAAAAAATTGCATCATACCGATAAATTCGGGCAAAACACTCGAATGCACGGCCGAACAGCGGATTAAACCGATAAAAAACATTTAAAGAAAACTTGAAAATCCTTCATGATATATGTATAATATCACTTGCGGAATACATCAAAACGCGATGTGATTCCGCAAAGACTTTCCTCGGCACGAAAGGAGAACCATATGAAAAGATTTATTGCGGCAATGACGGCGGTTATCATGCTGCTGGCACTTGCCTGCACACCTGCGCTTGCACTGAGCGTTCGCGATGCAGCACTGGATGCAGCACTGAACGTTCCCGACGGAAACATTCAGTTCGTTACGGAGGGCGAGTATCCTTGGACTGTTGACGGTGCGAACGGTTGGGCAAAAAGCACCAACTTCCAAGTCAGCAGTTCCGAATCCACCGTCACGGCAACAGTCACGGCGGAAGAGGGCGATATCGTTTCCTTTGACTACAAAGTCAGCAGCGAAGCACGCTACGACAAACTCGTTTTCGCTGTCGATGGCAACCCCGTTGCTTCAAGCCCCTGGACTTTCTTCTCCGGCGAAATTGACTGGACGAATGTAAGCTATGCACTCACCGCCGGCGAGCATGTTCTCAGCTGGAGTTATCAGAAGGACAGCAGTTCCAACAGCCATGACGACACCGCCTACCTTGACAATGTTTATGTCGGCGCTCCTGCTGCGCCCGAAAGCCTTGAACTGACTCCGAGTCTGACGGTGCAGACTCAGCGCCGCGCGCAGCTCAACTGGACGGTTCTTCCCGAGAATGCATACAACAAGGAAGTTACCTTTGCTTCCGCGGATGAAAGCATTGCGGTCGTTGATGCAAACGGACTCGTGACCGGCGTTTCCGTCGGACAGACCGTTATAACCGCAGCCACCGTTGACGGCGGAATCACCGCCGAGTGTGCGGTCACCGTTGAACAGGGTCCTGCGGCTGTAACGCTGAACGGCTTCTTCTCCTCAAAATGGTACAGCTTCATCGATGCGGATCCCGCTGCCGCTTCCGAGCTGCCCTATACAATGACTGCAAATGTCACCGCTGCCGAGTTTGCGGGCGGCTATGTTTACGGCTATATGACTAAGGATTATTTCATCCTTAACACCGAAACGGGTGAAGTTACCTACCCTGTGATGAACACCGGCGATGTTACGATTCGCGATATGGCATATGACCACAGCGCACAGAAAATGTACGCAATCGGCACGGGTGCCGCTTCCGGCAAATTCCTTTACACCGTTGATATTTCAACCGGTGCGGTCACGGAAATTGCACAGATTGTATGCGGCAGTGAAACACCCATGACGCTTGCGATTTCAACCGACGGCACGGCATATGTTCTTACCGAAAGCTACTCAAATGCAAGCAAACTGTACAGCATCGACCTGCAAACAGGTGTCGGCACGCTTATCGGCAGCACGGGTTTCGGTCACAAACGCTTCCAGTCCATGGCATATGATCACAACACGAACCAGCTCTTCTGGGCAAGGTTCTCCGATTACGGTAACGGCGGCCTTGCCGTTATTGACACGGCAACCGGCGCGGCAACGGACCTCGGCATGATAAACGGTTCGGCGGTGCTCGTTTGCGGTCTTTATATTGCAAATAACCTTCCCGTCGGTTCCGTTATCGGCGATGAATGCACCGTAACTTTTGTTGACGGATTGTCAGACGAAACGATTTCGACGGCAACCGTTGACAAGGGCAGCGTACTCACTGCGGCTGACTTCCCCACCGTTCCCGCACACGAGGGCTATGCCTTCACGGGTTGGGATTACAACGGTGCGGCAGTCAACGCAAACATCATTGTGACTGCAAATTATTTCGATATCACCAAAGCTTCCGTAACACTCCGCGTTATTGACGAAGTGTATCTTGACGGTTCCGGCTTCCAGATGCTGCTTGATGCCGATGCTGTGGAATACGGCGTCGGCATTCCCGAAACGGGTGATGTCCTGGCTTACGGCGCAGAAGGCGCGGAAGAGCTTTATTCACGCTTTGAGTATAAGCTCCCCGAGAATGCGGACGGCAACTTCATGACCGAAACGGATATCGTTTTCAACGGCGAAAGCGTCACCGTAAGCATTCCCGCAGGCACATACGACTGGTGCATTGCAAACCCGCGTTATTGGCATGATGACGGCCCTCAGATCGGCCTTGTCAGCGATATAGGCACGGCGCACGGCAGAAATGACAACTATGTTTTTGAAGCAGGCAAGAGCTATGTGTTCACGGTTTATCGTTACGGCGAACTCGGTGCAGTCGATGTTGAGATCACCGATTACAACACCCAGCCCGGTACGGCAGGCGATGTTGACGGCAACGGCGTTGTCGAAACTGCGGATGCACTGCTTGCACTGCGCGGGGCAATGGGTCTTGACGCACTCACACCCGAACAGGCAGAGCGTGCGGATATGGACGGCAACGGTGTTGTTGACACGGTTGACGCGCTTGCAATTCTTCGCCGCGCAATACTTAACGGCTGAGTTCGGCAGCTGAATTAATCGGCAGCTGAGATTCACGGCTTTGAAACTGTGTTCGGCGCACTCGGTTCGGGTGCGTCGAATTCTTTTAAACATAATATATTGATGAGAACATCAATGTTTATAAAAAATTGATGAAACGATGAATAACAAAGGAGCCTGAAATGTCTGTTGAAGTTGAAAAAGAAATGCTGAATGCGATATTTGCCGCGCGCGATGAAGAATATGCGGATTTTACGGCAAAGCTGATTCCGAACGTTCCGCGGGAAAGCATTATCGGCGTGCGCACGCCGCAGCTCCGCCGCATTGCAAAACGGTTCGGAAAAAATGCGGGAATTAACGAATTTCTTTCCGCACTGCCGCATGAATATCACGAACAGAACCTTGTTCATGCATACATTGCGGAGAGCATAGGGGATTTTGATTCCGCCGTAAAAACGATTGAAGCGTTCCTTCCGTATGCAACAAACTGGGCTGTTTGCGACAGCATGACTCCGCGCATTTTTGCAAAGCATACCGGGGAGCTTTTGCCGATAATCAAAAAATGGCTGCAATCGGAACAGTCTTACACGGTGCGTTTCGGGCTGCGGATGCTGATGTGTTTTTACCTTGAAAAAGAGTTTGCTTCCGAAATCAATGCCCTTGCCGCTTCCGTATGTTCGGAAGAATACTATGTGAATATGATGCAGGCATGGTATTTTGCAACTGCGCTTGCAAAGCAATATGATTCGACCGTTCCCTTTGTTGAAGAACACAGGCTTTCCCCGTGGGTGCATAACAAAACGATTCAGAAGGCGGTTGAGAGTTTTCGCATAACGGCGGAACAGAAGGCGCATCTTAAAACGCTGCGGCTGAATTTGCGCCGCAGGGGTGCGAAGAATGAACCCGTTTCAACTTCAAAAAGCGACAGCAACGAATCAAAGCGGATTGAAGTTGTTGCTGCAATCATTGAAAAGGATGGTAAAATTCTCATCTGTCGGCGTGCGGAAAACAAAACCCGTGCGCTGAAATGGGAATTTCCGGGCGGAAAAATCGAACCCGGGGAAACTCCGGAACAAGCCGTGCTGCGTGAATGCCGCGAAGAATTGGACGTCGATCTTTGCGTAAAGGGCGAATTTATGCGCGTTTTGCATTCATATCCGGATATTGAAATTCAGCTCACAGTGTTCCGAACAGCGATCATCGGCAGCGACCCGCGCTGCATTGAACATAAAGAAATTCGCTTTGTTTACCCGTCGGAACTTGCAGACTTCGAGCTTTGCCCCGCCGATATCACGGTTGCGGAAAAAATTATTTCGGAAGCGAATCTTTTTTGAACGAAAGCATGTATGCGGGGGGGGAAAAACAGAAACGATGTTTAAAACCAACCGATAATAAACTGACGGAAATTGACCGTGAGCAGAAGTTAAAACAAGCAAACATGCCCCCGAAAGGATCGATCTTTCAGGGGCATGTTTGCGGATTATGCTGCGATAAACAGCAGAAAACAGTTTGATTACGGACTGTTATCGAAATGTTTTATATTTTATCAAGCAGCTTCAACCTTGGGCAGCATGGAGCCGGGTGCGAAATGCCCTTCCGCCATATAGCGGCGAGCCTCTTCAACGGTCATGGTTGCGAGGGATTTTTGTTCGGGTTTGCCGAAATTGATGCAAACCTGTTCAACAGCGGTCAGGATGACGAGTGCATCGGCATCGATGTCCTCTGCGAGGCGTTCTGATGCAAGATCCTTGTCGATAACGGCTGCCGTGCCGATATAGTTGCCGTTTTCGTCTTTGATTACGGGGATTCCGCCGCCGCCGACGGTGATGGCGATGAAGCCGCCGTTCATAAGGCATTTAACGGCGTCAAGCTCAACGATTTCAACGGGCATGGGGGAAGCAACAACCCTGCGCCAACCCCTGCCGGCATCTTCCTTCATGGTGTAGCCTTTTTCGGCTTCAAGCTTGCGGGCTTCGTCTTCGGTATAGAAGGGGCCGATGGGCTTTGAGGGTGCTTTGAACTTCGGGTCATCCTTATCAACAACAACCTGCGTAACAACAGTCACAACGCGCTTTCCGTTTTTACGGGCGCGGAGGACTTTCTCAAGCCCTTGCTGCATGTGGTAGCCGATGTAGCCCTGGCTCATGGCGCCGCACTCGGGGAAGGGCATATCGGACTTGATGGCCTTGGCCTCGGCGGCGGTGGCCATGCCGAGGTTAATCATGCCGACCTGAGGGCCGTTGCCGTGGGCGATGATGACCTCGTTGCCCTGCGCGATCAGGTCGACGATGGGCTTGGCGGTCTCGGTGACGAGAGCGAGCTGCTCATAGGGGGTGTTGCCCAGCGCGTTGCCGCCGAGCGCAATGACGATGCGTTTACCCATGGTGATATATCTCCTTAAAAAATAAATTTGAACCGTTCGGTCGGCGCAATGGCCGAATTTCCATTGCTTTCCGCCTATATTATAGGCAATGCTGCACGAGACTGCGAGACATTTCCCGTGATTTTTCTTGTATTTTACCGCTTTCCTGAGTGAAGCGGCCGAAGAAAAAGGGCGGCAGAAGCCGCCCTTTTCAGTTGTGCGCGGTCTCTTAGAACATCTTGCGCTCGGCGTCGGACTTGTCCATCTCCATGAGAGCGCGGACGGGGTCCTTGACCTGTGCGAGGAAGATCATCGCGGCGATGATGTAGGGCTTGTAGGAGGCCTGCTTGTACAGAGGAACGATGTAGCGGTCGAACACGGAGTTGTCGACCTCGCCCTCGGGGCAGGAAAGACCGGAAATGTCGGCGGGCAGGCAGTGCAGATAGAGCGCCTTGCCGTCCTTCGTGAGCTTCATCATCTCTTCGGTGCAGGCCCAATCCTTGTGCTCGGCATTCTGCGCGAGGAGCTTCTTCTCCAGCGCGTCGATGCCGGCCTTGTCGCCCTTCTGATAGAGCTTGGTGCGCTCCTCCATGGCCTTGAACGGAGCCCAGGACTTGGGATAAACGATGTCGGCGTCCCGGAAGGCTTCCTTCATGTCGTTGCACTTCTTGAAGCTGCCGCCGGTGGCCGCCGCGTTCTTCTTGGCGATCTCTTCGACCTCGGGCATGACCTCATAGCCCTCGGGATGGGCGAGAGTGACGTCCATGCCGAAGCGGGTGAACAGGCCGATGACGCCCTGCGGGACGGACAGGGGCTTGCCGTAGCTGGGGCTGTATGCCCATGTCATGGCAACCTTTTTGCCCTTCAGATTCTCTATCCCGCCGAATTCGTGAATAAGGTGCAGCGTATCTGCCATAACCTGCGTGGGGTGGTCAATGTCGCACTGCAGATTGACCAGCGTGGGCTTCTGCTCAAGCACGCCGTCGCGGTGGCCTTCGGTCACGGCGTTCACAACGTTGTGCATGTATGTGTTGCCCTTGCCAATGTACATATCGTCGCGTATGCCTATAACATCCGCCATGAAGGATATCATGTTGGCGGTTTCGCGCACGGTTTCGCCGTGGGCGATCTGGCTCTTGCCCTCGTCCAAATCCTGCACCTCAAGGCCAAGCAGGTTGCAGGCCGATGCGAAGGAGAAGCGGGTGCGGGTGGAATTATCCCTGAAAAGGCTTATGCCCAGGCCGCTGTCGAATATCCTGGCGGATATGTTGTTCTCCCTCAGGTGCCTAAGCGCGTCCGCAACGGCGAAAACGCCCTTTATCTCGTCAAAGCTCTTTTCCCATGTAAGGAAAAAGTCGCCCTCGTACATTTTGTCAAGCTTAAGCTGGCTTATAACGTCCGTAAACTGCTTTACGTTGCTCATTTTCGTCTCCTTTATAATGAAATGTTACTTTATGTCATTATCCGTAAGGGTGGCGCGGAACTCGGTCGCGTCCTCGTCCCCCCTGCCCTTATAAAGGCCGGGAACCAGCGCGTATATGGCCGCGCAGTGTACCAAATCCTCCTTCCACGTCATCTCGTTGGGAGCATGCGCTTGGCTCTCCGCGCCCGGGCCGAAGCCCACGCAGGGTATGCCGTAGCGGCCCTGTATGCTCACGCCGTTGGTGGAGAACGTCCATTTGTCTATCAGCGGCCTTTCGCGCTTTGCCATTGCCGTTGCATCGCCGCAGCGCTTTTCGCCATAGAGCGCCTTATGCGCATCAGCCACGGCCTGCACGTGCGGCGCGGTTTCCTTATTTATCCATGTGGGGAAATAGCATTCGGTTTCGTATATCTCCCCCGTCCAGCTGGGGCGGTTGTACATATACATGCTCACCTTTGCATTGTGCTTTTTGCACGCGGGCAGGGCCTCTATTTCGCGTATGCAGCTGTCCCATGTTTCGCCGGCGGTCATGCGGCGGTCAAGCGATACGGAGCAGCTGTCCGCCACGGCGCAGCGGGAGGGCGAGGTGAAGAATATCTGGCTGGTGGTTATGGTGCCGCGGCCAAGGAAGCGCGCGTCCGTATAATGCTCGGGGTTGAACTCCGGCTCCAGCATCTTTACAAGGCCCTTTATTTCATATTCATCGGTGCAGCCGTTTTCATTAAGCTGCTCAACCTCCTTCAATATATCCGCCATCTTATAAATGGCGTTGTCACCGCGCTCCGGCGCGCTGCCGTGGCAGCTTACGCCCAGCACGTCCACGCGGATTTCCATCCTGCCCCTGTGGCCGCGGTAAACGCCGCCGTCCGTAGGCTCGGTTATAACAACAAATTCGGGGGTTATGCCGTCAATATTGTGTATATACTGCCAGCACATGCCGTCGCAGTCCTCCTCCTGCACGGTGCCGGTAACAAGTATCCTTGTGCCTTCGGGTATAAGGCCAAGCTCCTTCATTATCTTCGCGCCGTAAACGGAGCTTACTATGCCGCCAAGCTGGTCGCTCGCGCCGCGTCCGCCTATTTCGGTTTCGGTTTCATAGCCTTCATACGGGTCGAATTTCCAGTTGCTCATTTCTCCCAGGCCAACCGTGTCTATATGCGCATCGAAAGCGATAAGCCTTTCGCCTTCGCCCATATAGCCCAGCACGTTGCCAAGGCCGTCTATTTCAACCCTGTCAAAGCCAACGGCCTTCATCTCCTCGGTTATCCTATGGATAACGCCTTTCTCGCCCGAGCTTTCGCCGGGTATCCTTATAAGGTCCCTCAAAAAGCGGGTCATCTCCTTTTCGTAGCCCTGCGCGGCCTTTTTTACAGCGCAAGCATCCATTCCTTCGTCCATCCTTTCCGTTTTTTATATTCCCGCGCCCCTTTGTGCGGGGGTATTATTCCTTGCTGCCGCTGTCCAAATATGAATACAGCGTATATTTGCTTATGCCGAAGTATGTGCTTATCCTGTCCCCGCTCTTGGTGATGAGCATTGCGCCGGCGTCGTTAAGATAGTGTAGCGCGCGGACCTTGTCTTCCTTGTTCATCATTGCCACCGGCTTGCCCACCAGCCGCACGGATTTTTCAATAAGCTCGTCCAGCAGCTCGTTCACGCTTGTGGGTATCTGCGGGGCCTCCCTCTCGTCCTTATCGTCCGCAATGAAGGAATCCACGGCGCTTCGCGCCATCATGAACGGCGTCATGTCGTAATTTATTGAGAAAATGCCCTCCGGCGCGCCGTTTTCGCCGTTTATATATATCGTGCTTGATCTGAGCGTTCTGCCGTCGCCCGTCTTGGTATGGTAGCCAAGCTCGTCCTCCATATGCTCACCCCTGCGCTTTAATGCTTCAAGCACCACCGGGGAGCTGCCGTCGCCAACGCGGCGGCGGGACACATGGCCGTTTTCTATCGCGGCAATGGTGCGCTCCGGATCGCCCGTGTTAAGATCGTGCACCACCACTTCGCAGTTTCCGCCGAACTGGGCCGCCATGGCCTTCGCCAGCCGTTTTACAAAATCAAGCGTTTTATCGTCCATTGTTACATATCGCCTCCGTTCAAGTATATCTGCGTATGCATATATTAGTTTATCATACAATATCTCCGTTGCAAAGGCGATATCAAAATAAAATTTAGTTTATCTAAAAGAATTTTGTTTCTTTTGTTCTTGTCATCGCGCCGCATGGATGATATTATAATAATGTAAGAAAATCCACATACGGAATGCTGTAAGGGAGTGCTTTGCGCGCGGGCAGAAAACAGGGCTTATGCCTTGTCAGCCGAGCGTTTTTTTAATATTAAAACCATATACCATCTTTTTAAGGAGGCTTTTTGGCATGATAATCATAGGAAACGGCAGATTGATAACCCGAAACGCGGCCGAGCCATACTATGAAAACGGCGCGGTAGTTACCGAAAACGAGCTTATAAAGGAAACAGGCACAACGGCAGAGATGCGCCTGAAATACCCGGATGCGGAATTTGTGGACGCGAAGGGCGGCGTTATAATGCCCGCGTTCATAAACGCGCATACGCACATATATTCCGCCCTTGCGCGGGGTCTCAGCATAGCGGGCTATAACCCCACCAATTTTTACGAGGTGCTGGACGGCATGTGGTGGAAAATGGACCGCAGCCTTACCCTTGAGGATACGCGCCGCAGCGCATACACAACCATAATAGACTGCATAAAGACCGGCTGCACCACCATATTCGATCATCATGCAAGCTTTTGCCAAATAGAGGGCAGCCTTTTCGCAATAGCCGACGCGGCAAAGGCGCTTGGCATACGCGCGTGCCTGTGCTATGAGGTGAGCGAACGCGACGGGGAAAAGAAGTGCGACGAATCCATTGAGGAAAACAGGAGCTTTATAGACTATTGCGAGCGCGAAAACGACCCAATGCTGAAGGCAATGTTCGGCGGCCATGCGCTTTTCACGATAGGCGATAAAACGTTTGAAAAATGCGTTAAGGCAAACGGCGGGCGCACGGGCTTCCATATTCACGTTTGCGAAGGCATGAACGACGTTTACGATTCAATGAAGAACTACGGCTGCCGCAGCGTGAACCGCCTGCTGTACAACGGCATTTTGGGCGAAAGGACGCTGCTTGGACATTGCATACATATAAGCCCCGCGGAAATGGACATAATACGCGAAACCGGCACAATGGTTGTGAACAACCCCGAATCGAACATGGGCAACGCCGTGGGCTGCTCGCCGGTGCTGAAGCTGTTTGAAAAGGGCATATTGGTAGGACTCGGCACCGACGCATACACGTTCGATATGCTGGAAAGCCTTAAAGCCGCCCTGACCATACAGCGGCACAACGCCGCCATGCCAAACGTCGGCTGGAACGAAGTTACAACGATGCTTTTCGCAAACAACGCTAAGATTGCCGCCAAGTATTTCCCCCATGAGCTGGGCGTTATAAAGGCGGGCGCAAGCGCGGACGTTATAGTGATGGACTACAAGCCCTTCACCCCGTTCTCGGCAGAGAATATAGATGGGCATATGCTTTTCGGCATGGCTGGCAGGCAGTGCGAAACCACCATGTGCGCAGGCAGGCTGCTTATGAAAGACAGGAAGCTGCTTATTACCGACGAGGATGCCGAAAACGCCAAAACGCTTGAGGTTTCAACCAAGCTTTGGCAGCGGCTCAACGGCTGACACAACAACGGGAGGAACAGAAAATGAGCGAAAGAATGAACCCATTGCCCTTTAAGGCGCTTATAGAATGGATGCTTTGCGAAAAGGAAGCAAGCGGGGCGGTTTTCGGCGTAAGCTCGCCCTATGTTAAGAAGGACGCGGGCGCGCTTATGCTCTTCGGCGAAAAGCTTGAAGCCCCCTTCGGCCCCGCAGCCGGCCCCAATACGCAGCTTGCGGAAAATATAATTGCGGGCTACTACGCCGGCGCGCGGTTCTTTGAACTGAAAACCGTGCAGAAGATGGACGGCGAGGAGCTTGCCGCCTGCGTGCCCCGCCCCTGTATCCTCGCCAACGACGAGGGCTACAACTGCGAATGGAGCACGGAGCTTACCGTGCCGCAGGCGTTTGAGGAATACGTTAAGGCATACCTTGCAATAAAGCTTATTGCAAAGCTTTACGACCTTGGCGACCCCGAAGGCTTCCAGTTCAACATGAGCGTGGGCTACGACCTGGCGGGCATAAAGACCGAAAAGATAGACGCCTTTATAGAGGGCATGAAGGACGCTTTCTCCACCCCCATATGGGCCGAATGCATGGCGGAGCTGAACCGCCGCTTCCCCGAGATGGGCGAATACTTCGCCGCCATATCGCCGCGCATAGCAACCGGCGTGACCGTATCCACGCTGCACGGCTGCCCGCCGGATGAGATAGAGGCCATAGCAAGCTATCTTATACGCGAAAAGGGGCTGAACACCTTCGTAAAGTGCAACCCAACAATACTGGGCTACGATTTCGCGCGGGAGCGGCTCAATAAGCTTGGCTATGATTACATTGCCTTTGACGAGCATCATTTCAACGAGGATCTTCAGTATGCGGACGCCGTGCCCATGTTCCGCAGGCTAATGCAGCTTGCCAAGGACAACGGAGTTGAATTCGGGCTGAAGCTTTCAAACACGTTCCCCGTGGACGTTAAGGCGAACGAGCTGCCAAGCGAAGAAATGTATATGTCCGGCCGCGCGCTTTATCCGCTTACGATAGAGATGGCAGCGCGCTTCAGCCGCGAATTTGAAGGCAGGCTAAGGCTCTCCTTCTCCGGCGGGGCGGATTATTTCAATATTGTGCCGCTGTACGAGGCCGGCATTTGGCCCATAACCGTTGCAACCACAATATTGAAGCCGGGCGGATATTCCCGCTTCAAGCAGCTTGGCGAGCTGTTCGACGGCGTATCAAAGCGCCCCTACGCGGGCGTAAACGCGGCAAAGGTTGCTAAGCTTAGCGCGGATGCGGAAACCGACGCGCATTATAAAAAGCCCGTAAAGCCCCTGCCGGACAGGAAGAACGGCCTTCCCCTGCCCATTGCGGATTGCTTCACAGCGCCCTGCATGGGCGGCTGCCCGATACACCAGGACGTGAGCGAGTATATAGAGCTGGTCGAAAAGCAAATGTACCCCGAAGCACTGGAGCTGATACTTGAAAAGAACCCGCTGCCCTTCATAACCGGCACAATATGCGCCCACAGGTGCATGGATAAATGCACGCGCAATTTTTATGAGGACAGCGTGTATATCCGCAATCTTAAGCTGATAGCCGCACAAGAAGGCTACGACGCCGTAATGGCCCGCCTTGCCCCCGCCCAAAGGCAGGACGCAAAGAAAACCGCCATAATAGGCGCAGGCCCCGCGGGCATAGCCGCGGCGTACTTCGTGTTTGAAAAGGAAAACGAGCCGGGCGGCATAGTTAAAAACGTTATACCAGAATTTAGGATAGCAAGCGACGCCATAGCAAAGGACGTATCCTTTGCCAAGCGCATGGGCGCGGAGTTCATATGCGGCAAAGAAGCGCCGAGCCTTTATGAGCTGAAGGCGGAAGGCTACGAATATATTCTGCTTGCAATGGGTGCGCAAAAGCACGGCGCGCTCAGCATACAGGGCAACGTTATGAACGTTATAGACTTCCTATACAGCGCCAAGAACGCGCCCGAAACGCTTGCCTTGGGCAATGCGGTTGCGGTTATAGGCGGCGGCAACACGGCAATGGACGCAGCCCGCGCGGCAAAGCGCATAGGCGTTGAAAAGGTGAGCATAGTTTACCGCCGTACAAAGAAATATATGCCCGCAGATGAGGAGGAGCTTGCACTCGCCATGGAGGACGGGGTTGAATTTGCCGAGCTCCTTGCCCCCGTTGAACAGAAGGACGGCATGCTCGTCTGCAAAAAGATGAAACTTGGTGAACTTGACGAAAGCGGCAGGCGCAGCGTAACGGAAACGGATGAGACCGTGACCATCCCCGCGGATACCGTAATAGCCGCCGTGGGCGAAAAGCCGGACGCGGAAGCGCTGCGTGCATACGGCGCCGAACCTAACGAAAACGGGCGCGTTCCGTTTGACTGTGGCGCGGGAGTATATGCCGCAGGCGACGCGCTTCGCGGGCCGGCAACGGTGGTTGAGGCCATTGCGGATGCAAGGCGCTTTGCGGATGCGGTGATAGGCTTCAATAAGGGCTACATGATCAACCCCGCCGCCGCGCGGGATTACAGGGAGACCCTTGCCCGCAAGCACAGGCTTATGGAACGCCAGTGCGGCGAGGCGGAAGCGAAGCGCTGCCTGGGCTGCTCCACGGTATGCGAAAACTGCGTATCCTCCTGCCCCAACCGCGCAAACGCCGCCATAAAGGTAAAGGGTAAGGCGCAGCGGCAGATAGTGCATATTGACGCGCTTTGCAACGAATGCGGCAACTGCGCGGTGTTCTGCCCGTATTCCGGCCGCCCGTATAAGGATAAGCTTACCGTATTCGCGGACGAAGCAAGCTTTACGGACAGCGAAAATAACGGCTTCCTGCTAATTGACAGGGAGAGCAAGACAATAAAGCTTAGGCTGAACGGCGAGGTGAGCGAGGTTTGCCTGACAAAGCCCAATCAGCTTGAACGGGACATTGAGGCAATAATACTCACCGTTATAAACGACTACGGCTACATGCTGTGATCAAGCAATACGAAAGCGGAAGGAGCGGAGCATGAGCAGCTTCTATGTAAACGGAAATATTGTAAAGTGCGAAGGCAGTATGTCCCTGCTTCGCTATCTCAGGGATGAACTGCGGCTGACCTCCGTAAAGGATGGGTGCAGCGAGGGCGCGTGCGGCACATGCACCGTTATAATAGACGGCCGCGCAATGAAGGCCTGCGTGCAGCGCACGGACAGGCTGGGCGGCAAGCATATAATAACCACCGAAGGCCTGGGCGCATTTGAAAAGGAAGCGTATGTATACGCCTTCGGCCACGCGGGCGCGGTGCAATGCGGCTTCTGCACGCCGGGCATGGTAATGGCGGCGAAGGCGCTGCTGGATAAGGTGAGCGACCCGAGCGAGGACGAAATACGCAGGGCGCTGAAGGGCAACATATGCCGCTGCACGGGCTATGTTAAAATAGTGGACGCGGTCAGGCTTGCCGCAAGGCTTATGCGGGAGGGCGCAATACCCGCGGAGGATGAGGCGTGGGCCGTGGGCAGCAGGGTGCCGCGCCTTGACGTGCGCGAAAAGGTGCTTGGGTACGGCGAATACACGGACGATATGTATATCGATGGCATGGCATACGCAAGCGCCCTGCGCGCCGAATACCCCCGCGCGCGCATACTGAAAATAGATACCGCAAAAGCGAAGGCGGCCGACGGCATAATCGCCGTTTTCACCGCAAAAGACATACCGGGGCAGAACAAGGTAGGTCACCTTAAAAAGGATTGGGACACCATGATAGCCGAGGGCGACTGCACGCGGTATTTGGGCGATGCGGTTGCATTGGTGGTAGGCGAAACGGCGGAGGCTGTGGAGGCCGCAAAGGCGCTTATAAGCGTTGATTACGAGGAGCTTACGCCCATACGCAATGCATACGAGGCAATGGCCAAGGGCGCGGAGGAGCTGCACGAAGGCGGCAATCTGCTTGCGCATAAGCATGTTTCCCGCGGGGACGCGGCGGGCGCGATAGCCAAGAGCAAGCACATACTGCACGGCAAATACACAACGCCCTTTACGGAGCACGCATTTCTTGAGCCCGAATGCGCCGTGGCTATACCCTTTAACGGGGGCGTTAAGATATATTCTTCCGACCAAAGCGTGTATGATACTCAGCACGAGACAGCCCCCATGCTTGGCCTGCCTATGGAAAAGATATATGTTGAAAACAAGCTTGTGGGCGGCGGCTTCGGCGGTAAGGAGGACGTTAGCGTTCAGCACCATGCCGCGCTTGCCGCGTACCTTACAAACCGCCCCGTAAAGGTCAAGCTGACCCGCGCGGAAAGCATACTCGTTCACCCAAAGCGCCACCCGATGGACATGGAGTTCACGCTGGGCTGCGACGAAAACGGCGTTATTCAGGGCGTTAAGGCAACCGTTATAGCGGACACGGGCGCGTATGCCAGCCTTGGCGGGCCGGTGCTGGAGCGCGCCTGCACCCATGCGGCGGGGCCGTACAACTATCAGAATTTTGAAATAGACGGCTATGCGTACTATACAAACAATCCCCCCGCGGGGGCTTTCCGCGGCTTCGGCGTTACGCAGACCTGCTTTGCAATGGAATCCATGCTCAACCGCATGGCGCACAAAATAGGCATAAGCCCGTGGCGGATACGCTACATAAACGCCATACGCCCGGGGCAGGTGCTGCCAAACGGCCAAATTGCGGATGCCTCCACCGGCCTTGTTGAAACGCTTGAAGCCGTGAAGGATGCATACGAGGGCGCAAAATATGCGGGCATTGCCTGCGCCATGAAAAACGCGGGCGTGGGCGTAGGGCTGCCGGATACGGGCAGGGTAAGGCTTAAAATACGCCGCGGCAAAGTGCATATTGAAACCGGAGCAAGCTGCATAGGCCAGGGCTTGGGCACGGTGCTTGTGCAATACGTTACGGATGAATTGAACATTCCGCGCGAGGCCGTGGTATACGGCGGATCAAACAGCGACTCGCCCGATTCCGGCACAACATCGGGCTCCCGCCAAACGCTCATAACGGGGGAAGCGGCGTTAAGGGCCTGCCAAGGGCTGAAGGCCGACCTTGCGGAGCATAGCCTTAGCGAGCTTGAGGGCAGGGAGTATTACGGCGAATACCTTGCCAAGACCGACCCCTTGGGCAGCGATAAGCCCAACCCCGTAAGCCACGTTGCCTACGGCTACGCAACGCAGGTTGCAATACTTGATGAGGAAACCGGCCGCGTGAGCGAAATAGTTGCCGCGCACGACGTTGGCAGGGCCGTTAACCCACTTTCCGTTGAAGGGCAGATAGAGGGCGGCGTGATAATGAGCTGTGGCTTTGCGCTTACGGAGGATTACCCGCTTGAAAACTGCCGCCCAACGGCGAAATACGGCACGCTTGGGCTTTTCCGTGCGGATAACTGCCCGCGCGTAACGTCCGTAATAATCGAAAAACCTGGCATAGATAAGGCGCGCGGAGCCATAGGCATAGGCGAAA
>OKSL01000313.1_pt1 | contig 35486 bp, 28 predicted proteins | sample 1606251 | NCBI WGS metagenome assembly OKSL01 (sample SAMEA3879543, study PRJEB24766) | human gut metagenome | biome: human-associated habitat; feature: feces | place: USA | collected 1985/1987 | reverse complement strand
CGGGGATTGGTTTTGGGGTCAGAATCGTAAACGCCGTCAACCTGAGTGGCTTTGAGAATAACATCGCACTGCATTTCGGATGCCCGGAGCGCAGCGCCGGTATCCGTCGTAAAATAAGGATTTCCGGTACCGGCCGCAAAAATGACGACACGGCCTTTTTCCAAATGGCGCAAAGCCCGGCGATATATGTAATGCTCACAGACTTCGGGAATGTTGAGGCCGGAAAGCACCCGTGCCGGCGTACCGATTTCTTCCAGCGCATTTTGGATGTAAAGAGCGTTCATAACCGTAGCCAGCATTCCGACATGATCGGCAACGGTGCGGTTCATCCCCTTGGAAGCCTCTTTGGCGCCGCGGAAAATGTTGCCGCCGCCGACAACAACACCGAGCAGACAGCCCGCATCATGAAGCGCTTTAATTTGCAGTGCGGTTTCCGTGGCCTTTTCAAAATCAATGGGCGTTTTGCCCGAAAGTGCTTCGCCGCTGACTTTTAACAGTACTCTTTTATATTTCATTGTGGTTTTACCTCCGATTTAAATTCATGTTGATTTGACCGCCGGCCCGTTTTATTTCGTGTCCTTTTCGGGTTGAGTGGGGGTGTGAACAACATTGATTTCATTAACGCGCCTCCCGTCCGCAGCCTTTATCGTGATTTCAAGGCCGTGCGCGCTGAATTTATCGCCGACATCGGGAATCCTTCCCAAGTGTTCCATAACCCAGCCGTTAAGAGTCGATGAATCGGTTTCATCCGTGATATCAAACATATCGAAAAATTCATCGAGATCCATTGCGCAGTTGATATCATAATTGTTTTCGCCGAGTTTTCGCACGTTTTCAATAACTTCGTCGTGTTCGTCCCAAATCTCGCCGACAAGCTCCTCAAGGATATCCTCCATGGTGACGATGCCGAGTGTGCCGCCGTATTCATCCGTAACAACGGCCATATAAGTTTTTTCCTTTTGCAGCAGCTTCAGGAGGTTGCTTATCTTCAGAGTCGGCGGGATGAATATAGGCTTTGTCATGATTTCGCGGACCGAATGCTCCGTAATGCCGCCGTCCGTGTAAAAATCCTTATGATGAATTATGCCGATGATGTCATCTATCGTTTCTTCGTAAACGGGCAGACGCGAATGTCCGGATTCGGTAAAAATCTTTGCAATTTCGCCTTTTGATTCATCGACATCAACCGCTTCAATATCAACGCGGTGGGTCAAAATGTCTTCAACCTGCACGTCGTTAAACTCGATTGCGCTGCGGAGCAGGGAGCCCTCGTTCTCGTTGATGCTTCCGCCCTGTTCAACTTCGTCAACAAACATCAGCAGCTCTTCTTGCGTGATCTTTCTGTTGCTGTCGGTTTTGAGCAGTTTTGCAAGCAGCTTTTTAAGGCCGGTGAAAAGCAGAGTGAGCGGGGTAAAAACAATCATCAGAAGGTTGATTAGGGGAGCCGAGAACATGCTGAATTTTTCGGGATTCTCTTTTGCAAGGCTTTTAGGGCTGATTTCGCCGAAAATCAAAACAACGATTGTAACAACAACGGTTGAAATTGTTGCGCCCTTGTTTCCGTACAATTCAACGAAAAGCACAGTGCCGAGTGACGCCACAAGAATGTTAACAATATTGTTTCCGATAAGAATGGTGGACAAGAGCTTGTCGTATTTATCGCAAAGATGCAGCGCAAGCGCGGCGCGGCGGTTGCCTTTTTCCGCAATTGTACGCAGCCTTGTGCGGTTAAGAGACGAAAAAGCTGTTTCCGTTGCGGAAAAATATGCGGAAAGAATGATGCATATCATCATGGCAACGATCATTGAAATGTGGTTCATTGGGTCAAAACTGCTCCTTGTTGAATTTGCAGGGATGGGAACGCGGGCAACAAAAAAACGCTCCGAACGCAAAACTTTCGGATACGCATTTGAGCATATGCAGAATATATAACGAAAAAACCGGGCAGAAAATGCCCGCCGGAGCAATGCTCGGCTGAAACGCAGCAGTATGTTACCGCGCCCTGACACTCATGATTACCGTTGTCGTCATCGGTACTCAATGTCCGTCCCTCCGTAAAAAATCGATACTACTATTATAACTTATCCGTGAGCCGCTGTCAATAGCACCGAAGCCCGCTCCTGCATTTTGAACAGGAACGGGCTTCAGGCTTCGCTTTTTGTTCCGCTGCCTACGGTAAAAAGCAGGGGCAGCGGGCAAATTCGGAGGGTTTATCAGTTGCCGGCATACATCTCAATTTCGTAAACATTGAGATGATAGGGATACCCGGTCTGATTCGTTTTGCGCATGTTGATTTTGAACAAACGCCTTGCCTCGGGCATATCAATATGGTCGACAGATATGTCAGCGGTATTGCCGGTTGTGACATGAATCCTCTTCCAGAACCATGCGATTTGGCAGACTCGGTTTTGCGTGGATCTGTCCATATTGAAGTACGCTTCTTCCGTGAGATACCTTTCGTTAAGGATATAAACATCCCATGACGAAGTGTTCAGGTCGGAATCTTCACCTGCGGAACCGGCATGATATATCTTGAGTATCGGATTTGCAACGGGGGTATGAATGTCAAATGCAACCCAACCGTTGACGCCGGAAGCGTGCCACTTGTCGGCTTCGGGATCACTCATCTTTCCGTCAAATGCGTGCTGCGGTCCGTTCTTCGCATAATCCGGATACTTCTTATTGGAATAATAGATGGTGGCGTTAAGCGCAAGGTTGACCGAGGGTTCGGCGACCTTTGTGAACACTGCGGTAACAATAACGTCACGTGCAGGCATCGTGAAGGTGCCGCCGTTGTTCGCCGCACCGTTGACAACGTAATGACTGAGCTCGTACCCTTCATCGGGAACGGCTGTCAGCTCAACTGCTTCCCCAAAAAAGGCGGACAGCTTGGAAGCCGAAACCGTGCCGCCTGTGGGCTGAACAACGGTAATGCTGTACGCATTTGCGGTGAACACGGCGGAAACTTCAACATTCCGTGCGGGCATGATGAAAGTATCGCCGTTAATCCTCTCGCCGTCGAGCGTGAAGTAATCGAGGGTGTAGCCTTCCGCAGGGGTCGCGGTAAGTTTTACGGTCGTACCCGCAGTTGCGGAGGTCGCGGAAGCGGCAACACTGCCGTTTGCGGGCTGAACAACGTTAATGCTGTATTTTACCGCGCCGGGTTCTGCATCAAAGGCGGTGCTGAGCTTGATGCTCTCTTCTTGCTTGCCTTCCTGAACCGTGTAGAACACGCGTCCTGCATCGCTGCCGTAATCAAGGCCGGTGAAGCTGACTGTGCTGCTCTGAGCTTCTTTGGAAGCAATCTGCGTGTAGTTCCCGTTTGCGTCACGCAGATAGAGACGAACCGTGCTGCCCGTTGGAGCATGGGTGAGACTGAACGTATCGCTTGCGCCCGTGTTGTTTTTGGCGGAAGCAAACTTCATGAGCACAATGTCGCTGCGTTCGCGCTCGGTGCTTTCGAACATCTGCCATTCGTAAATACGGATAGCGCCCCATGCGGACGAGCCGCTGTTGTTGATATAAAGTCTCCATTCCTGTGCGGTGACGGGTGTGATCAGTTCATCGGTGACAGCCGAACTGTTGTTGTTTGTGCTGTATACCGTTACCCAATTGTTTCCGCTTTTGTACTGAACGGAAAAAGCAATTGTGTTCATGTTCTGGGCCTCGCCGCCGTATTGGGCGTGTTCAATTCGAATTCGTTTGATGGTTCGCGGTTGGTCGAGTTTTATCGTCATCCAGCCGCTCCGCGCATTGGTGGCGCACCATTTGGAGCCGTTTTCGCTTGTTCCGTCAATGGCCTTCCATGCGGGTTCGCCGTCATTCTGAGCGGAATAGCCGGTGACTTCGGCCAAGGGGCAGATGTTTACGGGAACGGTAACATCGCTCAGCTTTTCGGTATCGCCGTTTTCATAGGGCCAATCGATTGTGAAGCGGGAGCTTTCGCCGCGAACACCGTTTGCGTTTACGGGAACGACTTCGATGGTAACATCCGCCTGGTCATCGTTGCGGACAAGGTTCGGAATATAATACGCGGTGTTGGGCGTTTCCATTATAAGTGTTCTTGTGCCGTCCGCATTGAGCCTGTAAATCTCGTAGGAGGAGGCGTTATTGCCGTTCCACTTGATGCGCGCTTCGGCAGTGTATGCGTCGAGATAAATGATTTCTTCAAGCCTTGCATTGCTTGCGCTTGCAGCCGCCGCCTCGGAATCGGTGACGGCAAGCCTGCCGATGTTGACCTGATAGTCGTAAACATTGCTTGTGCCGCCGATTTCAAAGCCGATCGCATAGAGTTTTTTGCCGCTGAGGGAAGCGAGGGAAACATTGCTTGTTGTCCAGCCGCCGCTGCTTGCGTCAAGGGCAAAAGTTGCTTTTTGGCAATTTGCATAGCTTGAAGTGTTGCTGTCGCCGTAATAGGCAACAAGTTTCATCAGCCCCCTGTCGTTCTTGGCGGTCACGGCAATATTTGTGCTGCCGTTGATGTCAAGATTCGTGCTGTAAAGCATGATATTATTGGGCTTGTTTGCCGTCAGCGAACCGTAGAACTTGATTGAAGAACCGCCGTTGTATGCGTCTTCAAAGTCGTATGCGCCGCTGAGCTTTTGTCCGTTGGAATCGATTATCCATGTCCATGTGGGCATAACATCCTGAACGGACTGATAGCTCCATTCCGCATCGCGGGATTTGACGCCGTCAATATAGAAAGCCTTTCCGTGGCCGGAGTTGAAGTTGGTTACAAACGGCGCGGAAATGATCGTCGTGTGGTCGGCAAAGAACCTTGACATGCCCGCCCAGCCGCTTGAGAAAGTGCTTCTGGGGTCGCCGCCGTTGACATAGAATTGACGTTCAACCTCGTGGAAATCCGCACCGTCACCGGAAAGACCCATTGTGGAGTTCGGGCAGTAAAGAGCAAGAGAGAGCTTCAATTTGTTGTTGTTGAGCAGATAATTTGAGCTGAAATTTGTGTTCATGCAGTTCTGCTGAACATCAAGCCCCGCAAAGGCCTCGTATTGGCTTTTGCCGAGGTTCTGCATGGTGGAAACGGTCGTGTTGACATCTTGAGTCGTCCAATTGTAGTTCATAAAGAACTCGTTAACGCCTGCGGAAACCCAGCCGCTGTTGCTGCCGTTAACGGCATCCTGATAGCTGAGATTGCCGCTGTCGGTGATTGAATCGTACCAGCCGATAAGCATGTTCGGCTTTTGCTGACGCATATATGCTATCATGCTTCTGAGATTACCGGCGGTTGTGTAGTCAACACCGGTTTCTTCATTGAAGAAATAACCGTCGAAGCCGTAATATTCCATAACTTCAATCAGCTTGTCCGCAACGCTTCTGTAATTGCGAACAAAGTTCTCCACAACGGAGGAATTGCCGCCCCAGTCGAAGAAAATCGTGCCCATGACGGGAACGCCGTTTGTGTGCGCCGCATCGGTGAATTCACCTGTCGGCACAACGACCTGCCCCCGTTTTGAACCGGACCAGTACACAAAGGAGGTTGCGTACTGCCAGTAGTTAAAGGCATAGCTTGAAAAGCTTTCCTGTCCCTGTGCGTTTGTTGCATCATGTTTGGAGTTTGCAAGGGAGCAAACCATGAGTTTAGCATCGGGGTTTGCATAGTCGTTGACCGTGAATCCCGTGTATCTGTCTGCAAGGGGAACAACGGATCTTGAGTAGTCGGAATCCGGATCGTTTGTCGGTTCCCAGCTGAGCAGCGTGTCAACCGTGAATGCCGGGCCGATAGGCATCAGCGAAGTGCCGTCCGCATATGCCTCGTTTAGCGAATCCGCGTTCGCAGCCTTAACAACGGCGGAAAGAGTGTTGAAAAAGCTCCGTGACGGCAGAACGCCGAAGCAGAACACTGCGGCGAGAATTGCAGCGATGATTTTTTTTATCGTATTTACCCTCATATTATTTTCCTTTCAATAATAGACTGATGGATTGCTTAAACAAATTTAAACCGTAATGATGCGGTAAAGCTCGGTTTAAATCATTTAATTATGCCCAGTTTCGTGAACTCGGAGATAATTTCACCCAAATCAGCCGCTGCCTGAGGGATCTCAACATCATATTCATCAAGAATGTGCGAAAGAATCTCCTCCTCCGTTTGTCCCTTCTGAATTGACTCATAAACAAACAACGACATTTCATTAAGCAAAATCATTCCCTTTGTTTCCGTGCTGCTTCCCCCAAGCGGCACCAAAAGGTTGTCTCCGGCAATTGTTCTTAAAACATAATTTTTGCTTATTTGCATAAGCTCCCTCCGTAATTATCTTCTTTTGTGATATTCTGCTGCAAGCCGTGTATATGCGTCCATTTTTTTGCACATAAAGGTCGGTTCTGCATCGAATCGCCCGTTTTCGGCAAAACAAACGGCGGGACAAGCTTCACAGATATTGCGAAAACGGCAAGCGGTGCATTTTGCCGGAACCATGATGTTTTCGCGCATTGCCCGAATGTCGTTCCATGCGGCGGAAAATCCGCGTTCTTTCAGCGAAGCGGACGGTTCGCACATCATTCCGCAGGGGCGAAGCTGCCCGTTGTATGTGATCCAAAACGCCGCAGCTCCCGCACGACAGCGTATACGCTCCGTCGGAATATCGCCGCACTCCGTTTCGGCAGGCGGAATATCCGTGTTGAGTGCAACAGCTTCCGCACGTTTTTCAATAATCGCCAGGTCAAGCGTTCGCAGCTCGTGCGCCCACCTTGCGGCAGCGGATTCCTCCGGCGTGAACCTTTCGCAGGTTTCGCATTCGCCGATTTTACAGGGAAAAATTTCGGAGTTCTCATCCGCACGGACGGGCGGGAACATATACGTTGCCGCCTGCAGCGGCAAATTATGCTCGTTTGCAAAGCGTTCAACAGCGTCAAGATCTCCAATATTGTACGGTGTTACAGAATAGTTGATCTTGACGGGAACACCCGCTTCCGTGAGCATTGCAACCGCACGGTAGGCTCTTTCAAAAGCACTGCCGCTGCGGCAAAGTTTTTCATAGGTTGCTTCGGATGCTCCGTAAAGCGTGATATTCACCCTCTGCGGCGGGAGCTTTCGGAGCAATTCGACCTGTTTTTCGCCGAGCATCGTTCCGTTTGTGTTTATCGAAACGATAATGCCGAGTTCACGGCATCGGCGATAGATTTCTTCAAAATCGGGCCGAATAAAAGGCTCGCCTCCGGTCAGCAGCAAAAACAACATGCCGCATTGCTGCGCTTCCTTTGCAATGTTCAGCCATTCCTCCGAGGAAAATTCGTCCGTTTTGATTTCGCCGTCATTTTCTTCGCGATGGATATAGCACATGCGGCAGCGGAGATTGCAGCGCGCCGTAAGCTCAAACGTTCCGGAAAGCGGAATGCCCCTTTTTGCGCTCTTTGCAAAAAGCCTGTTCACATACTCCGCATATTTCACTTCATTCACCTCCTTCCAGTGTTTCTTTCAGCAACCGAACCGCGCGGGAGTCCGCCGTGCAGTGCAGCTCAAAAATGGGAATGCACTCTGCCGCGCGGAAAAAGAGTTCCGCATGGCTTTCGCGCATCGCTCCGCCGTAAAGCCCGACAATATTGCTCATCATTGCCCTCAAAGCGCGAACACCCGAAAGGCGGGTGATTCTGTTTTCCGGAGCCTGTCCGAGCGAAATAATTGCGGCAATCGGCAGAGAAAAGTTTAAGCAAATGCCGCTTGTGCCGCAAAACGGCAGTCCGAAAGCATTTGCCGCGCCGTCAACAAAGCCGACAGCGCATCGATCCCCATTGAGAATCAAAGCGTTTTCATACTCCTTCCAAAGATTCGCCTGCGTGGATTTTCCGATTCCGGAACGCCCGCAAAAAAGTATTGCTCCGAATCGGGTCTGAACCGCTGCGGAATGCAGGGTAAAAATGCCCCTTTGCAGCAGCTGGAAGGGCAGGTTGATGCTCTGCCAAATCTGCTGCATGCACTCCTGTTCCGGCGGGAAATCCTGCGGAAGAAAAACTTCGATATTAAGCGCGTTATCAATGTTGAGCGCATTAACATCAAGTGCGCTTTCGCTCAATGCGCCGCCGAAGCGGGAAGCAAGCATTGCGCGCTTTTCTCCGCGCTCAAGCGCGGCTCTGTCAAGCGTTTGCTGCAAAAAGCCTTCGCCGCTTTCAAACAGCCTGAAGAATGCGTTTTCATAAACGAGTTTTCCACAGGCGGCAGGCGGTTCGGCCCGCCGAACCTGAATCGCGCAGTCAGCGGTTTCGGAGCTTTCAAAGTATTCAGTCTCCCAAAACAACGCACTTCGCACATCAACATCAAGTTCCGCTTCCGAATGAATCTCGAAAACTTTGCCCGCAAAACGAAAACGATAGAAAAAATGCTTTTTCATCTCAAAAACTTCAAAACGCGTCTGCGCGCATTGCGCGCAGACGCGTCGGTGGGTGGTGTTAGGACGCAAATACCATTGTGTCGTTCACTGTAAAGTAGCAGTAGCCTTCAACGGTAACACCGCATTGATTCTCTCCTGTGCCGAACAAGTTTGCATCCTGTCCCGGAAACAGCGTATCGAACGGCGGCAGCTGACAACTCGTTCGGTCGTGATTGTACGCTTGTGCAACACATTGAGAGGCTGCAATCGCTTCGCCGAGGTCAAACTCGATAACATCAAGTTCGGGCTTTACATAAGTCTTTTTCACGGGTGTTCTCCTTATCTGCCGGTGATGGAAGCAATTGCGGGCTCACTCGCAACGCCGTTTGCATCATAGGCAAAGATGTAATATGTATCCGTCATTCCGCGGCGCGGAGCGCGAACGGTGAGGCTGAAGGCGTAGTAATCCATCCAGCCGAAATAGGTGAACAGGCTGTTCATCGGGCGCATGTTCTCGCGTACGGGAACAAGTGAACCGTCGTCCGCAAGCCTGTAAACGCTGACATGGTCAACATCCGTGGATGTTTTAACGCTGATTCTTGTGAACCAACCCGCAAGTGCGCGGCCGCTGTAGCGGAGTTCGAACCTTTCGGGCGTGAACACGGGTTCTTCAACGGGCTGATATGCAAGGGTAACAAGGCTTGCAATATCTGCCGCAATCTGTGTGCTTGTGGCGGGGTTGATGTGGTTTGCAAGCTTAATGCCGCTGACGGACAGGATGGATCTTGTTCCCGTTCCCGTTCTCGTTCCCGCTTCGGCAATATTGCCGAGAACAAGCATATACTTCGCGCCGTACCGACGTACGCAAGCCGTAACATCATAGTACATTTCGGTCATCTTCATGCCGGAGGGGATCACTGCGCCTTCGGCATTTGTATCGGTATCGAGATAACCGAGCACGGGATCACCGGCAACGGCCTTTGCACTGATCATAACGGTTTCGGTTCCGGTGTAACCTTCAAGAACGAATCCGATATAGTTGCCGTTGGTGAGATAGACCTCGTTCTGCGGGCCGCGATCCTGATAGTTCGCGATGTGTGCAATTTCGGTGTCTCCGTCATATTCAACATAGACCATGGAGTTGGGAAGAATTTCAGATCCGATCGAGTTCGCGCTGTTCTTAACATAGTCATAAACGGGAGCGTACTTAAGATCCTTTTCGTTCTCGGCATAATTTGCTTCACTCTCAAGCTCAAGGGGCTGATAAACGCGGAATGCGTCAAGATAGACGTCTGCGGTCTGTGCGGTTTCTTCGCCGCGTTTGCCGAAAGTCCTGTTCTGACTGTTCTTTGCCGCAATGCCCGTGCCGCCGTTAAGAACGCTGTTTTCGTCCATGAAGGAGGTTTCGACTTCGCAGCCGATGAATTCCTTCAGTCCCGCTTCGCGCAGGATTCGGTTCGTGTCAATGCCGTTCGCTCCGCGCGTACTGCCTTCCGCACCGGTTTCGCCGCCGTCCCAAGGTGTCGGGTTTGCGGGGCCAACGATTGCGCCCGCGGTGTCCGTAAGGTATCCGAGGATGCGAACGCTGTAATTTGCGTGGTCGAGATTCATTGCGCGAACAACGGGAACCTGATAATCAAGGATGCCGTCGCCCGTGATAATGGGATTGCCGGCAATACTGTTATCGCCGCAGAAATAGGTGTCAACGATATAGACCTTGAAGGGTTTGCCATTCTTGGAAACGGCGGCAATGATAAGTCCCGTATCGGCGCCGCATTCCGAAATAAGGTCGAAGCCCGTTCCGTTGAAATCAAAGGTCACGGCGTCGGTGGTATATACCCGCCTGCTGTCGTTCAGGTTGAGTGTGGCTTTCAGTGCGCCGCCGTTGCTGAAGGCGTCAAAGCCTTTGTATGCATCGGCATAGCCGTAAACGCTGTTTTCGTTGTCCTTAACAACGGTCGTGGTGCTGTTTGTGCCTTCGGCTTTCCATTCGTTGCTCGTCCCGCCGTTGGTCATAAAGTTCTCTTCGTAAAGAACATTTGTCGCGGGAAGGAAGGTGATGGATGTTGCTTCGGTTATATAATTACCGGTGAAAACAAGCTTTGTCTGAATGATTTCACCCTTGTTTACGCTCTGCGGAGTGTAAAGGATGGATTTATCGGTGTCATTAAAACCAACATGCTTTACGGTTTCATCAACAGTCTTGATGCCCACAGCTTTTTTTTCAACATCCGTAAGCTTGTAGCTGTTCTGTACGCCGAAATCATAGACGAATGTCTTTGCGGGCGGCGCATAGGTGATCTTCAACGTACCGGGGTGATAGATAATGCTGTAGTTTTCTAAAACAGTACCATTGTTATTTGCAACCGTGGAAGTTCTTGCAAAGTCAACAACATATATGCCCGGGTAAATCTCTTTCCTTTGGGCTGTAATATTTGTTACTTTGTTTCCCGTTCCGTCTGCAAGCTGATGTGATTTTGTCGTTTCGGAATCGGGAACAGTGATATCATTGCAGCCGTCCTGAGTGATTTTAACATCATGAACAACATGCTCGCTGCCGTTGTAAGGCACTTCAAGGCTGCCTGCCCAAAGATGAACAACCTTGTTTGCTGCCGGAACATAGACAACATTAATGATGTTATCTTCGGATTTTTCGGTTACGGTAAACGGCAGTTCAATCTGAACGCCGTCTGCAACGTCTTTATTGCCATTCTTAGCTATTGCCGCTGCTTTTTTATGGTTAAGCTGGTTAACATCCGTACCGTTAACAAGGGTAATTTGGGAGCCGATGGTCTGGCCGGTCATAGTGGTTTCGCCGAGGTAATTGGTGTTGCCGGTGATTTCTCCGACTTCATTCAGCCAATAGCGAACCTTAACGGTGGAGGTGGTGGGCTTCTGTCTTGTGAGCCTGATTTCAAGCTCGTCCATACCGCCGGCCTTGTCCATATCGATGCAGTAAATGTCGATATGAACGGTGTCGCCCACATTGATGCCGGTTGTGCCGTATTTGTTGTTCAGAACGGTGGAAATTGCGTTGCCGTCCATGAAGGAATACCAGTAGTCGGAAAGCGCCATCATACCGGCGGTTGCCGCCGTGGTGTCTGTAGCTTCTTTTCCGATAAGCGTTTTGGAGAGCATGGAGTTGCTTCTGTTCTTACCGGCGGTGTCAAGATTCGGAAGAACCTTGTAAAACGCCTTTGAAGCATATTTGTCGCCGTAGGTTGCAGGTTCGGTAACGTTCCATTCGCCGCCCCAACCGACGCCGGAACCGCCGTGGCTGGCGTCCTGAGGGTCTGCATTCGGCCAGGACCAAACACCCTTGCCCGCCGTGCCTGCAAAGAATGCAAGATAATCGGAGTAATTGTTTTCTGTCAGTTGTTCGCCGTCCTTATAGACGAACACGAACATATCATCATTGATTGCAACAACTTTCTTGCCGCCGAAAGCCGCTTTAAGGTTGGGATCGGCTTCAATTGCGTCATAAATCTCCTGATAATAGGAGTCGTTTTTGGAAACGAGTTCGATGGAGTCGGAAAGCGTGTAACCTTCGGGCCACACGAACGAACCCGAGAACCTGCGTGCGGTGTAGGATTTGCCGGAGAAGGTCGAAATGGTGCTGTCGTTTGATTTTTTGCCGTAGCCTATATCCATTTGTCCCTTCTTGACGGAAACATAGTTGCTTGAAGAATATATACCGGTTCCGTCAACACTGGAAGCTTTGAAATCCTGAGCGGCTCTGTTGTTCCATGTTGCCGCAAAAATCGCCTGCTCGCCTGCGCTCGGGGCATAGGGAATGATGCCGACGCTGCCTATGATACTTGTAGAGTTAATGGGGTTGGTGATCGAAGCCTTCACCGGGTCGGCGTATTGAACATCGGTGTGACCGTAGTCCCAAACTTTGTGTGCGGAATCGTCAACATCATCGGTTCTGCCGTTAAAATGCTCGGAAAAGGCCGCCCAGTCCCAATGAACCTTATTTTTATATGTGGTTACACTGTTTTCCGTTTCGGATTCCGTTGAAAGATAAGCTGTTTTATCGCCCGCATAAAGTCCGCCGAGATCTGCATGCTGATTTGCAGCAGTGTCATGGCGATGTTTGTATTCGAACGTTCTCTTCCATGTGATTTCGGGAACGACCGTTTCGGATATGGTTCCGGAACCGTCGCCCGTGTCTCCGTCCGCTGCAAAGAGGGATGCGGGGAACATGCCGAAAAGCATGATTCCGCAAAGCAGCAGAGAGAGCAGCTTTTTGATGTTCTTCATTGAAAAACCTCCTGAATATTTTAAAAATAAAAAACAAACTTTATATGAACCGCAGCAGCCCTAAGGCATTGCCGCAGCACTGCGGGAAAACGGCGGCGCCGGAAAGGGGCAAAACTAACACTGAATTGAGAGAATTTGGGGTGTGAATATAGTCCGTAGATTCAGGCTATTCAGCGCGCGTTGCTGACCGAGCCTAAACGCACAACCGAGTGAATGGGAGACGGGAAAACGCACAGAGCCAAGTATTATCCCGCTCGCTCGCATACCTTATACCGCAAGACCATATGAATTTCAACATTTTTTTGAGTATAAAATGAATATATACAATCTGTTCGGAGAAAATACTTGCAACTGTGACAAAAGAATTTAAAATCACAAAAGTTCTTATATAATTGAAATGAAATATTAATAAATCAATACGTTCCGCATCTGACGGTTTCGGGTGATGCGGAACGCTGTCCGCTGCATTCATTCATTGCAAAAGAGTGCAAGCCTGTCGGCATGAGTTTTTTGCAGTTTTGAAATATATGTTTCAATATCCTTGGGGTTCGGGACGCGTTCGATTCTTCCGCCGCTCGGGAAAACGCGTTTGTTCATTGCGCCCGCACCGTGAGCAATGATACTCAGCGAATCCTCCATCATATCGATGTTGTAGATGCAGATGCTGCCGGGTTTTGCATAGCCGACGTTTTCCATGTTGCCCGCCATGTATTTTTGACGGTACATATAATAAGGAAGCATACCCGTTTCTTCAGCACCGAGCGCACCGATTTCGGTCATTTTTTCAACTTCCGAAACATCGGGAAGAGCGTATTCGGAAAGATTTTCACGCAGACGGGAAGAACGCTTTATTGCAAGCGTGTGAACTGTCAGACACTCCGGAGAAAGCTCAACGAGTGCGTTTACGGAATGCTGCATGTCAGCTGCCGTTTCGCCCGGCAAACCGGCGATAAGATCCATGTTGATTGAATCAAAACCGATATCCCGCGCAAGGTTGAAACACGCCTTGATATCCTCGGATGTGTGATCGCGGCCGACAAGATGCAATGTTTTATCGCACATCGTTTGCGGATTTACGGATATGCGCGTTGCGCCGCGCTGCTTGATGATGCGAAGCTTTTCAGCTGTTATCGTATCCGGCCGTCCGGCTTCAACCGTGAACTCCGTGCCGGGTGCAATATTATAGGCCTCCTCTGCAAAATCCAAAAGATCGCGCAGCTCGTCTGCGGTCAGCACGGTGGGCGTTCCGCCGCCGAGATACAGCGCACGAATATTCAGCCCGAGTTCGCGAACCATTTGCGCACCGTTTGCAATATCCGTCTTCAGTGCGGCAAGATAGGGCTGCATGTCCGTCTTTGCCGTGCGGAGCCGTGAAGCAAAAGAGCAGTACAGGCAGCGTGTGCGGCAGAACGGAATGCCGATATAAACATCAACATCGTTTTTCCGCACGGAAGCAAAAATCGGTTCCTGAACGGAAACTATCCTCTCAGCAAGTGCAAACTTTTGCGGCGTGACGTCAAAATCGTTCAACATCATGCTTTTGGCTTCGGCAGGACCGCAGCTGTGCTGAAGCTCGCGCAGCAGGCGCGTCGGGCGTATACCCGTCAGAGAGCCCCACGGGAGGTGCGCATCGGGATATGCCTTTCGCATTGCGCGGAAGACAGCGATTTTAATGCAGCGTTTTGCAAAACGCTTTTCAATAATTGAATCATCATTGCGAAAGGGCGTTCGGCACGAGTATGAATGCTCCCGACCGTTCGAAACAAAGGCGGCTTCGGCAAAAAAATCCGTTCCGTCGCTTGAAAGCACAACACTCAGCGTCTTTTCGCCCGCATCCGCTGTGTGAATTTCAGCGGGGGACAAAACGGGAGCGATCTCCTCACCGGGCAGAAAAAGCCGTATTTCTTCGCATATATCGTTAAAAAAATCCTGTCTGTTTGTGAATAAAAACATATTGTTTGCCTCCTTAATGCAGCTGCGGCATTTTCTGTATTTTCCGTCAATAGTCTTGGTTTCCGCCGCCGCGCAGATACGGATTGTGTTTCCGTTCGAAATCCAAGGTTGTTTCACCCATGTGGCCGGGGAATACGCGGTAATCGCCTTTCAGCCTGCCTGTCAGCAGGAGCAGGGAGTTGTAAAGTGCATCATTGTCACCGCCGTCAAGATCGGTTCTTCCCACGCTGAGACGGAAAAGCGTGTCGCCGGAAAAAATCACACGTTCTTTTTCGATAACATAGCATACGCCGCCCTTGGTATGCCCCGGGGTGTGCAGAACGCTGAATTCAATGCTGGCAGCGGTGAAGCATTCGCCGCCGTGGAGGATGATGTCCACTTTGCAGGGCTTCACAAGCGCACCGCCGAGGTAGGCAAGGCTTGCTTTTCCGCCTGCAAGTGCGCCCGCATCCGCTTCGTGAATTGCAACAAGCGCGTTTTCATGCGATTTCAATTCCGCAACGCCCATCGTGTGATCAAAATGACCGTGCGTCAGCAGAATATGGGTGCAGTGCAGGTTGTTTTGATTTAGAACTTCAACCACCTTGTGCGAATTCGCCGGATCGATAACAACACAGGGAATCCTTTCGGAATTTGAAGGCGTTTCGGCGGATTCGTTAAAAACGATATAGGTATTTACGGAAAGCGGACCGGTTGGGACACAAAGAATTTTCATGCGGCTTTTCTCCTTTTTAAACATATACTGAATATAGCGGAATTAAAACATTTTTTTGCTGTCCAGCAGGATCGTGACCGGACCGTCGTTGACAAGCTCAACCTGCATATCCGCGCCGAAAATACCCGTTTCGGTATGCAGCTGAGTGCGAAAAGCGTCGATGAGTTTTTCGTAGACGGGGATCGCCGTTTCGGGACGAGCGGCAGCACTGAAACTCGGGCGGTTGCCTTTACGGGCATCGCCGAAAAGCGTGAACTGTGAAATCAGCAGAATTTCATACCCGAGTTCACCGGCGGAAAGGTTCATCTTGCCGTCTGCATCTTCAAAAATGCGGAGTTGAGTGCATTTTTTAACGATATAGTCAATGTCGCTCTGCGCATCGGAAGGTTCTATGCCGATAAGCAAAAGCAACCCTCTTTCGATTTTGCCGACGCATTCGCCGGCGACGGAAACGCTTGCGCGGCGGACTCTTTGAACAACAGCTCTCATACGGATCTCACCCTTGAAACGGATTTTACACCGTTAATTTTCATAAGATTTTTTATAATGCTGTCGAGATGCTCGGCGTTTTGGACCTGAAACCCCATGGTTGCTTCGATCTTTGTGCCGTCCTCAACAGGCTTTGCGTTGACAAGATTGATGTTGATTTTCATGTTCATCAGCATCTGTGAAATATCCATCAGCAGCCCGACGCGTTCCGAAGCGGTGATATGAATTGTTACGGGGAATTTTGCACTTTCGCCGTCCGCCCATGAAACATCGATTATCCTGTCCGCATCGGCAAGCAGTGCTGCGGCATTCGGGCAGCTTCTGCTGTGAATCGAAACACCTCTGCCGCGCGTGATATATCCGAAAATTTCATCGCCGGGCAGGGGAGAACAGCATTGCGCAAAGCGAACAACCATGTTGGCCTCGCCTTTGACAATGACGGCTCTTCCGTTTGCGTCAAAACTTTTTGCGGGAGCGTGTTCCTGCTCTTCAAGTTTGCGTGCAAGCTCCTCCTCGCGCTGAACTTTTCGCCGGGCTTCCATCAGTTTATGCAATGCCTGCCCGGTTGTGATTCCGCCGTAGCCTATGGCCGCATAAATATCATCCATTTCGTTCATGGAGAAGCGTTTCAACAGAGGTTTGCACAATTCGGCCTTCGTAAGGTCGGCAAGCTTCTGCCCCTGTCGTCTTGCGGCATCGGCAAGCATTTCTTTGCCGCGGACAATATTTTCTTCACGATTCGCCTTTTTGAACCATTGTTTGATTTTTGCTTTGGCTTGGGATGTTTTTACAAAGTTAAGCCAGTCGCGGCTCGGCGTTGCCTGCGGGTTCGTAATGATTTCAACAACATCGTGGGTTTTAAGCTTGCAGTCAAGCTTCACAAGCGCACCGTTGACTTTTGCGTGCTGTGTGTGGTTGCCGACGTTCGAATGAATACGGTAAGCAAAATCAACGGGCGTTGAGCCCAGAGGCAGGTCGATAATCTCACCGTTCGGAGTCAGAACAAAAACATAGTCGGAGAAAAAATCGTGTCGAACGTTGTCAACGTATTCCTTTGTTGAGTTTGCATCGGAATCATAGTCAACAAGCTGCCGCAGCCACGCAAGCTTTGTGTCCAGCTCATCCTGCCGTGTTCTGCCCTCTTTATACATCCAGTGTGCGGCAATACCGTATTCGGCAGTGCGGTGCATTTCCCAAGTGCGAATCTGCACCTCAAACGGCATTCCGAGATCACTGAAAAGCGTCGTGTGCAAAGAACGGTACATGTTGGTTTTCGGCATTGAAATGTAATCTTTGAACCTGCCGGGGAAGGGACGCCAAAGCGAGTGAACAATGCCGAGCGCACCGTAACAGTCCTGCACGGTATCAACAATTATGCGAAGTGCAACAAGATCATAAATCTCGTTCAGTCCGACTTTTTTTATGTTCAGCTTGCGATAGATGCTGTAAATATGCTTTCTGCGTCCGCTGACTTCCGCTTTGATTCCGGCATCCTTAAGTGCAATTTCAAGCTTGTGCATGGCTTTTTTGAGCAGTCCCATGCGTTCTTCCTGCTTCGGTTCGATAAGGGACTGAAGGCGGCGGCATTCTTCGGGCATCAGATAGCTGAACGATAAATCCTCAAGTTCGACTTTTATGGCACCCATTCCGAACCTGTCCGCAAGGGGGGCGTAAACATCCATGGTTTCCCGTGCTTTGCGAACACGCTTTTCCTTTGAACAATAACCGAGTGTGCGCATGTTATGCAGTCTGTCCGCAAGCTTGATAACAACAACGCGAACATCGTTTGCAATTGCAAGGAACATTTTGCGCAGATTTTCGGCCTGTCTGTCTTCTTTTGACAGCATGTGGGAAAGATTGCTGTTGGTCAGCTTGGTAACGCCGTCCACCATTCGGGCAATGTCCTTGCCGAACATCTGTGCAATTTTTTCAACGGTGATATCGTGCCCATCCTCAACCGTATCATGAAGCAGACCCGCAATGACCGTGTCTGCATCCATGTCCATATCGAGCAGAATGAGCGCAACGGCTTCGGGATGAATATAATAAGGTTCCTGCGATTCGCGTTTTTGGTCAGCATGAACCGATTTTGCAAAATTAATTGCCTTTACTAATAATTCGGTTTTTTCCTTCGGAAACTTTTTTTCGAAGGCAGCGGTCAATCTGTCCATAGCACACCCACCTTTGGCTAAATTTTACCTTTGATAAATTTTGCAGGAATGAACGTTCGGTATCGTTCAAAAAGCAAAAAATGCATTCGGCGCAGGCACGCGGCCCGCGCCGAACGGTTGGCTCTGTCAAATCGGCAAAGTGCCGAGTCGGAGTTCTCGGAAGAAGGTTCGCAAAAGGTTCCGAAACGGGCATTGCCGGGAACATTCATTCGCGAGAGTTATCTTTGATATCAGTATTTGATAACTGAGTAAACATTATAATCACGGAGCAGGTCGGCACCGCCGAGATCGGTAAGTTCGATTGCAAAATCAGCAGCAACAACTTTTGCCCCCATTTTTTCCACAAGGTCAATAACAGCTTTTGCTGTTCCGCCGGTTGCAAGCAGGTCGTCAACGATTGCAACGCGCTGCCCCGGAAGAATTGCGTCTTTGTGAATTTCAAGGCGGTCAGAGCCGTATTCAAGTCCGTATGACACGGAGTTTACTTCGCAGGGGAGCTTTCCGGGTTTTCTGGCAAGAACAAAACCTGCATGAACCGCATATGCAACGGCGGAGCCGATAACAAAACCGCGTGCTTCCGGACCGATAACGATATCAACATCAAGCGGGCGAAGCTTCTCGGCAATGGATTCAACAAGCGTTTCGTATGCATCGGCATTCTTAAGCAGTGTGGTGATATCGCGGAAGAGTATGCCCTCTTTCGGAAAATCGGGAATGCTGCGAATCGTTGCAATCAGTTCGGTTTCGTTGATAATCATGGTTAAATCTGTTCCTTTCGTTTCATCCCCGCACGGCTTATACAGCGGGAATGTTTGTTTGCTGTTATTGAAAAATACTGAAATTTTTACCGAATAAACCGAGTCAGCCTATATCGGCATAAAACTGAAAACTTATTCATCGGAATCATCCTGCTCCGAGTCCGGGAAATTGCGCGTGCGCAAACGTTCGACAGCGGAATATAAAGTGCTGGCGCACAGCGGCGCAGGCCGAATTTCGCTGCTGTTCCGCAGTGCACCGCCCGGAGTGAATTCGATAAAGCCAAGCTCGATAAATACCCGAACGGCGAACAGCGCACAGTAAACAGGAACGTTCAGCTTGTTGGACATCTTGCCGCAAAGCTCCCCCTGCGAACAGGGTGAAGCAGCAAGAATTGACTGCACAAGCTTGTAGCTGCAAACCATGAAATCGCGATCGCAGGCAAAATGCAGTGCGACCCTGCCGAAGTCGCTGTTCGTGCACGGCATCCGAAGCATTGAAGCGGAACTCATTCGGCGTGAAACCGCCGTGTAAACACCGCTGCAAGGGGGATTGTCATAGAAAACGACCTTGCTGAACCCGAATGCAGGCAGATTTGCAAGCTGCGGTGCAAGCAAAACGGTGTTGCAGCAAACGGGTGAATCCGCAACGCAAGAGTAACAAATGTCAACATTGCCGATTTGACTGCTGCGAATTTCGTCAAGAATCTTTTTGGCGGATTCAACAGAAAAAACAAGCACAAGCAAACCGGATATAGAGCGGGAACAAAGCTCGGCGAGGGTTGTTTCGCATATTTCCGGGAGCTGCTCCGGTTCGGACAGCCGATAAGACAGGTTTTCAAGCAAGCCGTTGCAGAAATAGCGCATACCTTTTTCAATATAGGCATCGATGTCACGCGGCTGCTCCGCTTTTGCGGAAACAACGCGAAGCTGAATGCTGTCAAAACCGTTCCAATTATTGATGCCGGGCGTATAAAGTATATCAACCGTGTCGGCATTCAGCAGCCGATAATAACTTGCGGCCGAGGCAAACCAAACTGCATCCAACGGAGCCGCAGAGCTCGAAATGCTCGGGCTTACGTCCATTTTTGTGTGTTGAGCATCGCTGCCGAAGCGGCGCAGCCTGCTCACGGCCACATGGCGGGAGCGGAAGACGGGGGAAGGGTTGCTCTCTCCGAACGGGGCGAGGCGGGTCAGTTCGGCAATCAATTCTCCGGTGACCTGCTCAAGCGGAATATCGAATTCGTATCGTTTGCACGGGATGAACACGGAGTCATCATAGCCTGCTTTAAGGCAAGCGTTGAGTTTTAAACGAAAATCCTCAAAAAATGCGGATTCCATTGTTATTCCGGCCGCTTTTGCATGGCCGCCGAAACGAACGAAAAATTCACGGCAGCAACAAAGCACCTCATGAATGTTGACTCCGTCTATTGACCGTGCAGAGCCTTTGAGTATTCCGTCGGATTCCGAAAACAGTATCGTCGGGCGGTGATACATTTCTGCAATGCGTGAAGCGGCAATGCCGATAACACCGGCATTCCATGTTTCGGAACGGAGGACGATTGCTCTTGTGTCCGAAAGGTCGCAGGGTTCAAGACGGCGAATTGCATCGTTAAGAATGTTTGCTTCATCCTGCTGACGCAGCTCGTTGAGCTTGTTAAGGCGGGCGATTATCTCGTCGGCACGATTGGGGTCGCGGCAAAGAAAAAGCTCAACTCCGAGTGAAGCATCGCTCATTCGCCCGGAGGCGTTAAGCCGCGGGGCAACAGCAAAGCCGAGAGTGCATGCATTATACGGCCGACGTGCAGTGGGAACACCGTTCAAAAGACGGTAAAGCCCGTTGCAGCAATTGCCGCTGTTTATCGCATCAAGCCCCAACTTAACAAAAACACGGTTTTCGTCAAGCAACGGAACAACGTCCGCAACCGAGGCAAGCCCCGCAAGGGAAACATATGGCATTGCAGCTTCAAGTCCGGCGAGTGCGTGGAGCAATTTAAAGGCAATGCCCGCACCGCAGAGGATTGAATTCGGATACTGTGAATTGCTGACTGTGTGGCAGACAACGGCGGTGCATTTCGGGACGGTTTCGGGCGGAATGTGATGATCCGTCACAATAACATCAATGCCGAGTTCGCTGCAATAGCTGATTTCATCGGCGGCGGAAATACCGTTGTCAACAGTGATTATGAGGTTCACCCCGCACGAATGCAGCTTGTCGATTGCACCGCGGCTCATGCCATAGCCTTCTTCCCGACGCGACGGAATGTGATAGCCTACATCTGCACCGACTGAATGAAAATAATCAACGAGCATGGCGGTTGAACAAATACCGTCAACATCGTAATCTCCGAAAATGCAGATTCTTTCGCCGTTCTCAAGTGCAGCATGTATCCGTTGAACGGCCCTGTCCATATCGGGAAGAAGAAACGGATCATGAAAATCTTCAGCGGAAGGGTGAAGAAATCTTTCGATTTGTTCCGGAGTGACGGCACCTCTTGCACGGAGCGCACGAACAAGCAGGGGGGAAAGCCCTGTAAGATTATCTTGTGCCTGTTCGGCAGAAAAATATTTCGATTTTTGATAAATAATCAAATCGAACCTCCGGCTGAATCGCTCAATGCCTTGCAGCAAAGTGCAAAGCGGCAATAAATCGCGGCAAAGCCATTAAATAAACAAGGTTTTGCAGTTAAAATAAACAGAAAAGGGAGCTTTGCATCGAGGCTGAGGCAAAACAAACCCTTGCAATGTTCAAATTTGGATTAATTATACCGCATTAGTACCAAAATTTCAATAGCCGAAAGAGAATGAAACACAAATTACAAAGATAAATTAAATAAAGAAAGGTAATATTAAAACAGTATCGGATTCAGTGAATATGAGCCGGAAATTGAAAACGAAAAGGCTTTAAAACCGCAGCCGATAATGTGTTCGCAAGCTGTGGGTTTAAAGCCGATCGAACCGTTTAAAATTCGCTGCCGGCGGCGCGAGGAGAAACTGCCGCTTCGTCCCGGCGCCCGAACCGCTGGGCATTTATTCGGAAAAACGGCCTTTACTCACATTGCGACGCAGTCATTGGATTTGCCGTTAAGCTGCCTGTATGTCTTGAAAATGAGAAGCACAGAGATAACGGCTGTTAATAGGTCGGCAACCGGCATGGAATAAAGCACGCCGTCAAGTCCGAAAAAGTGCGGAAGCAGCAGTGCGAATCCAACCCCGAAAATGATTTCGCGCACCATTGAAAGGGTCGTGGATTCGACGGCTTTGCCCATCGCCTGCATGAAGATAAAGGCAGCTTTATTGATACAGGCCAAAACAATCATGCTAAAATAAATGCGGAAAGATTTCACGGCAAAATCAGTATAGTAGACACTTTCGTTTGCTGCACCGAAAATCCGGATTAATGCTTTGGGAAAAACCTCCGCAACAATGAGAGAAATTATGCCGACGACGGTTTCCGCTGCAAGCAGTCGTGTGAACAGTTCCTTCACCCTGTGGTACATTTTGGCACCCATGTTGAACCCGGCGATCGGAATACAGCCGGCCGCCATGCCGATGACAATGGAAATTACTATCTGGAAAAACTTCATCACAATGCCGACGACTGCCATCGGGATCTGAGCAAATTGCGCCTGCCCGAAGATTTTGTCCATCGCACCGTATTTTCGAATCATATTGTTGATTGCCATCATTGCCGCAACGAGCGACAGCTGTGCAAGAAAGCTGCAAAGCCCGAGGGAGAGGGTTTTGCGGATGATGTTTGCTCTGAGCTTGAAATCGTTGCGTTTCGGCCTGATAATTTTTGCGCGGAACAAATATGAAACAGCAAGCAGCGCCGTAACAATTTGACCGATAACCGTGGCGACGGCCGCACCCGCCATGCCCCATTTGAACCCAAAAATAAAAACGGGATCCAGAATAATGTTGACAACGGCACCTGCAACGGTTGAAAGCATTGCGAATTTCGGGCTCCCGTCGGCGCGAATGATCGGATTCATTGCCTGCCCGAACATATAAAACGGAATGCCGACGGCAATCCAAAAGAAGTATTCTTTTGAAAGCTCAAACGTTTCACTGTTGACTCTGCCGCCAAAGGCTGCCAAGATCGGTTCGGCAAAGATAAGGTAGACGGCAGTCAGCACAAGGCTGCCGGCAACGCAGAGCAATATTGAATTTCCGACGCTGCGGGATGCATTTTCAACTCTGTTTTCGCCGAGTGAAATGCTGACAAAAGCGCAGCAGCCGTCACCAATCATGACTGCAATGCCGAGAGCTGTCACCGTGAGCGGAAAAACAACTGTGTTCGCGGCGTTGCCGTATGAACCGAGGTAGCTTGCGTTTGCAATGAAAATCTGATCCACAATGTTATACATTGCGCCGACAAGCAAAGAAATAATGCACGGTACGGCGTATCTGCACATAAGTTTTCCGATCTTCTCCGAAGAAAGATTCAACTGATGATTCATTTAAATAACCTCCTGAAATGCAAAAAAAGATGCGTAAATCCAAACTGGACTTACGCATCTTTCACTGCTCGTTAAGGCCATTATAGCATAAAAGCATGTTTTTTTCAAGCATTTGAACCGGAGCACATTTGAAAATATATATTAGCGCGGCGAGTCCGAAACGGGTCACGCCGCAGATGTATTTGATCCTTCATCCGTTCGTCCCGTTTCGTCGGAGCAGATGCCGCTGCGGTCGAAACACGGCATTGCGGAACTGCGATACGGAAGCAGACTGTTGAATTTGCCAAGGAGCTTGACACCGTGCTCGCAAAGTATGAAACATACGCAATAACAAATTCCTCCGAGAGTGCAAACAAGCATGTCCTGCATTGTGTCAATAAGCCCGATGTCGAGGTAGCCGTTGATGCTCAACTCTTCGCCGTTGACAATAACGGATTGAATATCCGAAATGGAACCTGCAACGCCTTTTTCGCTGCCTAACAGATAGGAATTTATGCCGGACACAATTGTATCCTGCTGCATATCCATTCCGAAAAACGTGTCCATGGCGTATTCGTAAAATTCCCACACGGCGGCAATTGCAAGTGTGAAGCTGAGAGCGGACACAAGCTTCAGTGCCTGCGAATGGCTTTTGTTGCCGCTGTCCAAAACGTCCGGCAACACCGCGCCAATAACTGCAAAAAGAAAGCCGGATGAGACATGCAGCGATTTGTCCCAAAACGGAATTATATAGTAAAATTTATATATCTTGCCGAAAATCGGTCCGCCCATTATCAACAGCATAAACAGCAGTTTCAGAATCGGCGGGAATGAAACCCTGAGAACATGCTCGGCAAGCCACGGACTGAACAAAAGAACGGATGTCATGATGCAGATAAGCATGTTTTCGCGAAGGTTCCAGCCGAGTTTCTTTGCGAACAAAAGTGATACGGCTGTGGTCAATGCAATAAAAATCTGCGCGGCGCAAAAACCGTAATCCGCACAATTTTTCTTGGCGGCCGGTCTCTTTTCAAAGCCGTTTGCAGAGCTGAAAACCTTTTTTTCTGTTTGGGAAGATCTTTTCATTGCGGTTGCCTCCTTTTCCTGATGTTATGTTAATCCTTCTTCGCAAACTCTCCGTGAACCAAGTGTGAACAACGGTTGATATTCAAATTGTGTCGAAAAAGAAAACAGCAGACGTCTCTGCCGAAAAAACACTCTTTTTTTTCAAAAATCGGGCGATAATTAATATTCGCTTGATGTTTTTGTGCTAAAATAATACTGACGATGGGAAAACGCCCCTTGAAAGTGCACACGGCACAGGAAGCAGCGGACGGGAAGCCGCGTCAAAACAAAGGTAATTCTAAACGTAACAGAAATAATATTGATTTGAGTCTGTATTTGCAGAAAAAACCGCGAATCACGCAGTTTCTGCGCCAAAAGTGAGTTCTCAGGCTTATTTCAAACGAAAGCGAGGCAGCTGACAATTATGTTTAAGATTCTTATTGCAGAGGATGATATTGAGCTCAGGCAATTGTTCTATCGTGTTCTGACTCTTCACGGTTATTCGGCAATATGTGTTTCCGACGGCAAGGAGGCACTTGATGTGCTGGACAAGGAATATGTTGATTTAATCATTTCGGATATTATGATGCCGAATATGAACGGTTATGAACTGGCTTCAAGTCTGCGCGAAAGCGGGATTACGATACCGATTCTGATGATCACGGCAAAAGATTCTTTTGTTGATATGCAGATGGGCTTTGCTTCGGGAACGGATGATTACATGGTTAAACCCGTGAACGTTAACGAAATGGTGCTGCGCGTGGGCGCTTTGCTGCGGCGTGCACAAATGATCAGCGACAGAAGGCAGACAATAGGAAACACCGTGCTTGAATACGACTCAATGACGGTGACGGCAAACGGCAAAAGCATGGTTCTGCCGCAAAAAGAATTCATGCTTTTGTACAAATTGACCGCATATCCGGGAAGGATATTCACCCGTCAGCAGTTAATGGATGATATATGGGGGTTGGACAGCGAGACCGAACCGCGCACGGTTGACGTACACATCAACAGGCTGCGCGACAGGTTCAGAGATAATGACGATTTTGAAATCATTACCATACGCGGATTGGGCTACAAGGCGGTGAAACGGCATGGAGCATGATGAAATAAAGAAAAACTGCATATCGGGATGCGCGGCGGAAAAGAAAGCGGAGACATGCGGCGGGAAACAGAATTCAAAACGAAAAAAAACAGATGTTATTGATATTGCACAGCAGTTGAAAAATGAGAAAAAAATACGAACATATTTCACGCTTGTGGTGTTTATTATACTCACATGCACTCTGATTATCGCAATGTCCTTAACGTTCGTGCTTTACCGGCTCGGAATATGGACGGCGCAGCGGGTCGGAATATTCACGGTGCTTGCAGGCATTTCAGTTTTGAGTCTGCTGCTCGGCACTGCAATAACGGTGATACTTTCCGGAAACATTGTGCGCCCGGTTAATGCGTTAAGCACAGCAATGCAGCGTGTTGCGAACGGGGACTATGACGTGAAGCTGGAAACCAAGAGCAATTTTGAAATCATCAGGCGCGTATACAGCGATTTTAACCATATGGTTGACGAGTTGAATGCAGTCGAAACGCTGCGCAACGATTTTGTTTCAAACGTTTCGCATGAATTTAAAACTCCGTTAAGCTCCGTTGAAGGCTATGCGATGCTTCTTCAGGATGAAAGTTTGTCCGCTGAGGCACGAAGTGAATATACGGAGCGCATTGTTGTCAGCACGCGCCGCCTGTCAACGCTGGTTTCAAATATCCTGATGATAACAAAAATTGAAAACCAGACAATGCCGTTCACTCTGAGCAGCTATCGCGTTGATGAACAGGTTCGCCAATCCATTCTGCTTTTGGAAAACAAATGGAGTGAAAAAAATATCGGCTTTGAAATGGATATGGACAGCATTGAGTTTTGTGCGGTTGAAGGACTGCTCGGCAATGTTTGGTCAAACCTTATTGACAATGCAATAAAGTTCAGTCCGGAAGGAGAAATAATATACATAAGTCTGAAGGAAAAAGATGACATGCTCAGCTTTAAAATCGCCAATCGGGGAGAGCCGATGTCGGGTGAAACGCTGAAGCGCATTTTTGAAAAATTCTATCAGGGAGATACATCACACAAGCGTGAAGGCAACGGCCTCGGGCTTGCACTTGTGAAAAAGATAGTTCGTGTTCATGGGGGAAGCGTTTCTGCCGTTAATACAGAGGATGGATTGATTGAATTCACGGTGAATCTGCCTGCAAAGCGCAGCTGTGAAAGGTGCTGCGGCAGCAATTAATACATCAACAGCGTCCCGCATTTGCAAGCAATTTTCGGGACGCTGCTTTATTGCGGAATTCAGTCGGCAGTGCAGCCAATCATTCGGTTATTCTTTTATAATAATCGAGAATTCTCCCGATGCAGCCGGCGCTGTCCGGATTAACAATAAGATCTGCACATTTGCGGTAGGTTTCGATACGTTCGGCATAAAGTTTGAGCACGGCTTCGCGTCCGCCGCGGATCAAGGGACGGTTGGCGGTTTTTGCGTTCAGCAGTATGCTTATATCCCTGTTCAAAAAAACAACGATTCCGCTGCCTTTGATTATTGGGATGTTTCGCTCAACAGTCAGTATTCCGCCTCCGGTTGCAACAACATGTCCGCCGCGTTCCGCAACGCCGAGCAGAGTTTCGCTTTCAATCTCGCGGAAGAAGGCCTCGCCGTGTGTATCAAAGATTTCATCAATTGACATGCCCTGTTTATCGATGATAAGTTTATCGGTGTCGGCAACGGGTTTTTCAATTGCCCTTGCAAGGCGTCGCGCCGTGCGTGATTTTCCGCTTCCGGGCATTCCGACAAGATACAGATTAAGCTTTTCTTTTTGAATGCGTTTTGCTCTGCGGATTATCATGCGGAACACTGCAACGGCATCGCTTTGATGCGAAAGCATTCCATCCGTGCGTGCGGCAACGAGCTCTTTTTCCCGTTCGCAGTTTTCGATCGGCAAGCCGTTCATGCGCTTATATCGCCCGATTTCTTCACACAGATCGAACCGCAGCTCCAAAAGGCGCGCAAGTTCGGTATCAATTCGGTCTATCTCGGCGCGGAAACCGTCCAATTCGTTCATAATAAAGCTCCTTAAATCGAATAATTTACATATAGGGATATTACGGCGTGCAGAGAATTCGTTACTGCCTGAAAACAAGATCGAGCAGAGCGATTGCGGCGGCAGCCTCGACGGCGGCACATCCGCGCGGGAGTATGCATACGTCGTGACGTCCGCGGGGAGTAAGAACAGTTTCCTCGCCCGTAACAAAATCAATGCTCAATTGCTCTCGCATAACAGTCGGAACGGGGCGGAAACAGGCACGGAACACGATCGGCATACCGTTTGCAATGCCGCCGTTAATTCCGCCGGAATTGTTCGTTTTTGTTTTTCCGCCCGAAAGAATGCGGTCGTTTGCCGAGGCACCGTCAAGGTCCGCAAAACCGAACCCCGCACCGAATTCGATTCCGTGAATTCCGGGAATTGAAAACACAATATGCGAAATCATGCTTTCAACACCGTCAAAGAACGGTTCGCCGAAAAATGCCGATTCGGGTTCGAGCAATGCGGCACATTCAACGATTCCGCCAAGGCTTGTTTTGCCAGCGGCAGCCTTTTCAAACAGCTCTTCAAACGCACTGCGCCTGTTCGGGGCAACAAGCGGAAAAAACGGGTCAAGCATCGGCTGCTCACACATGCACGGTTCAAACCGCAAATCGGATATGTTTCCGATACGAAGAACATGCGAGAAAACTCGGATTCCGTGTTCACGGAGAAGCTGCTTTGCAATCGCTCCGGCAAAAACGAGCGGGGCAGTCAGCCGCCCCGAAAATGCACCGCCGCCGCGCGGATCGTTATACCCGCTGTATTTCCGATTTGCTGCATAATCCGCATGGGACGGACGTGCAGCGGTACCGCAGTAATCCGTGGATTTTGCATCAGAATTGCGGAAAACGGCGGTCAGCGGCATTCCCGTAAATCGGCCGCGGAAAAAACCCGAAAGAATTTCAAAAGAATCCGCTTCACGCCGCGCGGTGCTTTCGATGCTTTGCCGCGGACGCCGCCGTGAAAGCTCAAAGGCGATATCTTCAAGATCGGGCTGAAAACCCGCGGGAAGTCCGTCCAGCGTGCAGCCGAGAGCGGGACCGTGGGATTCACCGAAAATTTCGACGCGAAAAATATTACCGAACGTATTCAACCACTGTTCCTCCGAGAGCTTTAAAATCATTGAAAAACTGCGGTGCGCTTTTGTTCACCGCTTCAAAGCCGAGAATCACAACGGGGTTTGAGCAAATGAGTGATGCAATTGCCGCTGCCATAACAATGCGATGATCATGAAAAGAATCAACCGTGCCGCCGCGGAGCGTTCCCGTTCCGTGAATTATGATGTTGTTTTCGCCGCATTCGGCACTTCCGCCGAGGGAACGAATGCATTCAAGCATTGCGTTCACGCGGTCGCTTTCTTTTCCGCGAAGGCGGGCAGTGCCTGTAATAACCGTGTTTCCTGTTTTGCCGCATGACAATATGCAAAGAATCGGAAACAGATCCGGAGAGTTGGAAATATCGATATTGTCTTTGAAAACGAATTTGCGAATCGCAAAATCCGCCTGTTTTTTTTCGCCGTTCAACGGCGGAGGAAGGCAAACTTCCGACCCGAGAGCGTTTGCGGCAATGAAATTTGCAGCATAGGAGCAGTCGTATGAATAGGCAGCTGCGGACGGAAACCCCAAAGGCGGGCGCAGTGTTCCGTGAGCAAGATGGTACCTGCTCTTGTCATTCGGTTCAATACGGCACCCAAATCGGCGGATAACATCCAGCGTAAGTTCAATATACGGCCGAGAGGACGGGTTCGTTATTTCGAGTTCGAAAAACTCGTTTTGACTGCCGGAAAGAGTTTCCGACGCAAGCAGGATCAACATGCCGCTTGCAAACTGTGAACTCTCCGCTGCGCTGCATGAATACAGCGGCAGATGTTCGGCACGACGGGAAAATTCGATGAACTCGCTGTGCCGTTCGATACGGCAGCCGAGACAGATTTTGAATTCATCAAAATTTCGCTCAAGAAGGGTTGAGCCGGCAAAAAAACGAACCTGTGAGTGCCGTCGGAGGAGCGAAGGAAGCAGCAGCCTCAGCAGCGTTGCGGATTCTCCGACATGAACCGAAAGAGGGGATGCTTTTCCGCTTTCGGCATCGGTATTAAAAAAAGCTTCATTCACGGCAATGACGGCATTTTTGATATCCTCACCGCAATTATTCGGAAGATGAACGAACTCCGCCGGCCGAATGCCGCACAGCCCTGCAAGAATCAAAAGTCGTATCACTTCGCTTTTGTATGGGGGAGGCTCAATGCGGCCGATGAGTTTTTTTGTCGAAACAATAACGCAGCTCATATATAATGCCTCAAAACACACAGAAACTGTTAAGAAAAGCGATTGCGGATTCAGTTGAAACGCGATGTGTGAACACATGCCCGAATTCTTTGATGAACACCATATCGATGCCGCTGCGATCGCCCTTTTTGTCATGCAGCAGCAGTTCGGCGGCAGTTTCGGTACAGTAGGGCGCATAGTTTGTTTTCAAACCCTGCTCACGAAGCAGTGAAATGATTTTTTGAGAGATGCCGCGTTCTGTGAAACCGAGTTTTTCGCCAAAATCCGCAGCAGCGGCGAGCCCGAGCCCGACAGCTTCGCCGTGACTGAGCGAAAAGCGGCTTGCCGCTTCAAAAACATGGCCGAACGTATGTCCAAGGTTCAAAATGCGGCGCGTGCCGTTGTCAAATTCATCTTCTTCGACAAACTTACGTTTGATTTCGCAGCAGGCGGATATAAGCGCAGCGTTGTTAATAATGCCGCCTTGCAGCAGATTCAGTATGCTGTCGCCTCCGATAACGGCGTATTTGATTATTTCACCGATGCCGGAGTGCAGCTCGCGCAAAGGCAGGGTTTTTAAAAAGTCCGTGCAGCAAACAACAAGCACGGGTGCGTGAAAACTGCCGACTGCATTTTTGACACCGCAGAAATCCACTCCGGTTTTTCCGCCGACGGAGCTGTCGGTCATGCCGATAAGGGTTGTCGGCATTGCGATAAAATTGATTCCGCGCATGTACACGGAGGCAGCAAACCCGCCCATATCGCCGATAACTCCTCCTCCGAAACAGAGCAGCACGTCCGAACGGGAGGCATTGCCTTTTAAAAGAAAAGCAAGAATGCTTTGCACTGTTTCAAGCCGTTTATTCTCCTCGCCTGCCGAAACAACAAGGTTGAGAACGTCAATCCCGAATGCGCGGAGAGCGGCTGATACATCCTCAAGAAAAAGCGGCGCAACATTGCTGTCCGTCAGAATAAACACTCTGCCGCAGGGCAAGAAACGGCAAATTTCAATGCCGAATTCGTTAAGCGATGTTCCGATGAGCATTTCATATTGCATACTTTTGCCGTCGGAGTTGAAAACAATGCGCTCCATACCGATTTCCCTTCAAAAACAAGACTTCCAAAAAGCGGAATTAATGCAATGCCGCTTTCAGCCGTCGGATTTCTGCATTTATCATAACACATTTTATCGATTTTTGCAACAAGACAAAACAAGTCAGAATGCGCCCGGATTCGATGCAGGAAAGACTGCGGCTTGCGAATAACAGTGATAAACATAAGGCAATCGACGATTGGGCATCAGAAAAGTGACGGCATTCGGCAAATACGGATTGAAAAGCCGTCCGGAACACACCGACCGGGCTTTTGGGCGCAAAAGGGTTCGTTCCACGGCCCATTTCCGAAAAAACGGCTTGAATTGAGTAAAGTTCATTGACAATGGAGGATGAGCGAAAATGAATGTGACAATTGAAAAATGCGGTGATGAACTCATTGCTGCACTTGCAGGTGAGATTGATCACCACAATTCAAAACAAATCCGCGAGGCAATTGATGCCGAACTCGAAAGAGGCGGATATAAATTGCTGACGTTTGATCTTGAATCTGTATCGTTTATGGACAGCTCCGGAATCGGGATCGTGCTCGGCAGATATAAGGTCGTGTCTAAAGGGGGCGGGCGGCTGAGGATCATCAATGCAAACAGGAGAGTCGAACGCATATTGCGTATGGCGGGTATTTTTTCAATTGCGGAATATCGGCAAAGGAGAGCTTGAATCATGAAGAACACTGTAAAATTCGAATTTTTGAGCCTGTCGGAAAACGAGGCACTTGCGCGTTCCGTTGCAGCGGCGTTCATTATGCCGCTTGACCCGACACTTGAGGAGCTTGCGGATGTGCGAACCGCCGTCAGCGAAGCGGTCACGAATGCGATAGTTCACGGATACAAAAAAAAGAAAGGCACGGTTCGCATGGAATGCAGGCTGGACGGAAGACTGCTGGTTATTTCAATTACGGATTTCGGCTGCGGTATTGAGAATATTGAGCAGGCACGGCAGCCGTTTTTCACGACCGATGCGGACGGGGAAAGATCGGGAATGGGTTTCGCAGTTATGGAAGCGTTTATGGATGATGTTGACGTTGTGTCAAGACGCGATATCGGAACTCGTATCACGCTTAAAAAATTCTTCTCGGAACCGGATTATTCGGCAGTTTGCAAAGATATTGCGGACAGCAAAAGCGACTTGCACGATGAAAAAAGCAAAAATGATTCGGAATGCATTTCCGGCAGGAATACAATCGAACAGACACACGGAATAATAAAAGCGATACGTCCGAGTATCAATGTGCAAAACATAAACGCACGAACATCGGATTGATATGAACTTTGAACAAAAAAACGGCGGGGAGCATTGCACGGCGGATAATTCTCCGCAGTATGTATTTCACTGCGATGCCGATGAAAATGAATTTGCCGGTTTTATTTTGAAAAACCTGCCGCTTGTCCGTGCAGTTGCAAGGCGTTTCTCCGGACGCGGAGCGGAACCGGAGGAACTGGTTCAGGCCGGTTCGGTTGGGTTAATAATTGCTGCAAAAAGCTTTGACAACACCCGAGGCGTATCTTTTGCAAGCTATGCGTTCCGCTTTATCGAGGGCGAAATACGTCGGTTTATTCGCGACAACACTTTGATTCGCCTTCCGCGCAGCGCAGTCGAAAGGCTGCATATTGACAGCGGCGATAGAGTTTCAAATGCGGATTACTCAGGTTCGCGTGCGGACAGCATCGAGTTACCTTTCGTATGCGTTTCGCTTGATGAAGAAAAAACAAAACTTTATGAGTTTAATAATACCTTGCAAACGGAAAACTTTGAGGAGAGGTCAAATGCAAATATGCTTGCCCAGAAATTGATGGGCAAACTTCCGCCGATTGAACAAAAAATCATTTATCTACGCTACTTATGCGATTTCGGGCAGGCAGAAACCGCATTGAAGCTTGATTTAAGCCAAAGCACAATTTCAAAATATGAAAAACGTGCCCTGCTGAGAATGCGCCGCATTGTTTCGGAGGAATAGAACACTGCCTGTCGGATACGGCGGTGCATTACGTTTCATAATGAATATTTTTTTCACATCTTTCGCAAAATACAATCAAACAAAGGGCGATGAAAAAAAGTTGCCCGCGAAAGGTGGTTTGTGTTTTGAAAAAAACATTTGGTATTTCAGCCGGCAGCGGTGCTGCGGTGAATGATAAAAAAACAATCGAAGTGACAAAAGCGGGAAGAGGGCGTATAGGGCGCATTATTTCGGCGGTTCTGATTCTGCTTGCACTCGCTTTCGGTGCGTATTTTGCGGGACGATCATACTCGTATGAAGAAAAAGCGGAGTCAATGTTCAGCGGTGCAAGCTTTGTCTGCACGGAGGTGCATAATGATTCCGTTTGACGAAAAAAACATCATGACCAACACAATATTTCCGCCTGCATTCGGAGCGGATGAAAACATGAAGCAGGGAACCAATGACAGGGAAATCCGCTACAAAACCTATACTGCCCGCGTTCATAATCAATGCGGCAGCAATGCAGGAGGAACAAACTGATGGCAAATGAGGTAAAACACGGGCGAAGGCTCACTCCGGAAGAAAAACTTGAACACCGAAAATACCGTGAAACGGTGAACGCAAAAGTTCCGAAAAGCAAAACCTTCAGCCAATGCATTCTTGCGTTTCTGACAGGCGGTGCGATTTGCTGCATCGGGCAGTTTATAGGGGATTTCGGAACGGCGGTATTGAACCTTGCGGAACAGGAGCGCGCGGCGTTCACTTCGATCGTTTTGATTTTCGCAGGTGCATTGCTCACGGGAATCGGGGTTTACGATAAACTCGGTGCAATTGCGGGCGCAGGGTCGGTCGTTCCGATAACAGGGTTTGCAAACTCGATCGTTGCGCCTGCAATGGAACATAAGCGTGAAGGGCTTGTGATGGGTGTCGGAGCGGAGCTGTTCAGCCTTGCCGGTCCGGTGCTTGTTTACGGAATCACATCATCAGTAATTGTCGGAATAATTGCATGGCTTACCACGCTGTGAGCGCGGTTTGTTCCGCCCGGTGTTGCTTTTTGGTTGAGTTTTGACTATAATAAAGCGGGTGATGCACACGGCAATACAGGTTTTGCCCGATAAGCCGATGCAGCCCGCCAACAAGCTGAACACGAAACGGATAAAACGCAGCAATGATAAACACTTATTGCCTCTTCTGCTGTTCCGGCAAGGAGAACTCGGTTATAAAAATGTTGAAAAACGAGGGCTTTCCCGCAATTGCACCGACGGTTATGCACTGGACGGGCGGTGCGGCGCAGCCCAAAAAAACGGCTCGGCGGCTGATGCCGGGCTATGTTTTTTTTGATGCGGACACGGAGCCGACGTGGAACCGAATTTTGAAGGATTCCGCTGTTCTGAAGCTTTTAAGCTACGGAGACGGAGAATACGCTCTTCGCGGTACAGATCTTGAATTTATAGATTGGATAAAGAAAAACAACGGCATAATCGAGATGTCTTCCGCAGTAAAAGTCGGCAGCATGATAGAATTCGTTGCAGGTCCGCTGAAGGATATGAACGGAAAAATAATAAAAATCAACCGAAGCAGGCGGCAGGTACAGGTATCGTTCGGTTCGGAAAACGGCATTATCAGCAAAGTTTGGTGCTCAATGGAGTTCGTTTGCAGCAACGCGGATTCGTATTCCACCGTGAAAGAGAACAAAAAAGAATTCGACAGCGCAAATCCGTAATCATTTATTGAATAATGAAAAAGCCGTATTCGACACGGCTTTTTGTTTTTAAAAATTCTGCATGATAAACAGCACTCATGCCGCATAAAATGCAGCATGGACGGATTTTCTTCTTTTTTTGCAATATTGATGCTGTGCGCGGGTTTGTTTTTGAGCGTGCGCATAAATTTCTTTCAGTTTACGCACCTTGGATGTGCAATTAAAACGGCGCTCGGCCTCGGGCAAAGGCGTGCAGCGGAAAATTTGCGCCGCAAACAGAAAAGCGATGCTTCGGGAGTGACGCCGTTTCAGGCACTTTCTTCCGCACTCGGCGGGTCTATCGGAACGGCAAATATCGCGGGCGTTGCAAGCGCGATTGCGATAGGCGGAGCAGGCGCGGTATTCTATATGTGGCTTGCGGCACTGGTCGGAATGGGCGTCAAATTCTGTGAGATAGTGCTTGCGCTGCGCTATCGCGAAAAGCGCGGAGGACAGTGGTGCGGCGGTGCAATGCTTTATATAGAAAAAGGCTTCAGAAAAAGCAACACGGGAAGCCGCTTTCTGCAAGCGGTTTCAAAACCCCTTGCAGCGGGCTTTGCGCTTTTCGGACTGCTTGCTTCTTCCGTCGGAACGCCGCTCGTGCAGTCCAACACGATCGCAATGAGCGTGAATGATGCCGTGCTTCTGTTTTTGCCGAAAACGGAACAAAAAACCGTCTGCATTATTGCGGGTGCGGCAACTGCTGCGTTGGTGGGCATTGTAATACTCGGCGGAATTCAGCGCATAGGGAAGGCCTCGGAAATCATCGTACCTTTCATGGCGATAGGTTATATTGCAATTTGCATAATAGTTTTAAGCAGGTTCGGCGGCCGCATACTTCCTGCATTTTGCGATATTTTCAGCGGCGCTTTGGGCATAAAGCAGGCAGTCGGCGGCGCGGCGGGCTTCGGTGCGGCGCGTGCGCTGCGGATCGGCATGGCGCGCGGAGTGTATTCAAACGAAGCGGGGGTCGGCTCCGCTCCGATGGCTCATGCCTGCGCAAACACGAACGATCCCGTAAAGCAGGGAATGTATGGAATTTTTGAAGTTTTTGCGGACACGATAGTGATGTGCACAATGACTGCGCTCGTTGTGCTTGCAAGCGGAATACCTTTGCAGGCGGG
>OKSL01000270.1_pt1 | contig 40220 bp, 30 predicted proteins | sample 1606251 | NCBI WGS metagenome assembly OKSL01 (sample SAMEA3879543, study PRJEB24766) | human gut metagenome | biome: human-associated habitat; feature: feces | place: USA | collected 1985/1987 | reverse complement strand
CAAACCTGTAACCGGCTGATCCGTAGTCAGCTACTCTATTCAGTTGAGCTACGCGACCTTTTCTCTTAACGGGTGCAAAGGTACGTTCTTTTTTTGAATTAGCAAATAAAACGAGATTTTTTTTCTTAAAATATTATTCAACAAAACGATAGTTAAAGAGCTGCCAGCCGATGGTTAGCCCGACATTCCATTCCTTTTTCGGTGAACTATAATGATTTACATACGCAGATATAGCTCCAAAAGGCAGATGGCAGATGACTGAGACTTCTCCCATATATTCAAAACGGGAAAAGGCTTTCCCATAAAATGCCCTATTCAACGTATTCTTTTCTATTGGAAATATCGGCATGAATCCATAGAATTCGGTACGGAATTGGAACATGTCATTCAACACATAGATAGGTTTAATACCTGCTGCCATATACTGGTTGGCACGAAAAGCTTCATTATACATCAATTTGCTATGTGGGGTCGGTGCAAATTCTCCCGCCTGCATCATTGTAGCCGTATAATTCTCTGAAAAATTCTTCGATGAATACAAGGCTTCCACCATCCAACCCAACGTAAATTTGGGACTCATAGAGTGGTAGGCTTCCTTCATGTATGATATCTGCAACCACGATTGCCGCTCTTTCGTAGAACTTTGCTCAATAGGTGACGGGTTGCCGGGAATAAACTTCTCCTTACCTGTAAATATTTGAGCTATCAACTTTTCAAAGTATCCTCTCGTCGCATATTGACGTGTGTTCAATGTACTTCCATAAAAGCCTATAGCTCCTCCCAACAGCTTATATGAACTCTTATCGGACCGGTCCTTATCGAAATCAATCACATTGGACTGGAAGTAATTATCCTCCAACCTGCCATACCCTAAACTAAACTCTGCACGTTTGTTAGCCAAAAAAGGTAAAGCTACCATCAACTTTACAAAACGTTCGTCTTTTGAATTAAATGACGGCTTATCGTTCCTTGAGAACAATTTATCCTTCTTATAATAGTCAAAGGTACTGATGGATGCAATAAAACGATAAGATGTAGGAATATGGGTAGGCAAATCAAACCTCGCCATCAACTGGGCATTATTGTAAATCTTGCCCAACTGACCGTCAAAAGTGATTTCCTTCGAATAATAATTCAAGTTTTGATAACCCAATCCCAAATAAATTTGATTCGAACTGGTAGTAGAAACACTTCCCCCCAAACGTACAGAGAAATTATCCTCCATCTTCACCTTCAGATGCAATTCATACAAATCACTCTCGGTATCGTAAACTGCATGAGGAATAATCTCCGAAATCATATTATCCGCCAATAAACGGAAGTATCCCCGTTTCAAGTCTTCATAAGTAAATACTTCATGGGCTTCATCGTGAAATTCTTTTCTGATATAGGCTTGCTGCTGTGCATTGGCTCCTTCAATATAGATATCCCGAAACCGAAGTTGCGGTAAGTTACTCCGGTAAACCAAGCGCCTTAAACGCACATTATCAGCGTTTACCCGCCGATGGATACGCCTCTTTATGGAGTCCATCATACTGACAGTACGATTATAACCGATATCATGCAGTTCCTGCAGACGGTCAAAGTCCAACAAGTTTACGTCATCGTACTTGAAATTCATGACAATGCCTAATGAGTCAGGAATGGAATAGTCCGTTTTTTGCATGACCATGTTCTCTATCTGGCTCATCAGTTCATTCTCTTTAGGTTTACTCGGATTGGCTGCAACTACGCTGCCTATAATAATATCCGGATGAAAGTCTTCCCGCATCACATCTGTCGGGAAATTGTTATAAATGCCTCCGTCGTAGGCCAGGACACTATCTATCTCTATGGGTTTAAATACAAACGGAAAACTCATAGAAGCACGGACAGCATCTCCCAAATCACCTTTTCTCAGTATCAGAGGCTTTTTATTATAGACATCGGAAGCTACACAACGGAAAGGAACGAATAAATTGTTGAAATTGCCGTCACAAGCCGCTGTTGCGCGTGCAAACAACTCCACAAACACCAAGTTCATCTGTATGGGATTAACCATACTGGTAGGGATTATTTGTGGCTTTACATGCAATGAGTCTTTAAAAGTAAAACGAATGTTAAAAAACTCGGGGGTAGGGCGTCCTTTCTTGAAATAATATTCATATTTCGATTCTACCTTTCCAGAATACCAGCGTTTGAAGTCCGGCGAACGCAACAAAGCCTCCATGTCATCCGGAGAATAGCCCATGGCATATAAAGAACCGATGATTGCCCCCATGGACGTTCCTGTGATATAGTCAATGGGAATGTTATTTTCTTCCAACGCTCGGATTATACCAATATGTGTCATGCCTTTCGCTCCGCCGCCGCTTAGGACAAGTCCCACTTTCTGAGCCTGCAACATCGGCAAAAGGCATAGCAGAAACGACAAAAACAAAAGAAACCTTTTCATGATTATGTAATTCCTAGTAAAATATATTAAATATTCAAAGTTCAAATATAGGCAATTGTTTCCAAAAACCTCGTATTCAACGAAGAAAAACATATTATTATTGGCAAAATAAATAAAAAAGGGTATTACAACTCTTGCGAATCGTAATACCCTTGCATCTATTATGCAAATTTAAAGGGGCTTATTTAATAAGATCAATACTTCTTTTGACAAAGTTATTCAAGGCTTCACCTTTCAACATTCCATTCTGAAGCAATGCCAAATCAATCAACTGGCGAACGACTTTATTTTTAGTTGCATAATCTGCAAATACACCTTCTTTCCGAACTTTAAGCTCGTCCCATTTCTTATCCAGTGCTTCTACCTCGTCTTTTTCAGCAGTAGAAATGTCTTCAGCTTTCTTGCCTTCCTGTTTCTTTCTCAACTTTTCACGAAGTTGATTAACCTCATCCATTTCTTTCTGAACAGGAGCGATCACTGAGGCGCATTCCTTGTCTTCTTCCGCCAGAACTTCTTTCACCAACTTATGGTCGGAATTCAATACCAAGTTAAACATATCCGGCATTTCGCCATAGAAGCTCATACCCGCTTGTATATTGGCCATCTCCTTCATGCGGCGCATATACTCGCTTTGGGTAATCATTATTGGAGAAGCATTCTCACCCAAAGCCTGTGCCATGACATTGAATTCTGTTTTTTCCATTTTCGGCAACTGACTCTTGAAAATGGAAGAAAGGGCTTCTTGTTTGCCTGCTTCCAAGGTTTCGTTCTTCTTTTCTTCTTTGACAATCAAATTATCAATCACGTCACTGTCTACACGAGTAAAACGAACCTTCTCAAACTTTTGCTCCAACATACTTACCAGTGCAATGTCCAGCTGCCCATCCATTAAAAGCACATTATAGCCTTTATTCTTGGCAGCTTCAATATAGCTGTATTGCTCGTCTTTGTGGTTGGCATACAGATAAATCAAATTGCCCTCTTTGTCAGTCTGGTTATCTTTAATCAAGGTCTTATACTCTTCAAAAGTATAGTATTTGTTATCCGTATCAGTGAAAAGGGAAAAGTCCTTCGCTCTATCATAGAAATCTTCTTGTGTAAGCATTCCATAATTGATAAAGATCTTCAAATCGTTCCACTTCTCTTCAAACTGCTTGCGATCACTCTTAAAGATGGACTGCAGGCGATCAGAGACTTTCTTTGTAATATAAGTAGAAATCTTCTTCACATTCGCATCACTCTGCAAGTAAGAACGAGATACGTTCAAAGGAATATCCGGAGAATCAAGCACGCCATGCAACAAAGTCAAGAAATCGGGAACAATGCCTTCTACTGAGTCTGTCACATATACTTGATTACAATAAAGCTGTATCTTATTCTTATTCAGCTCTATATTGCTCTTCACTTTCGGGAAATAAAGAATACCGGTCAGATGGAACGGGTAATCCACATTCAGATGAATCCAGAACAACGGTTCATCCGACATCGGATACAAGTCGCGATAGAACTTTTTATAATCCTCATCCTTCAAATCGCTGGGTTTCAAAGTCCATAACGGATTGGACTCATTTATAATATTATCCTCTGCTGTTTCCACCTGCTTGCCATCTTTCCATTCTTTCTTTTTGCCGAATGCAATGGGAATAGGGAGAAAACTGCAATATTTCTTCAACAAGGAGGAGATACGCGACTCTTCAAGAAACTCCTTACAGTCATCATCAATGTAAAGAACTATGTCAGTACCACGATCTGCTTTATCAGAATCCTCAATTGTAAACTCAGGACTGCCATCACAGGTCCATTTTACAGCTTGAGCACCTTCCTTACAAGACTTAGTGATGATTTCTACCTTCTTAGCCACCATGAAAGCGGAGTAGAAACCAAGTCCGAAGTGACCAATAATGGCATTCGCGTCATTCTTATATTTCTCAAGAAAATCATTTGCACCGGAGAATGCAATTTGGTTGATATATTTATCAATTTCTTCCGCCGTCAGACCAATACCACGGTCAGATACAGTAATTGTATCTTTTCCTAAGGAAACATGAACAGTCAAATCGCCCAATTCACCCTTGAATTCACCGATGGAAGATAATGTTTTCAACTTCTGTGTAGCATCAACGGCATTAGAAACCAACTCACGGAGGAAAATTTCATGATCACTGTATAAGAATTTCTTGATAACGGGGAAAATGTTCTCTGTAGTTACCCCAATATTTCCTTTCTGCATATTACTATTTATATTTTTAAGTTTATATTTTTATTCTCTGGCAAGCAGGAAACAAAAAAAATGCCAGTCCCTCAGGACTGACATTTTGACGGTCTTTTATAGAAATTTATTGTGCTTTCTTTAAGCTCAATTCATCCTTTTCCTTATCGACGGAAACATTTACCATGTCTCCGGGTTCCAGTCCGGAAGATATAATCAGTTCCGAAAGTCCGTCCTCCAGATAATTCTGAATAGCCCGCTTCAACGGACGCGCACCAAACTGCACATCATAGCCTTTTGTAGCAAGAAATCTTTTTGCGTCATCATTCACAACAAGTTTATAACCAATAGCTTCGATACGATCATACAAGCCTTTCAATTCAATATCGACAATTTTTGTAATTGCCTCCAAAGACAATTGATCGAAGGTGATGATTTCATCAAGACGATTCAAAAATTCAGGAGCAAACGTTTTATTCAATGCTTTCTGTATCACATTACGAGAATGTTCCTTATCATCCGTCCGGTTCTGTGCGGCAAAACCGACGCCACGTCCAAATTCTTTCAATTGGCGAGTACCGATATTGGATGTCATGATGATAACCGTATTCTTGAAATCAATAGTTCTGCCATAATTGTCAGTCAAACGACCTTCGTCCAACACTTGCAACAATATATTGAATACATCCGGATGCGCTTTCTCTATTTCATCCAGTAATACGATAGAATAGGGTTTACGACGTACCTTCTCAGTCAGTTGCCCACCTTCTTCATACCCCACATATCCGGGAGCGGCACCAATCATGCGGGATACAGTATATTTTTCCATATACTCGCTCATATCAATACGTATCAGCGCATCGGAAGAACCAAACATATAATTGGCCAACTGCTTGGCTAAATGCGTCTTGCCAACACCCGTAGGACCAAGAAACATAAATGTTCCTATGGGGCGGTTGGGGTCCTTCAAACCGACACGGCTACGTAAAATTGCCTTTACCAGTTTCTCGATTGCAGGATCCTGGGCGATAACCTTGGCCTGCAATTCTTCTTTCATCCCAGCCAGTTTCACGCCTTCAGCCTGTGCCATCCGTTGCACCGGTACTCCGGACATCATCGAAATAACATTTGCAATTTCCTCTTCACCCACAATCTGACGATCATCTTTCAAACGAGCCTCCCATTCGGCCTTCATTTCATCCAAACGGGATGCAAGTTCCTTTTCACGGTCACGATAACTCGCCGCTAACTCAAAATTCTGTGATTTTACAGCTTCAGCCTTTAAATTACGGGCTTCCTCTATCAATTTTTCCTGTTCTTCTATTTCTTTCGGGACATTTATATTCGTCAAATGCACACGTGAGCCTGCTTCGTCCAACGCATCAATGGCTTTATCGGGGAAATTACGGTCTGTAATATAACGGTCTGACAACTTGACACATGCCTCAAGAGCTTCCTCCGTGTAGGTCACATTATGATGATCCTCATATTTTTCCTTGATATTCTTCAATATCTGAAGTGTCTCTTCAGCAGTAGTAGGCTCTACTATTACTTTCTGAAAACGGCGTTCCAATGCCCCGTCTTTTTCTATATTCTTCCGGTATTCATCAAGGGTAGTGGCTCCGATACATTGGATTTCACCACGTGCCAAAGCAGGTTTCAACATATTGGCGGCATCCATAGATCCTGCCGCCGCTCCGGCTCCCACAATAGTATGAATTTCATCAATGAAAAGAATTACATTCGGATTCTTCTGCAATTCATTGATAATAGAGCGAATACGTTCTTCAAATTGTCCACGGTATTTGGTTCCGGCCACTACAGAAGCCATATCAAGCATTACAACTCTCTTGTCAAACAAGATGCGGGAGACCTTTTTCTGTACAATGCGCAACGCAAGTCCTTCCACTATTGCAGACTTGCCGACACCCGGTTCACCAATCAACACAGGATTATTCTTCTTACGACGGCTCAGAATCTGCGCCAAACGCTCAATTTCCCGCTCGCGGCCTACTACAGGATCAAGCTTGCCTTCTCCTGCCGCGCGAGTCATATCCATACCAAAATTATCCAATACCGGAGTATCATTGGACGACTTCTTTGCTGCCGTTCGCGCAGAGGGTTCTGCACCCGGATTACGTGAAGCGCGGGACGTATTCATGTCTTCCTCCTCATCTTCATCATCTTCAGTAAATCCCATGCCTGCATTCGGATTGGTTGATTTCATCGAAAGCTGCTCAAATACAGATTGATAATCGACACTGTTTTCTTCCAGTACAGTTGCAGCCAAATTATCACCGTCTTTCAATATCGCCAATAAAACATGTTCCGCATCGGCTGTCGCACTCTTTAACAGACGTGCTTCCAGCATACACATTTTCAAAATTTTAGCCGCCATAGGAGACAGGGGTACCTCTGCGTCAGGCAATAAGGTATCATCCTCTGCATCTTTCAAAAAACTCTCCAAACGGCTCTTTACCCGCTTTAAGTCTATATCAAGCTTCATCAATATCTCAATAGCTTTCCCTCCGCCGTCACGTAACATGCCAAGCAAAAGATGCTCCGGACCGATATATCTATTTCTCAATCTGTTAGCTTCTTCTTTGCTATAGGTTATAATATCTGAAACTCTTTGTGAAAATTGATTGTTCATATTCTTTTTTTCTCCTCAATTAAAGGTTATCAACAACAAAGATACGCAATTATTAATTCAACGTATCATATATTTAACTGATTTGATAATAACAAATCCTGTGCCACAAATTATACGGATTTATTTTATCTCCATATACCTTATAATAATATCAGCAACATCTGATACAACACAAATTTTGATGGCAATCCAAAGTAGCAACAAAGTTTATGCAGGAAAACTTTTGTATATCGTAAAAAAGCAGTACTTTAGCGTGGTTTTTCATGAACCCGAAAATGTATAATTAATAATCTTTTTAAATGCTTGAACAAGACAGAATTATAAAGATTAACATCGAGGAGGAAATGAAGTCATCGTACATTGACTACTCCATGTCGGTCATCGTTTCGCGTGCCCTTCCGGATGTTAGAGATGGTTTTAAGCCTGTCCACCGTAGAATTCTCTTCGGAATGATGGGACTGGGAAATACGTCTGATAAACCTTATAAAAAATCAGCCAGAGTTGTAGGTGAAGTATTGGGTAAGTATCACCCGCATGGTGACTCTTCCGTTTACGGTGCATTAGTTCGTATGGCACAGCCTTGGGCAATGCGTTACATGGTGGTAGATGGCCAGGGTAACTATGGTTCGGTAGACGGCGATAGCGCAGCAGCTATGCGTTACACCGAGTGTCGCTTGCGCAAGATTGGTGAAGATATGATGCAAGACCTCGACAAAGAAACCGTTGATATGCAGAGCAACTTCGACGATTCTTTGCAGGAGCCTACCGTTATGCCTACCCGTATTCCAAACCTTTTGGTAAACGGTGCATCTGGTATTGCTGTAGGTATGGCAACCAATATGCCGACACACAACCTTTCAGAGGTTATTGATGCTTGCATCGCATACATCGAGAACAACGATATCGAGATAGAGGAGTTGATGAACTATGTGAAAGCTCCCGATTTCCCAACAGGAGGATATATATATGGTATGAGTGGCGTACGCGAGGCATATCTTACAGGTCGCGGTCGCGTTATCATGCGTGCAAGAGCAGAAATTGAAACCAGTTCTACACATGACAAAATTGTCATCACGGAAATCCCGTATGGTGTCAATAAGGCGGAACTGATCAAGAATATTGCTGATTTAGCCAATGATAAGAAGATAGAAGGTATCTCCAATGCCAATGATGAGTCTGACCGTGAAGGTATGCGTATTGTGATTGATATCAAACGTGATGCCAACGCCAGCGTAGTCTTGAATAAACTCTATAAGATGACGTTGTTACAGACTTCTTTCAGTGTGAACAACGTAGCATTGGTACACGGGCGTCCTCGTTTGCTGAATCTGAAAGACATGATTAAGTACTTCGTAGAACATCGCCATGAGGTAGTTATCCGTCGTACTCAATATGACTTGCGTAAGGCTAAAGAACGCGCTCATATATTGGAAGGATTAATCATAGCATCAGATAATATCGATGAAGTAATCCGTATCATCCGTGCTGCAAAGACACCTAATGACGCTATTGCCGGCTTGATAGAACGCTTCCAATTAACAGAAATTCAGTCTCGTGCCATCGTAGAAATGCGTTTGCGCCAATTGACCGGACTGATGCAGGATCAGCTTCATGCTGAATATGAAGAAGTAATGAAGATGATTGCTTATTACGAAGAAATTCTTTCGAATGACGAACTTTGCCGCAAAGTTATTACTGATGAATTAATTGAAGTAAAAGCAAAATACGGAGATGAACGTCGTTCTGAAATTGTTTACTCATCCGAAGAATTCAATCCGGAAGATTTCTATGCAGATGACGAAATGATTATTACCATTTCTCATATGGGCTATATTAAACGTACTCCGTTGAGTGAGTTCCGTGCTCAAAACCGTGGTGGAGTAGGCTCCAAGGGTACAGATACCCGCGATGCAGACTTCATTGAACACATATATCCGGCAACCATGCACAATACCATGATGTTCTTTACTCAAAAGGGTAAGTGCTATTGGCTCAAAGTATATGAAATCCCCGAAGGTACCAAGAATTCCAAGGGACGTGCCATCCAAAACTTGCTGAATATTGATTCAGACGATGCTGTAAATGCATATCTGCGTGTGAAGAACCTTTCTGACACAGACTTCATCAACAGTCATTATGTCTTATTCTGTACCAAGAATGGTGTTATTAAGAAGACATTACTTGAACAGTATTCCCGCCCTCGCCAGAATGGTGTAAACGCTATTACTATCCGTGAGGACGACCGCGTTATCGAAGTACGTATGACTAACGGTGACAACGAAATTATCATTGCCAATCGTAATGGACGTGCCATTCGCTTCCACGAAAGTGCTGTACGCGTTATGGGACGTACTGCAACTGGTGTGCGTGGTATGACGCTTGACGAAGACGGGCAAGATGAAGTTGTTGGAATGATTTGCATCAAAGATCCTGAAGCAGAAACCATTATGGTAGTTTCTGAACAAGGCTATGGCAAACGTTCTGATATCGAAGACTACCGTAAGACTAATCGTGGCGGTAAGGGTGTTAAGACGATGAATATCACCGATAAAACAGGTAAATTGGTAACAATTAAGTCTGTAACAGATGATAATGACTTGATGATTATCAATAAATCTGGTATTACCATTCGTCTGAAAGTTGCTGATGTCCGTATTATGGGTCGTGCTACCCAAGGTGTTCGTCTGATCAATCTTGAAAAGAGAAACGATGAGATCGGTTCAGTATGTAAGGTTACATCAGAAAGTATGGAAGATGAAATTCCTGTTGATGATGAAAATTCTCCAATTCCGCCTACTATAAATGAAGTAGAAGGAGAGGAGGAAGACTATAACTCTGATAATAAAGTCAATAATGAAGATGAAGAATAGACATAATATTAATTTTAATTTTACAACTATCATGAAAAGAGTATTATTTTCAGTGATTTTATTGCTCGCTGCAGGCTTCACTTTCGCTCAAGAAAAGACTGTGAAAGAAGCTAAAAGCATTGCAAATGAAGTGAATCCGGACTTTAATAAGGCCGAGCAGCTCATCAATCAAGCCTTGACTAATCCTGAAACAAAGGATAATGCCGATACTTGGGATGTAGCAGGTTTTATTCAGAAAAGGATTAATGAAAAACAGATGGAAAATGCCTATTTAAGAAAACCTTATGATACTCTTAAGGTATATAATAGCGCATTGAATATGTGCAAATACTACCTTAAATGCGATGAACTTGCACAGGTTCCAAATGAAAAGGGAAAAATCAAGAACAAGTACAGAAAACCCAATGCTGCTGCTATTGTAGCAGAACGCCCAAACTTGATCAATGGCGGTATTCAATATTATAACTTAGAGAAGAACAAAGAGGCATTAGATTTCTTTGGAACTTATATTGAAATTGCTCAGAATCCGATGTTTGAAAAGGAAGACTTCTTGCAGACAGATACACTCTTAGCTCAAATTGCTTATTATGCAAGCTTGGCAGCAGCAAAGATGGAGGATTATCCCAGTGTTCTGAAATATGCTCCTTATGCACAGAACGACAAAGAAGTAGGTCAGTATGCTATGGAGTTCATCTCTACAGCTTTAAAAGCACAAGGCGATACTGTTAAGTGGATTGCTTCATTGAAAGAAGGTTTGCAAAAATACCCTCAGCATTCATTCTTCTTCGGTCATTTAATTGATTATTATAGCAATAACAATAAATACGATGAAGCCATGCAATTCGCTGATGAAATGTTAGCTAAAGACCCCAATAATACATTCTATCTATACGTAAAAGGATATCTTTACCATAATATGAAGGATTATGATAAGGCTATTGAATACTACAAAAAGACAATTGAAGTAGATCCTACTTATGCAGAAGCTTATTCCAATTTAGGACTGATCTACTGTCTCCAAGCTCAAGACTTCTCAGAAAAAGCTACTACTGACGTTAATGACCCTAAATATAAAGAAGATCAGATTACTTTGAAAGCTTTCTATGAAAACGCAAAACCTTGCTATGAAAAAGCAAGAGAATTAAAACCTGACCAAAAGGATTTATGGTTGAATGGTCTTTACAGAGTATATTATAATTTAGATATGGGACCAGAATTTGAAGAAATTGAAAAGCTGATGTAAAGTATAAACTTAAAAAACAGCTGTCCCAAAGCTGTCTCAAAATAGTTCATTTTGAAGTGAACCCTAAAAGTTTTTTGTCTAACTTTTAGGGTTTATTTTATATGATTAAGTACACATACCGTATAAGCCGCACCGCACTTGAGAGCTGGGGACGTTTAACCCGCAATAAAATAAAGGTTACACGCCACTCCGTACACACAGGGGCAGGACCGCCAAAAGATATGGGTAGACCTAAGAAGTTGGCTTTAATTATGCAAGAAGAATATTAGTGTTATATATTAAACATAATACTGATTATTAATCTAAATTGCTTACGCTATTTATTTTAGCTTGGGCGTCCATAAATAACTAACAGCGGTGTATCGGAATGAAAAATCATCTTCCGAGCAATACCTGGATTAAATAAGCGAGAGAATATATTGCGTTTATAAGTAGTCAACGTAATTATATCAATATGATTAGTTTTTATGTAATTATCTAAGCTGTTCAAGAAATCATCATTCATCACAACATCATAATGAATTTCCAGGTCCGGATACTGTTTTTGAAAATATTCCTTAATACCACCTAACTTAATTTCATTCCAAGTGTCCTTAACATCTGACAGATGAATCAAAGATACAGAGAAATGAAATGGCTTTAAAGCAGCAATCAAAGAATCGAATGCAATTAAATCCCGTTGATCAAAATTGGTGATAAATGCAATACGTTTAGCTTCTGCCAGCTGTTTAAATGGAGTATTCTCCGGAATGGCTAAAACTGGTACGCGGCTTCGCTCAATTACCTCAGCAGTTACACTACCAATTAAATCTATATCTTTCTGATTTTTACCACGAGTCCCCATAATCACAATACGTGGCCGATATTCCTTCGAGTAACGAAGAATTTCCTCTTCTGGAATACCTTCACGCAATACACAACTATATTTTACATTCGGAAACTCTCCTGAAGCTACTTTTGCTTTTACCTTGTCAGATAAAGTATTTAAGTCTGCATGAACTTTTTGTAATATGTTTTTTACATTTTCATCGTCTGTTAGCTGATAATTAAAAACGTCTCCATAAGGTAATGACGTGGTATAGATTGGTGTAAAATAAACATGAAGCAACACAACTTCCGCTCCCATATTCTGAGCGAAATTAAAACCAAACTCACATGCCTTCATTGAATAATTAGAAAAGTCTACAGGAATTAAGACCTTATTACTCTCCTTTTCTACTTTGGGTGACTTCCCTCCCACTACCTCTTCAGAAAGCCAAGCAGAGCTCTCAGTTATCTTCAATGCACGCGGTAGATCGCTTTCTTTTATACGTAAGCGCACACCTGAAGACACTACAGGTTGTATTTGATTTACATTATGAATATAGGTTTCAATACCTTCATTTTCAAGCACATTCTTCAATATCTGAGCTTTTGCATAAGTCAGAATAGCTAAGGTTACTAACTTGTCTTCCATAATCAACTGTTTTTACTTTATAAACAAATAAGAAATCCCAATTGTTTGTCTATCAATTGGGATTCATTTATAACTTTCTTTTCTTAAGCTCGAACAGGCTCAGCACTGGCATTCATTTCATCCAGAATTTTTAGAGCTCTATCAAGGACGGTAGTATCATCCAACATAACCAAACCACCATCCGGACCAGGCTCTAAATGTATCCCAACACTCTTACCCTCTTTAAAATTGTGACCGCCAAAAAAATTTCTAACTGTATCGACGTTCAATCCGAGCTCATCGGCTATTCTATGCATACTACCAGTAGGTAATGAATCTTTAATTCTGCGAAGTTCATTAAATGTTATTGTTCTCATATTTATAAATTTAATGGTTAATAACTCTGTGAGTTTCACTTATCACGCTATAAACTTAAGGAAAAAAAAAGATAAAACAAACTATTTCGGTGTCTTTTTTACAAAAATAAAGAAGCCTGTCAAAAGGAGATTTGTATTTTCCCTTTCAACAGGCTTCTTTCTATTATTAACTATCTTATTATGAAAGAATTATATCTATCAGATAACTTCAACAGATGACGCAGGTACCCATCCTACTTTACCATCCTCTAAGCGGATTTCTTTCCATTCACGCATGGAGTTATCTTTAATTTCAACCTTCCGTCCCTCATGCAATATGAACAAACTGGTGCCACTTTCACTCGGAGTACTACGTACTGTTACACTTGGAGTTAGTACGATAGCATTGTTACGATTCAATAGCTCATTTTTTTGTTGAAAAGCAAAGACATTCGCTAATAAAACTAACACCAGAAATACTATCCCTGCAATAAATCCTATTTTCTTCCACACGATTTGCTTGGAAAAGAAGAAGAAATAAAGAGATGCAAGCAACAAAAAGAAACAAACGACGCCTACCTTCGCCCAAGCATCCACACTCAAACAATTAATCAATGATTTCGTCCAAGATACAAAGAAAACCTCGGGTACAGGGATCACTTTATCAATCGTTTTTGCACGAGCAATCTCTAAATTAGCCCGAATATCAGCATTGCCTGGCTGTATTAAAAGTGCACGCTCATAATTTAAAATGGCTTTTGCTATATCACCAGCCTTATAGTAGCTATTTCCTAAGTTATAGTATACCTCGGCCGCTTCTCCTTCTTTCAGCAAAGCTTCATATATCTGAATAGCAGAGGCATAATCATTCTTCACGTATGCGCTATCTCCTTCTGCTTTTGTCACACTATTCTCTTGCGCAGCAGCTGAGAATTCAGTGTGTGAACCTATTGTTACCGAATCATTCGCTTGTTGTAATGTATCCGATGCAGTCTGTCCAAAAGAGGTCAATGCCATTAACAGGCCAACAAAAGTAAAAAACAGTATCTTTTTCATCATATAACCTCCTAATTAATGTTTAATCGAATTCTCCATTTTACTTATTACTGCTAATGAAGCCGAATAGACTTTATCCATAGCCTGATTATCATCGCCAGGAGCAAAACGGGCAAACTCACAATCATTCAATGCAGCCAGGAATTCTTTAATCAAAGCATCCTCCACTCCATATTTACGAAGTTCCTCTTCAATATTATCTTTTGAAAGTCGAGAAACCGGAATATTCAATTTATCGCTTATATATCCCCAAAGAGCCTTCAAAACTTCGTCATAGAAAACATCTTTTTTATTCTCAGCCAACAACTTACCAGCTAACTTCATACGTTTAACAGCAACCTTATTTGCCTTTTTCGTACGCATTTTCGCAACATTAGCATTAGCAGCTATCTGCTTACGGTAAATGATAAAGAAAATGATAAACGCAATGCCAGGTACTAAATAGAGCAACCAATATAACATAGAGTCAAAGAAAAAGTCTCCCTTTTGAGAAAGCGTCACATCATTTTGCTTGATGAAGCGAATATCCTCATTCAAGACTTTCAAATCCTCTTTATTCGTAAAGTTAGCAATAGTTTGCGCTGCATTTCCTTCACCTTTCTCTACATGCAATTCATACTCTTCGGTAGTCAATATCTTATAAGTACGGGATTTGATATCAAAATAGCTGAATTTCACCGCTGGTATTTTAAATGTTCCAGCATTGCGTGGAATAGCCAGATATTCAATAACCTTACTACCCGAAAGCCCTGCACTTGTCAGCCTGAATTTATTATCAACTTTAGGGTCATATACCTCGAAGTCATCCGGAAATTTCACCTCAGGATCACCTATTAACTTCAAATTGCCTGTACCGGAAATGACAAGTTTAATAGTTACAGCATCGTTTGTCTTTACATTAGTACTATTAATGGAAGAAGAAATGCTAAACTCTCCCACTCCACCGGAAAAATCAGCAGGTTTATCGCCTGGTAAGGGTTTTACATCTACAGTTAGTTTCGGTGTCATCAATGTCTTTTTGACTTCAATGTAGTTACTGCCACCATTAAAGAAAGCTTCAAATGGATCAGATACTTGAGTAGCTTTAGCAATAGAAGCATCAAAACGTGCCGGATCAATAGTCAAATTACCAGACTGCTGCGGAAACAGCACAAATTGCCGGTAAACGGTAGTTTGATAATTCCGTCCCTTATAATGTTCCAAGCTCCATTTTCTATCACCCGGAAGTTCTACTTCTTGTGAATGAAATCCCTTAAAATCAGGAAGTTTAACATTGTCAAAACCACGAAGGTCAACCAGAGTGTAAATTTTATAAGTCAGCAAGAATGCTTCTTGTTCATACACATTGGCCTTACTAATAGTAGGCAAAATAAAGAGATCCTGATTGGAAACAGAAGTTCCTGAAGAAGCACGGCTGGTATTGCCCTGCTGGCTACTATTACCTCCGCCTGAAGAAGCTGCTCCGGCCTGATCTGCTGGCAGAACCTTGATTTGCACAGAATTAGAAACCATCTGATTACCATCGGCTGTAATTGTAGCTCCCGGAATTGTGAAGCTACCCTCAGCAGTAGCCATCAGTATATAAGTGAAAGTAATACTGCTGGTTGAGGTCGATACCCCATTAACTATTTGCATACTACTTTGCTGAGAGCGACTGGGTCCCATCAGTACGTCAAATCCCTTAATAGAAGGAGCACGGAAATCCCTCACCTTCTGTGTAGTCACTGTATATGCCAGTCTGAACTGGTCACCCACCGCTACAGCATCAGGAGCTGACGCGGTAAATGACACCTTGTCATTAGCCAAAGCTTGCAGACTGACTACTACCAGTGCTATCCATAAGAAAATTAATTTTCTCATATATTATCGTATCTTTTATTATTTACCAATCCTTTTCCAAACGACCACCCTGGATAACTTGCTGTTTCTTCACCTTATCCTGTACATCTTTCTCATCCTGCATCACCGACTTCAAAAGCTGTTCAGCATTTTCCTTTGACATCTGATTTTCTTGTGGCTGAGGAGGTTGCTGCTGTTGATCCTGGTTCTGCTGATCTTGTTGATTTTGGTCTTGTTTGTCTTTATCTTGTTCTTTTTCCTGCTCCTTTTTGTCTTGATTCTGATCTTGGTTCTGGTCTTGATTCTGCTGATTCTGTTCCTGATCTTTCAGCATTTTCTGAGCCAAAGCCAAGTTATAACGCGTCTCGTTATCTTTCGGATTATTACGTAGTGACTCTTTGTATGCTTCCACAGCTTTGGCATAATCCTTACCGGAGTGGAATATTACTCCCATATTATGATAGATTTGAGCAAGATTACCCTTATCTTTCTCCATTTTAGTGGCAGCAACAAACTGCTCCATAGCCTCCTGCAACTTATTCTGTTGCATAAGTGTATTACCCAGATTATACATGGATATCGCTGACTTCGGATTCACATCAATAGCCTTCCGATAATTCACTTCAGCATTTACATACGTACTATCTTTATAAGCACGGTTTCCCTTACGAATATAGTCGCGTTCCGCTTTCTGTGCAGAAACTGAAATAGCCGTCAGTAGCAGCAAGATAATTCCGATAGTTCTATTTCTCATCATCATACCTTTCTTCCTTTTTAAACAGATGGATATTACGGAATAACGGGTTTTTACGTTCCAAAATCAGCATTTCAGCCAACAACAGTAACAATATAATCCATGCAACAGCCTGGAATTGTTCGTTGAACTCTGTATAAACCTGTGTTTCCACATCCGCTTTCGCCATTTTATTAATCTCCTGAGCAATCACCTTTTGTGCAGCATTTGAATTGTCTACACGCACATAAATCCCATCTCCTGCCTGAGCTATTTCCTGACACATCTGCTCATTCAAGCGGGTTACAACCACGTTTCCATCACGGTCACGGCGGAAGTCATTGGTTCCTTCTACAGGGATAGGTGCACCATCAGGCATACCCACACCCAGAACACTGACTTGAATACCTTTTTCTGCAGCAGCCTTGGCAGCTTCCACAGCTCCGCCTTCATGGTTTTCACCGTCAGTAATAACGATGACGGCACGCCCTACTCCTTCCTGGGGTGTAAAACTGCGGGTAGCCAGATTAATAGCTGCACCGATAGCCGTACCCTGCTTGGATATCAACGATGGATTAATAGATTCCAAAAACATCTTGGCAGAAATATAATCGCTTGTAATAGGCAACTGTGTAAAGGCATCACCAGCAAACACAATCATGCCTACCTTATCATTCTCCATTTTGTCAACCAACTGTGCTACCAGTCTCTTGGCTTTCTCCAGACGACTGGGTTGTACATCTTGTGCCAACATAGAGTTAGAAATATCCAACGCAATCATTACCTCTACTCCCTGACGTTTCACAGTCTCCAACTTAGAGCCAAACTGCGGACGTGCCAGCAATACAGCAAACAGTCCGATTGCAGCAAACACCAGCCAAAACTTCACATCCGGACGATATTTAGATACATCCGGCATCAACTGTGCCATTAGCACCGGATCGCCAAACTTGCGGATCGCTTTCCGTCTCCGATAATTGGAGTACAGGTAGAAAGCCCCCAGGAAAGGCAACAGGAGCAACAGGTATAAATATGTAGGTTCTTCAAATCGAAACATCTTTCTATGTACAATTTAGTAATTTACAATTAATGCATTGTTTTAAGGTATCTTCTTCAAGATAGAATTACGAAGCAATACTTCAAGTAACACGCACAAGAATGCCGCCAAAGCAAACCAACGGTATTCTTCCTGGCGCTTGCTGTATTCCTTCACATTCAACTTGGTTTTCTCCAACTTATCGATCTCCTCATATACCTCTTTCAGCTTAGAATTACTGGTGGCACGGAAATAATTACCTTCTGTGGTAGCCGCAATCTGCGTCAGTGTCTTTTCATCAATCTCCACCGGCATATTGACATACTGCACAGTGTTACCCACCGGATAAGGATACGGAGCCATTCCGTTTGTACCTACACCAATTGTATAAACCCGGATACCAAAACTCTTAGCTATTTCTGCAGCAGTCAGCGGAGATATATCTCCTTTATTATTTGTACCATCCGTCAACAGAATGATTACTTTAGACTTCGCTTTACTGTCTTTCAAGCGGGTAACGGCATTAGCAATACCCATACCGACTGCTGTTCCATCTTCAATAATACCACACTTAATACCTTGAAACAGATTCAGAAGCACTGCATGATCCACCGTCAACGGACATTGCGTAAAACTTTCACCGGCAAATAAAGTTATACCGATATTATCATTGGGTCGACCATTGATAAACTCCGCAGCCACATCTTTAGCAGCTTCCAGACGATTCGGTTTCAAATCCTCTGCCAGCATACTGGTAGATACGTCGATGGCCATCATAATATCTATACCTTCAATTTCACTGTTTTGCCAGCTATTAGTAGTTTGAGGACGCGCCAACACTACGATAATCAATGCCAAGGCAATAATCCGTAACATAAAAGGCACATGCAACAAATAGTTCTTATAACTCTTCGGCGTATGAGCATATACACGAGCATCCGAAATCTGAAGTGTAGCTTCATTATTCCTCCGCTTCATGATATACCATACTATATAAGGTATAAGCAACAGCAGCAAAAACAAATATTCAATATTGGCAAAAACCATTGTATTTACTATTTAACAATTTACTATTTAAGATTGGAGTTACCCTTAAATTTTGCTATCATGCAAAATAATTGTATAACTGCATTCCAATATAAACGAACGAACCAATCAAGGCAACCGACAATACTACGATGCCTATGCCCAGCAATATTTTAGTACGCAATGAACGTTTCTCAATGATGGTAATTTCAGTGGGTTGCGGTTTTGCATTCTCCACTTCTTTCTCCTTGGTTTCATTGATAAATTCGATGGCATTGATCAGATTCGCATCATTTTCGTTCATCAACGGATTATGTTTAGCGAACTTCACCAAATCGGCAGTCTCAAAAAGAGAACGTAAATCTGCAATAGCTTCTTTATCTTGCATTTCAAGCAGCTTTTCTATAATCTCCGAAGAGGTCATTTCCAAAGCATTGAAACCAAAACGCTCTTTAATATACGTACGCAAAGTATCTGTCAATTCCGTGTAATACTCCTTCGGCTGTCCCTTTTGCCATACTTTTTCCCCTTTGATACGCTCTATTTCTTTCATCGCCATCTGATGCGGAGGTAACTTCGGTTCAACCTTTACCTTACGGATAATAGGTTTATTGTCACAGATACGCATGATCAGATAGATAAGTAATAATGCAATCGGAATAAGCAATATGCCACAGGTGATAATCCCATACCAATCTTCCCACACAAAAGGAGGTTGCATTACTGTCTTCGGACCAAAAAACTGTTCCGGATTCTCTGGATCCAATGGCACATTCATCGAATATACCTTCAGTGCTAATGCCTTCGAACGATATGCCTTATTATCCACCAATACTTCCATCGGTGGCAGATAATACAATGCCGAGTCAAATGATGTAACAGTATACTCCTGCGTAATCAGCATTCGTTTATCATCATTTATATACTGCGTATCCGGCTTTGCAACATCTATAATCTCCACACCGCTTACCAGTGTATCCGTATAAACAGGGAAAATAGCCCGTTTATCGGCATCCAAGGCTACCTGAAGTTTAATTTTCGCCTGGTCACCGATATAAATTTGCAGAGAGTCAATGGTAGCATCCACTGTTACCGACTGAGCCACTGCCTTGCCAGTCAACATCCCCAATAGGGTTATCAGAAATAGATATCTTTTCATTTTTCCGATTAATTTCGTTTCGCAAACAAATTCATCAATGCTTTGACATAGTCCTGATCGGTGCGTACCGACACATTATCGACATTGCTCTTAGTGAATGTTTCGTTCAGTTCCACCTGTTTATTCACCCACCAGTCGTGATGAGCACGACGAACGGCACGCGACGAAGTATCAATCCACTGCTCATGTCCGGTCTCAGCATCCTTTATTTTCATCAAACCGATAGCCGGCAGTTCCTCTACCCTGCGGTCATACACCTGGATAGCCACCATATCATGTTTCCGGTTGGCGATAGTCATTGCATTCTTAAAGTTCCCCTGATCAATGAAATCGGATAACAGGAAGGCTGTACAACGACGCTTCATTACGTTTGTCAGATATTCCAGTCCGAGCCGGATGTCAGTCCTCCGACTCTCCGCTTTAAAGTCAATCAGTTCGCGAATAATATATAAGATATGCTTACGCCCTTTCTTAGGCGGAATGAATTTCTCTATCCGGTCAGAGAAAAAGATAACCCCGATTTTATCGTTGTTTTGTATAGCCGAAAAAGCCAACGTTGCAGCTATTTCCGTCACCATATCCTTTTTCATCTGCTTCACCGTACCGAATTCCAAACTACCGGAAACATCCACCAGCAACATAACGGTCAGCTCGCGCTCTTCTTCGAACACCTTCACATAAGGCTTATTGAAGCGAGCGGTCACGTTCCAGTCAATGTCGCGTATGTCATCGCCAAACTGATATTCGCGCACCTCGGAAAATGCCATACCCCTACCCTTGAAAGCCGAATGATACTGGCCGGCAAAGATATTGTTGGATAATCCGCGCGTCTTGATTTCAATCTGACGGACTTTTTTTAACAGTTCACTTGTTTCCATCTATATCGTTAAATAATTCCGTTAATAAATACCAGCAACGTTCTTTAAAAACGTTGGCAAGATTCTTTAAAAACGTTCACACCATTTATTAACAGGTCTCGGAAGACCTTTTTAAAAATGCTTACTTAATTAAGGTACTTCAACCTTATTCAGTATTTTGCTGATGATCTCGTCAGAAGTCAGGTTGCTGGCCTCTGCTTCATAAGTCAATCCGATACGATGACGCAATACGTCATGAGCCACGGCACGAACATCTTCAGGAATCACATAACCACGACGTTTGATGAAAGCATAAGTACGGGCAGCCAACGCCAGATTGATAGAGGCACGGGGAGAACCACCAAAACCAATCATATCTTTCAGTTCCTTCAGATCATATTTCTCCGGATAACGGGTAGCAAATACAATATCAACAATGTAGCGTTCAATCTTCTCATCCAGATATACCTGACGAACTACTTTACGTGCTTCAATAATCTCCTGAGCTTTCAGAATAGGCTTCACATTGAATTTATCGCCATTGATATTCTGGCGGATAATCATTTTTTCTTCTTCCATCTTCGGATAGTCGATAACCACTTTCAGCATGAAACGGTCCACCTGGGCTTCAGGCAGCGGATAAGTACCTTCCTGCTCAATAGGATTCTGTGTAGCAAGTACAAGGAAAGGTTCGGGCAACGGGAAAGTTTCCGTACCAATAGTTACCTGACGTTCCTGCATCGCTTCCAGCAAAGCACTCTGTACCTTGGCCGGAGCACGGTTAATTTCATCTGCCAAAACGAAGTTGGCAAAAACAGGTCCTTTCTTTACTTGGAACGTTTCGTCTTTCTGACTGTAAACCATTGTACCGATAACGTCAGCAGGCAGCAAATCGGGAGTAAACTGTACACGACTGTATTGTGCATCGATCAATGAGGCAAGCGTCTTAATCGCCAATGTCTTTGCCAAACCGGGCACACCTTCTAATAATACATGTCCATCAGACAGCAAACCGATTAACAATGACTCTACCAGATGTTTTTGTCCTACGATGATCTGGTCCATACCAGCAGTAAGGTTGGTAACAAAAGAACTTTGTCTTTCAATCCGCTCGTTCAGTTCGCGGATATCAATTGTTTCAGCCATAAATACTATTATTTTTATTGTTTAAATTCCATTGATTTCTCCAGTATGCTACTGGTAATTATTTTTTTCGCTCCCAAAAGTACAGGAATAAATTAACCATACCAACTAATTTTTATTAAAAAACAATTAGATTAAACTACTTTCATAGAGTTTAGTAGTTAACAATAGTTTCTGAAAAGAATTTCAAATTCGCAGACAGGAATAAATAGCAAATCACCCCTGCAAGTGAAGTATTATCAACTTGCAGGGGTGCAATATTTTCTTTTATTTCTTTTCGAGCTCCGGTATCTTGATTACAGTACCATACGGCACATGATCGGGATTCTTTATAACACCCGAATTATACTTCACAATATAGGGCCACAGGGCCTTAGTCCCGTAAAAGCGAAGTGCAACCTTTGTCAGAGTTTCTCCTTCCTGGATAGTATGAGTAGCTTTTGTACCTACAATCTTATAATTTACAGAGTCTGGCTCAAAAGGAGTTGCAGCAGCTTTCTTTGTCTCTTTTTTAGGAGCAGCAGCAGGAGTCTCCTGCTTTGCAACCGGCTTCGGCTCTTCAACAACTTTAGGAGTAACAACTTCTGCCACAGTATCTTTCTTCGCAACCACAGTTGTGGTATCTTTTCGAACAATACTATCCGTCAGAGCGACCGGAACGGCTGGTTTCTCTACTTTTTCATCAGCAACTTTCTCTGTTGGCGGTGGAGATATTCTGTCAAATAAATCCGGATAATACATAAAAGTAACAGCACCTACACATAATAATACAACAAGTATTACGATTCCAATGAAAAACTTCATCGTAGAACTATCTGCTCTATTCACAGGAGGTGATGGAGGTTCAGGAACTTCATAAGTAGGCACCAAATCTTCTTGATCCTTTTGTTCTGTCAGAGGTTCTTCTACGCACTCATTCACCGGAGTAATCACCTCTGCTACAGACTGTTTTACTTCTCCAGATAGAACGACAAATGCCTCTACAAACTGTTCTGACTCTTCAATCTGAATGGCGGGTTCCGCCTGATCAACCTGAATTTCTTCATCCTGAACAAGTTGTTCTGTAGTTTCTATTACTTCTTCAACTACCTGAATATGTTCCTCAGCTACTACTACAGATTCTTCTTTAACAATTTCAGCAGTTTCCTCAATGATCTCAGTTGGTACTTCTACTACTTCCACAGGCTCCTCTACTGTTTCAGCTGATACTTCTATTGATTCTTCTACAGTCTCTATAGTTTCCTCTGAAACAACATCTGCCACTTCTGTATTAACGACAGACTTTTCTGATTCCACAAGCACCTCCTCTTTTTCCTCCTCTTCGGAATTATCCTCCACCTGTGTATCTTCTAACACGGTTTCATCATTCAATACCACAGTCTCAAAGTGAGAAAAAGGCTTGTTTATCAAGTCCTTCAAGGCAGGTTCCGGAGCAAATGAAACTTTTGTATGCCCCTGTATTTCAAATCGTTCCCCTGTATTTATATTTACGCTCTCACGACTCTCTACATCAATCAGTTTAAATGTGCCCAAGCCTCTAATCTTTACATACTTATCATTCTCCAGCGACTCTTCAATCAACTGAAAAAACTCTTTCACGAAGCTCTCGGCATCCGCCTTATCCATGCCATGTTTTTCTGCGAGCAATTCTATTAAATTCTGTATATTCAGCTTCTCATTCATATTTATGGAAGATTACTTGAGTAAAAGAGGATTACTTAAACTTATCTTTCAGAGCCGTGCTGGGTCTGTATGTTAATACTAATTTAGGTGGAACCAACATGCGTAATTTGGTTGTAGGATTGATAGTGATACGCTCCGCTTTCTTCTTTACCTCGAACGTACCGAAACTTTGTACAGAAATGGCATTTCCTTCTTGCAACTGTTGCGTCATATCCGACAGCAAAGATGCAATCAGTTCGGATGTGTCCTTTATGGTATATCCCAATCTTCGTGACAATTCTGAAGTAAATTCTTTATTATTCAAAATCCAGCTATTTTTATAAAGTTCGGTGCTATATTAGCAAAACTTCCGCATATACACAAATTCTTAGGGAAAATTATTTAAATAACCTGTCCAAAAAGGTCGAAATCATCGGAACTTATTATCTCTACCTGGTAAAAGTTACCAATAAGCAATTTCTGTTTACCCTGTTCTATCAGAACTTCCGGATCTACTTCTGGGGAATCAAATTCCGTACGGCCAATATAATAATCTCCTTCCAAACGATCGATAATTACTTTAAGGCATTGACCGACCTTTGCTGCACTCTGTTCTGCCGAAATCCCTTGCTGAATTGACATCAACTCATTCAGGCGTGCTTGTTTCACTTCCTGAGGAATTTCATCCTCATAGTGTGCAGCAGCATAAGTACCTTCTTCTTCGGAATAAGTAAAAGCCCCCATTCTATCGAAACGAGCCTTACGAATAAACTCTTTTAATTCCTCAAAATCAGCTTCCGTTTCTCCCGGATGTCCTACCATCAAAGTAGTGCGCAGATGAATACCCGGTACTTCTTTGCGGAATTGCTCTATCAGATGATAGGTTTCTTCCTGAGTCACATGTCGCCGCATCTTCTCCAGCATCGGATTACTGATATGCTGAAGGGCGATATCCATATACCTGCACACATTAGGACGTTCACGCATGACTCGGAATAAATCCATAGGAAAATGTGCCGGATAAGCATAATGCAGCCGAATCCACTCCACACCAGGGACTTCAGAAATACGTTCTATTAATTCGGGGAGCATTTGCTTCTTATATAAATCCACTCCATAATATGTCAATTCCTGAGCAATAACCTGAAACTCTTTCACTCCCTTACTTACCAAATAACGAACTTCATCCAAGATCTCTTCCATCGGACGTGAGACATGTTTTCCTGTAATAATAGGAATAGCACAATACGAACACTTCCGATCACAACCTTCTGATATTTTCAGATATGCGTAGTGCTTAGGAGTGGTAAGTGTACGTTCTATATGAAGCTCTTCGTGATATGCCTTACCAAGATCCTGCAACAACTCCACCCAGTTAAATTTACCATAAAATTTATCTACTTGTGGAATTTCGATAGCTAATTCTTTCAGATAACGCTCCGAAAGACATCCCATTACATATAATTTTTCTAAATCCCCTTCTTCCTTTGCCTGTGCAAATTCCAAAATCATATTGATGGACTCTTCCTTTGCATCACCGATGAAACCACAAGTATTGATCACTGCAATTTCTCCCTCAGGCTTTTCCGTATCATGAGTCACATGATATCCAGCTTCTTCTAATTGCCGCATCAAATGCTCCGAGTCCACTAGGTTTTTAGAACATCCTAACGTTATAATATCAATGGTTTTCCGCTTCATGCATTCTCTCCAAACAACGAATCAACAAATTCTTTCTTACGGAACACCTGCAGATCTTCCATACCTTCACCCAGACCAATGTATTTTACCGGTATTTTGAACTGATCGGAAATGCCAATAACAACTCCCCCTTTCGCAGTGCCATCTAATTTAGTAATAGCCATCGCAGTCACTTCCGTAGCCAATGTGAACTGTTTAGCCTGCTCAAATGCATTTTGCCCGGTGGAACCGTCCAAAACCAGCAAAACCTCATTAGGAGCATCAGGAACCACTTTCTTCATTACATTCTTAATCTTAGTCAACTCGTTCATCAAGCCTACTTTATTATGAAGACGTCCGGCAGTATCAATGATTACCACATCGGCATTATTAGCAACAGCAGAATTCAAAGTATCATAAGCCACAGAAGCTGGATCAGCGCCCATTTTCTGTTTGATTACAGGTACTCCTACCCGACTCCCCCAAATATCCAATTGTTCGACAGCTGCCGCACGGAAAGTATCCGCAGCACCCAGATAAACACTTTTACCAGCTTTTTTAAATTGATAAGCCAATTTACCAATAGTAGTCGTTTTACCGACTCCATTCACTCCCACTACCATAATAACGTAAGGTTTCTTCTCAATCGGAGCTTCAAAGTCATCCACATCATCTGAATTATTTTCCGTCAATAAGGCAGCGATTTCATCGCGCAAAATGGTGTTCAATTCTTGCGCATTCATATATTTCTCTGACGCAGCGCGTTTCTCTATACGTTGAATAATATTCAATGTCGTTTCCACACCTACATCCGATGTTATCAACACCTCTTCCAGATTATCAAGCACTTCATCATCCACTTTCGACTTTCCTGCCACAACACGGGCAATTTTTCCGAACACACTTTCCTTTGTCTTAGATAATCCTTTATCTAATGTTTCCTTTTTATCTTTTGAGAAAAAACTAAAAAATCCCATACTCTATCTATTAATACAATACATTATGCCACAAAGATATAACAAAGTAATGAAAGTACAGGGATAAAGTACAAAAAAAATCCCCTTATCGGAATACGATAAGAGGATTCTATATTCAAACGTCTTTCGACAGACTATCTTATTTCTTGAAAAAGTCTTGCACTTTTTCGTTCAATACCATCTGTTCATCAAAAGTGTAAGCACCAGTTTTGGGTGACTTAACCATCTTGATAACCTTTGTATAAGCACGACCTTCTTTAGAGCCTTCGTGCAAACTTGCTACTGTTTTCTTTGCCATGGGTTATACCTTATTATTTAATTTCTTTATGTACTGTTACTCTCTTTAGGATCGGGTTGTATTTCTTCAATTCCAATCTTTCAGTTGTATTCTTTCTGTTTTTTGTAGTGATATAACGAGAAGTTCCCGGCATACCACTATCTTTGTGTTCTGTGCATTCCAGAATCACCTGTACTCTGTTACCTTTTGCTTTCTTTGCCATAATCAGTATTCTCCTCTACTTTAGCCAATAACTTTAATGCTTTTCCAATCACAATAACCTTTAGCTACTGCATCTTTCAAAGCAGCGTCCAGTCCTTTCTTATTAATAATACGCAGACCGTTAGCACAAATGCTAAGGCTGATCCAGCAATCTTGCTCTACATAGTAGAACTTTTTGTTAAACAAGTTCAAATCAAAGGTTCTTTTTGTTCTTCTCTTTGAGTGTGAAACATTGTTGCCAATCATGGCCTTCTTTCCGGTAATTTGACAAATCTTTGACATTTCTATCTTAATTTTATAGTTTTCTTTTATGCCTATTTCAAACAGAGCGCAAAGTAAGCACTTTTATCATTACCAAACAAGTTTTTCATAAAATAATTCACTGTATGATAGCAATTTTTCCTCATTTCAGCCTATCTCTAAGCATAAAAAGAGCATTTTGAATCGCTTTTTGCACATTTCCCGCTCTGCCGAGGTCTCCTTCCTGCTTCACGGCCATAATTTCATTTTTATAAGCAGCGGCAATCCATACAGTACCCACAGGCTTTTCCGGAGTGCCTCCTCCGGGGCCTGCAATGCCCGATGTAGCCACCGCACAATCCGTTTTCAGCGTTTTCATCGCACCTTTCACCATTTCCGTTACGGTCTCACGGCTGACAGCGCCATGTTTTTCCAAGGTTTCGGCTGAAACATGAAGCAAAGACATCTTCACCTCATTGGAATATGCCACGATTCCACCGTTGAAATACTCCGAACTTCCCGGAACGGAAGTTATCAAGGCGGCTATACCTCCACCCGTACAACTTTCTGCGGTGGAAAGGGACAATTTCTTCGATTTCAGCAATTCTCCGATTTCTTCTTCCAGTTTCATACCTTATTATATATAGCAGCACATATTTACCCCAAGGTGACCCGCGAATAAGCAGGCGCCTCCATTGGGCAGAAATCCTTGTCCAGATACTTGAAATACCCCGTAATGGCAATCATGGCCGCATTGTCCGTCGTATAGCTGAACTTCGGTATAAAGATATTCCATCCATACTTTTCCGCATGTTCACGGAAGGCATTGCGCAACCCGTTATTGGCAGAAACGCCTCCGGCAACCGCTATTTCCTTAATCTTATATTGCTTAGCCGCCTTACGCAGCTTATCCATCAAAATATCCACGATGGTCGCCTCCAGAGAGGCAGCCAAATCCACCTTATGATGTTCGATAAAATCAGGATCCTCTTTCATCCAGTCACGCAAGGAGTACAGGAACGAGGTCTTTAGCCCGCTAAAGCTATAGTCCAGTCCCGGAATGTGCGGTTTACTGAACGCATAAGCCTTCGGATTTCCCTGACGTGCCAATTTATCGATGATAGGACCGCCGGGATACCCCAGTCCCATTACTTTGGAACATTTGTCAATGGCTTCACCTGCCGCATCGTCAATGGTCTGCCCCAGAATCTCCATATCATTATAAGCCTTCACCAAAATTATCTGAGAATTTCCACCGGAAACCAACAGGCAAAGGAAAGGGAATTTCGGTTGTATGTTCTCTTCTCCTTCAGCTTTAATAAAATGAGCCAACACATGCCCTGTCAAATGATTAACATCTACCATGGGGATTCCCAAAGAACGGGCAAACCCTTTGGCGAAAGATACTCCCACCAACAAAGATCCCATCAAGCCGGGACCACGTGTAAAAGCTACCGCGCTCAATTCCTCTTTAGCCACTCCGGCGCGTTTCAAAGCTTCATGCACTACCGGAACTATGTTTTGCTGGTGCGCCCGGGAGGCCAGTTCGGGCACCACACCGCCATAAGCCTCATGCACGGCCTGGCTGGCCACTACATTTGAAAGCAGATAACCATCCTTGATGACTGCTGCAGAAGTATCGTCACACGAAGATTCTATTCCTAAGATTATTGTACTCATAGTGTTTATACGTTTAAGTGTTGCAAAAATAGTGATAAAGTACGATGTTATGTCATTTTACGTAATAAAAGTACTGTTTATAACGTATTATTTCCTATTTTTGTTGGCTGAATCTAAAATTCACTGCCTATCAGAAAACTAAAAAAGACAGTACGCTGGGTACTCGGTATCGTGCTGGGAGTGTATATCGGTACTATTCTATTACTGAACATACCTTATGTTCAGGCAAAGATTTCTGTACTTGTCTCTAAAGAACTTGTTTCTGTATTAGGCAGTAACATCACCATCAAGCGAATAGATATCGGGCTGTTGAACCGCATTATCATTGACGACCTTTTACTGAACGACCGGTCCGGGAATGAGATGCTGAAGATAACCCGCCTTTCGGCTAAATTTGATATTCTTCCCCTGTTCAACGGCAAAATATCCATCAGCAACGTACAATTATTCGGTTTCAATATCAATCTGGAAAAGGAAACTCCCCAAGCCCGACCGAATTTTCAATTTGTGCTGGATGCGTTCGCTTCTAAAGATACCGTACAGAAGAAGAGTAATCTGGATCTTCGCGTCAATTCCCTGCTGATACGCCGTGGAAAGGTTTCCTATGATGTCCGTTCCGAAAAGGAAACCCCGGGAAAGTTCAATCCCCGACACATCCGTCTGAAAAACATTATAGCCAACATCTCGCTGAAGGCACTGCAAAGCGACTCTATCAATGCCGCCATCAAACGTTTAAGCATCGAGGAAGAACACTCCGGGGTCGAATTGAAGAAATTAAGCTTGAAAGTGGTCGGCAACAACCAACAAATGAAGATAGAAAACTTCTCCATAGACATGCCGCACACTTCCTTGGCGATGGATACCATACGCATGGAATACGACAGTCTGGGTGCTTTCAACAATTTCGCTCATGACGTACGTTTTTCCTTCCGCATGCTCCCCTCCCGGATTACGCTACAGGACTTGTCGGCCTTTGTCCCGGCATTCAGTCCCTTCAAGGAGAAGCTGCAAGTAGAGGTAGAGGCCAACGGAACCATTAACCAGCTGAACTGCCCCCGCCTTGCCATTTCTGCAGGCAATCATTTTCATCTGCGGGGAGATATGTCCCTGCAAGACCTGTCAAGTCCGGAGAACGCCTATATTTTCGGTAATTTGTCCAGCTTGTATGCCGACCCGGAAGGAGTCGCCTTCTTTGTCCGCAACTTGAGTAAGAACTACAACGGTGTCCCTCCAGCGCTGCAGCATCTGGGAAGTATTTCATTCCGTGGAGAAATCTCCGGTTATTTCACAGACCTCGTAACTTACGGGCAAGTGCGTACAGACATCGGTAGCATCAAGACCGACCTTAAATTAAGTTCGGACAAGGAGAAAGGATATTTCGCCTATTCAGGTGCCGTAAAAACAAAAGACTTCGAATTGGGCAAGATGCTGGGAAACGATAAATTCGGCAAGGTAACTTTCAATCTGGACGTCAACGGCAACCATAAAGAGAAGCAATATCCTTCCATTATCCTGAAAGGGCTGGTCGCTTCCTTTGACTATAGTGACTACAACTACGAAAATATCACCCTGGACGGAGAGTACAAGCAAGGCGGCTTTACCGGAAAGCTGGCGTTGGATGACGAAAATGGTTCGGTCATGCTGAACGGTACCATCAACACGGCAAGCCGGGTACCGACTTTCAACTTCCTGGCAGATATCAGTAGAATACGTCCCCATGACCTCCATCTGACACCCAAATACGAAGATACCGAAATATCCGTAAAAGTAAAAGCAGACTTCACCGGCGGTTCCATCGACGAGATGAACGGTGAGATCAATATAGACAGCCTTCAGTTCCATGCTCCGGACAAGCACTATTTTCTGGAGAACTTGAAAGTGGCCGCCATCCGCAAAGACGAAAAACAAAAACGTCTGACCGTCACTTCCAATTTCCTGCAAGGAAGCATCGAGGGAGACTACTCCTACCGCACCCTGCCCGCCAGCGTACTCAATATTATGCGGCGTTACATCCCGGCTTTAATCCTGCCGGACAAAAAGACGAGGGAAACGGAGAACAACTTCAATTTCGATTTGCACATTTATGATACGGAACTGTTGTCCACTGTTTTCCAGATTCCCATAAAGGTATATACACACTCAACCCTTAAGGGATACTTCAATGACAAGGTTCGCCGCCTGCGCGTAGAGGGCTACTTCCCCCGTTTGCGCTATGGAGAAAAGTTTATTGAATCGGGAATGTTGCTTTGCGAGAATCCCGGTGACAAGTTCCATGCACGCCTGCGGTTCACCAACCGGAAATCGAGTGGCGCCGTCAATGTGGCCTTAGAGGCGCAGGCGCAAGACGACTGCGTGCAGGCAACTCTGGACTGGGGCAACAGCAGCACTGTAACTTATAGTGGAAAGTTGGCTACCGTAACCCGTTTTATCCGCCAACAAGGAATAGAGGATGATAAAAAGCCCGCACGGCATTCCGGAAGAAAAGAGACGGCCCCATTGAAAACCATTGTCGATATCCAGCCCACAGACATCATTCTGAATGATACCTTGTGGAAAATACATCCGTCACAGGTAATGCTCGACTCCGGAAAGATACATATCGACAATTTCTATTTCAGTCATAAAGAACGCCACCTGCGCATCAACGGCACAGTATCCAAGCAACCTGAAGATACGGTGCGCCTCGACCTGCAGGACATAAATATAGGATACGTATTTGACATCGCAGACCTCGGCGTCAATTTCAAAGGAGAAGCCACCGGCCCCGCATTCGCCAGCGGAGTACTGGAGACTCCCGTAATGAGCACCGACTTGTTCATCCGTAACCTCGGATTGAACGAAGGGTTGCTTGGTGACGCCCACATCCATGGAGAATGGCACCATGACGTGAAAGGCATCTACCTTGATGCCCGGATCCGTGAAAAAGACATTGCCAAAAGCCATGTGCACGGTTACATCTATCCCATAAAGCCTACCAGTGCACTCGACCTTCAGATTGAAGCAGACAGCACCAACCTGAAGTTCATACACCATTACATGAGCAGTATCACTCCGGAATTTACCGGGCGTGCTACCGGACATGTCCACTTCTACGGCAAATTCAAGGCACTGACTATGGAGGGGCGCGTGTTCGGCGACGCTTCCATGAAAGTAGATGTGCTGAACACTACATTCTCCGTAAAGGACAGTATCTACATCGAACCCGGCGGCCTGACTTTCAAGGACAACCGCATTTTCGACACGCAAGGACACCAGGGCAGGATGAACGGGTATCTGCATTACCGGCATTTCAAGAATCTGGAATACCGCTTCAATTTCAATGTCAACGACATGCTGGTCATGAACACAAAGGAGTCTCCCGACTTCCCGTTCTACGGCACGGTCTATGGTACCGGGAACGCAACCATTGCAGGCAACGCCCTGGATGGTGTCAACATAGATGTGGCCATGACCACCAACCGCAATACGAACTTTACCTATATAAAGGACAATGTATCTACTGCCATCAGCAACCAGTTCATCAAATTTGTGGACAAGACGCCGCGCCGCGCCGTACAGGATTCCATCCACCTTTCTGATTACGAAATTGCACAGAAAGAGATAGAGGAAGATAAAGAAAGCGACACGGATATCCGTCTGAATCTGTTGGTGGACGCTACGCCGGACGCTACCATGAGAATCATCATGGATCCCATCGCCGGCGACTACATCAGTGGAAAGGGAACCGGAAATATACGTACCGAATTCTTCAACAAGGGAGATGTGAAAATGTTTGGCAGTTACCGCATCAGCCAGGGACTTTATAAATTCAGCCTGCAGGAAGTGATCCGCAAGGACTTCGTCATCAAAGACGGAAGTACCATCGCTTTCAACGGAAATCCGTTGGATGCCATTCTCGACATACAAGCCAGTTATACGGTCAACTCCGCCTCGCTGAACGACCTGTTGCCCAGCAGCATGACTGCCGACAATACACTTATCGGCCAGACCAACGTCAAGGTAAACTGTATGATGAACCTGACGGGACAGCTGACCTCGCCCACCATCAAAATGGGAATTGAACTCCCCAACGAACGCGAGGAAGTACAAGCTATGGTGCGGAACTATATCCCCACGGAAGAGCAAATGAATATGCAGATTCTCTACCTCCTGGGAATCGGCAAGTTCTATGCATCCGAATATGCAGACGCCACCAATTCCAACATGATGTCCAGCGTACTCTCTTCCACCCTTTCGGGACAGTTGAACAATGCCCTCTCAAGCATCATTGACAATAATAACTGGAACATCGGTACCAACCTCAGCACCGGTGAAAAGGGTTGGACAGATGTGGAGTTCGAAGGCATCCTTTCCGGACAACTGCTGAACAACCGGTTGCTTATCAACGGTAACTTCGGCTATCGTGACAACCCGCTGGCAAACACTAACTTTGTAGGGGATTTTGAAGCAGAATGGCTGGTAAACCGCTCCGGTGACATCCGCCTGAAAGCTTATAACGAGACCAATGACCGTTATTACACCCGTACCAATCTGACCACACAGGGCATCGGCATCATCTTCAAGAAAGATTTCAATAAATGGAATGAACTGCTTTTCTGGAACAAATGGAAACTCAGACGGCTGAAAGCCGGACAAAGCAAGAAGGACACTCTTTCTACCGGCAAGAAGATTCCCGTCAAGAGTCCCGAACGGTGATTCCGTATTCGCATTCTCCTTCAAAATCCGTTCAAGCCGCACGGACATGTATTCGCACGGCTTGAACATATATTCAAAGCCTGCGAATATATATTCACAAGCTTTGAACAGAGATCTTACTTAAGAGAAAAGAAGTTTCCTTCTTGCATTAAAGACTTTTTCTCTTAGCATCGAAGACTTTTCTTACTTACATCTTTCATAAGGTATCCAGATTAAGACACGAATACGGAGAAGCCGATTTCGGATAGCGCAACTCATCCATGGCAGTTTCTATACAACGCAAAATTCTCCAATCACAACTACGCACCCAATAACGGAAAGAAGTATCCGGACGATAACTCCCGGAAAATGCCAGCAAGCGTTCCAAATCAAATCCATCAGAAATAACTCCTGCACCGCTACGAGCCGCATCATAAGCGTTACAATCCTGTTCGATATGGGCGGGAACCATCAACAGAGGTTTACCCAGGTACATTGCTTCACAAACCGATTCGAATCCGGCTGTTGTGGCGTATGCCTTGCATCCTGCCATGTAACGCAGGAACTTCACGTCATCAATCTGATGGAAAGTCAGCGTTTCGTCCACTCGGCAGACCTCTTCTTCATCCTGCTTGTCCCAAAAGAAATGAAGCGGTACTTCGGGATGAGTCCCATGCCATATTTTGATATTTTCACCAAAGCCGGCATTGACCATATAGCCGTGAAGATAATCTCCCTGTGTACCCTCGCACGAAAGGACTTCTTTGCGCAACAATGGCGGAACCACACGAACATGTGCCGTTCCATCATCTTCCATCTCCCGGAAGGACAGTGCCAACTTTTCCTGTGCCCCTATGCAAGTGAGACGGGTAAAAAAACGCAGTAAGCAAAGATTCAAACGGTTCTTGCCGGGAAATTCAAAATCGCGATGAAGAAAAAGATACTGATGCCCGATACTGATTTGAGGCACGGCGGGCCGGTACAACAGATAAGTCAGTCCCGTGAGCAACTCATAGAAATTGATGACAAGCTCCGCCCCACTCTCCTCAATGCGGGTATGTATATAGTGCATACTCTTTATATAGGTCGGCAATTTCATGACATTGTATGCCACACTACGTGACAGGCTGGCACGCTTGTTGGCGGTCGTAGGCAAAAAATTGGGACTCAAAAAACGCTTCACCGGTGCCTGGATGCTGCGGTTGAAAAAACCGGGCAAACGGCGTGAATTGCTTTTGCCTACCAATACCTCCACAACCTCGTATCCGTTGCGGCGCAACAAATCTTCCATGGCAATGGCCTGGGTAAGATGCCCCCGGCCTTCTCCTTGAACTATAAAAAGAACTTTCATCAGCTATAAGTTATTAGTTACGGTAAATGTCGTACTTACGCATTACGGGAAAATGTAAAGGATATCAGACAAACTCTTCTACCATATACATGTCACTGATGAAATCGTCAACGATTTGTTCCAGATTCTCGCAGGCTTCGTCCGGTGTTTCACCATAAGCGCTGCACAAAACGTTGTTCATGAAATAAGCGAAAAAGCCACCGCCGGCTGCCGCCTCTACGGTATAATCATTTCTGTTCAGTTTCATATTCGGGTCTCCTTTCTTTTTTACACTGCAAAAATGTAGGAAAGTTGTTACGGCGGGATGTAAGGAAAGTTACAAAAATGATAAAATAAAAGGGATATAACCCTTGAGAGCTATATCCCTTCTATAAGAAACACTTAGTTTCTTGATTAAAAACTGTTTCGAACCAGTTTAAGAGTTTCTAATAGGAACGCGCAAAAATCACGCGGCAGGCAGAAGGCTTTCCGGTAACCATACATTTGCCCGGTTCCTTGTCACCCGGAACGAAAGAATCGAACGGAATGCAACGGATGGTCGCTTTAGTTTCCTCTTTAATCTTTTCTTCCGTTTCGGGAGTACCGTCCCAATGGGCCAGTATAAATCCACCTTCTTCAATCTTTTCCTTGAATTCATCGTAACTATCCACACTCGTGATTTTGCTGTTACGGAAATCAAGCGCTTTCTTATAGACATTTGCCTGGATTTCTTCAAGCAAGTCCTTTACATATTCTTCAATGCCCTCGCAAGAACGGGTTTCCTTTTCCAGTGTATCGCGGCGCATGATTTCCATTGTATTGTTCTCCAAGTCGCGGCCACCCATTACCAGACGGACGGGAACACCCTTCACCTCATAGTCGGCAAACTTGAAGCCCGGACGTTTGTTGTCGGCATTGTCGTACTTCACGGAAATGCCCATTGATTTCAATTTGGCAACAATGCCTGCCACCTTCTCGTCAATCTTGGCCAACATTTCCGCATTCTTGTAGATGGGAACGATGACTACCTGTATCGGAGCCAGATGCGGAGGAAGTACCAGACCGTTGTCATCGGAATGCGTCATGATAAGCGCACCCATCAGACGGGTGGAAACACCCCAGGAAGTAGCCCAAACATACTCCAGCTTGTTCTCCTTATTGACGAACTGCACGTCGAATGCCTTGGCGAAATTCTGTCCCAGGAAGTGGGAAGTACCGCTCTGCAGAGCCTTTCCGTCCTGCATCATCGCTTCGATGGTATAGGTATTAAGGGCACCGGCAAAACGCTCGTTGGCAGACTTCACGCCTTTTACCACGGGCACTGCCATGTATTTTTCGGCAAACTCGCCATATACGTTCAACATTCTCACTGCTTCTTCTTCCGCCTCTTCACGGGTGGCATGGGCAGTGTGGCCTTCCTGCCACAAGAACTCAGCCGTACGCAAGAACAAGCGGGTACGCATTTCCCAACGGAATACGTTTGCCCACTGGTTGCACAGGATAGGCAGGTCACGGTATGAATTGATCCAGTTCTTATAGGTATTCCAGATGATGGTCTCGGAAGTAGGACGGATAATCAGCTCTTCTTCCAGTTTTGCGGCGGGATCCACTACCACACCACCTCCATTCGGGTCATTCTTCAAACGATAATGTGTCACTACGGCACATTCTTTGGCAAATCCTTCTACATGTTCTGCCTCGCGGCTGAGGAATGATTTCGGAATAAGCAAGGGGAAATAGGCGTTGACATGTCCTGTTTCCTTGAACATATCATCCAATTGACGTTGCATCTTCTCCCAAATAGCGTATCCGTAAGGCTTGATTACCATACAGCCACGTACAGCCGACTGTTCTGCCAAATCGGCTTTTACCACCAACTCGTTATACCATTGAGAATAATTCTCGCTACGTTTGGTAAGGTCTTTCAATTCTACTGCCATTCTATTTCGTTTTTAAAGTTTTCATTCTATTTATTCAAACAGTCGGCAAAAGTACAAATTTTTAAGGGAAAAGGACGAATACACAGATTATTTTTATACATACGGATAAGATTACTCCGGAAAATAACATAAAAAAAAGCAGCTACCTTATTCTGTAACTGCTTTTTCCATTATGAGCGGCAAACGAGGCTCGAACTCGCGACCCTCAGCTTGGGAAGCTGATGCTCTACCAACTGAGCTATTGCCGCAAACCAAATTTTAATTCTATACTATGAAAACGGTGACAAAGATAGTGAAATCCTGTTGAAAAAGACAAGAGTTTTTGCATTTAATTTCCAAATTTTCGTGTATTCATCAAAATATCAGCCACTATGAGTATAGAATATTCCAGAGATTACTGCCTGTCCGTGAAAGGAGCAACGGAATGTCTCCCCTCTTGATGATATTTCTTTTCAACGGTATTTCTTGCCACTGCCATGGAATTCACGTACATTTGCCCTACTAAATATCCAGGCAGCATGAAACGAATAATATTAATCACCGGAGGAGCCCGCTCGGGAAAAAGCACGTATGCCGAGAAATTGGCACTCACTCTCTCTCCCAACCCCGTTTATATTGCCACGGCACGCATTTGGGACGAGGAATTCCGTCAACGGGTCATCCGGCACCAAGAACGGCGCGGGCCGGAATGGACTAATATAGAAGAAGAAAAGGAACTTAGCAGGCACCGGCTGAACAACCGTGTCATCTTGATAGATTGTGTCACATTATGGTGTACTAATTTCTTTTTCGATTTAAAATCCGATACAGACCGTGCACTTGCTGCCATCCGGGACGAATTCAATCTATTCACCTCACAAGATGCCACTTTCATCTTCGTCACCAATGAAATAGGCATGGGAGGTACATCAGAGAATGAAATACAACGCAAATTCACGGATATGCAGGGGTGGATGAACCAATATATCGCCTCGCATGCAGATGAAGTGATACTGATGGTATGTGGTATTCCCGTCCGGGCCAAATGACAAATATGTAACAATTAACAAATCAAACAATGAAAACATTTCATATCACCCGTCCTGACGCATCAATCCGTCCGGCACTGACAGACAAAATCAATAATCTGACCAAACCCAAAGGATCTTTGGGAACTCTGGAAGAACTTGCCCTCCAGATCGGTCTTATCCAACAAACCTTGACTCCCTCCCTACAACATCCCCAAAACATTATTTTTGCAGCCGACCACGGCATTGTAGAAGAAGGTGTCAGCCTCTCACCCAAAGAAATCACCTGGCAGCAGATCAGTAATTTTCTTCATGGAGGTGCCGGAGTCAACTTCCTCTGCCGCCAACACGGCTTTACTCTGAAAATTGTCGATGCAGGGGTAGATTATGACCTTCCTTATGACAAGGGCATCATCAATATGAAGGTGCGTAAAAGTTCCCGGAATTACTTGCACGAAGCCGCCATGACAGAAGATGAAATGGAACTGTGCCTGGAACGGGGCGCCGAAGTGGTGCGCCGTTGCCGTCAGGAAGGAAGCAATATCCTCAGTTTCGGTGAAATGGGTATCGGAAATACCTCCTCCTCTTCATTGTGGATGACCTGCTTCACCGGCATTCCTTTGGAACAATGCGTCGGTGCAGGCAGCGGACTGGACAACGCCGGAGTCCGCCATAAATATGAAGTGCTGAAACAAGCACTCGATAATTATCAAGGAGACAGTTCCCCCCGTGACATTATCCGCTATTTCGGCGGTCTGGAAATGGTGATGGCCGTAGGTGCCATGTTGCAGGCAGCTGAATTGAAAATGGTGATTCTTGTAGATGGATTTATCATGACCAACTGCATTCTTGCCGCCGGAAAACTTTATCCGGAAGTATTGGATTATGCCATTTTCGGGCATTGCGGAGATGAGTCCGGTCATAAACTGATACTTGACAAGATACAAGCCAAACCGTTATTAAACTTGGGATTACGATTGGGTGAAGGTACCGGGGCAATCTGTGCATACCCCATCGTTGACTCCGCTGTCCGCATGATAAACGAGATGGATAATTTTGCTCATGCCTCCATCACCAAATATTTTTAATCTATGAATATCTTAGCTGCGCTTATATTCTTTACCCGCCTGCCTTTTTGGAAGATCAGGGAGGTACCGGCAGAATGCTTCAAACATGTAGTACCCTATTGGTCACTGGCAGGCTGGCTGACAGGAGGTGTCATGGCAGGTACATTATGGCTGGCAGGGCAACTGTTGCCCATATCCCTTGCATGGATTATAGCCATCATCACCAGACTGCTCATCACAGGATGCCTCCACGAGGACGGGTTAGCCGATTTCTTCGATGGATTTGGCGGAGGAAGCACCCGCGAGCGTACACTTACCATCATGAAAGATTCGCACATAGGAAGTTATGGAGTCATTGGCCTGGTATTCTACTTTCTGCTGTTATTGCAACTGCGCAATCTGCCTCTGAACTTCCTCTGCATCCTCGTTTTCTGTGGTGACTGCTGGTCGAAGTTCTGTGCCTCACAAATCATCAACTATCTGCCATACGCCCGTAAGGAGGAGGACAGCAAAGCCAAAGTGGTATATAACCGCATGAGCCGTACAGAGCGGCTCACGGCCTTTGTCTGTGGTGTATTGCCTTTTGTGTTGTTCCTGCCCTTCCGGATGTGGCCCGCCCTTCTTTTCCCCGTACTGACTTTCGTGTTTTTATACCGGTTGATGAAACATCGTCTTCAAGGATATACAGGAGATTGTTGCGGTGCCACCTTCCTGCTTTGCGAACTTTCGTTCTATATGGGAAGCCTTGTACTGGCCTATATTTATGCCATTTACAACATTGATTTCTTGATGGAATATACTTCCATGCCCTTATCTATTCACTAAAAAACAAAGTAATTATGGAAATTATATTGATTCGCCACACTTCGGTAGATGTTCCTCCGGGGATATGCTACGGACAGACAGATGTCCCTTTGAAACCGACCTTCGAACAGGAAGCCGCCGTAACAAAGGAAAATCTGAAAACTGACCTGCCATTCGATCATGTATATACCAGCCCCCTTACCCGTTGTGTACGTCTCGCTACCTATTGTGGCTTCCCGGATGCTGAAAGGGACAGACGGATTATGGAAATCAATTTCGGAGAATGGGAGATGAAACCCTTCGACGGTAACGACGACCCCCGTCTGAAAGAATGGTATGCCGATTATCTGAATGTAGTTGCCACCGGAGGCGAGTCTTTTGCCATGCAGTACCAGCGTGTCAGCCAATTTCTGGACGAATTGAAACGAAAGAACTATCAGCGGGTAGCCATATTCGCACATGGAGGCGTACTGATTTGCGCACAGATTTACGCAGGGCTTATCAAAGCGGAAGAGGCCTTCAGTGCACTGACGCCGTATGGGGGAATTATCCGGATGCAGGTGTGTCAAAATAAAGATTTAGAACACAAATAACACGAATTACACAACCCC
>OKSL01000248.1_pt1 | contig 43617 bp, 47 predicted proteins | sample 1606251 | NCBI WGS metagenome assembly OKSL01 (sample SAMEA3879543, study PRJEB24766) | human gut metagenome | biome: human-associated habitat; feature: feces | place: USA | collected 1985/1987 | reverse complement strand
GATACTGCCGAAATAATAGTCTTTCTTCTCAAAAATGAGATGCACATGGATTACTTTAGTCATATTATCACTATTTAGAAGTTTTATTCGCAAAAATATTCCAAATAATTATTATATAGAAATATTTAGGCTAAAAAAGTATACTGTTTAAAGCGTTTAGAGGAAATAAGTATTGAGGTGATGGGAAGTTAGTTGATGGGAGAAATTCCCATGGTGAACTGTGATGCAACAAAGTGTTAAAACGTGAGTTGGACATACTGTTGGGCATACTGAGTTGGGCATACTTTTATGTCGTTATTCTTTACTTTGTAAAAAGTTGGGCATACTTTTTACCTCTGTTTTTTGTCGTGTTTTTGGGGTAATGTTTCTTTTGAGATAAAGTTTTATAGCGTTTAAACAAATATTTATAGGGGGATAGTATAGTGTTTTTTTAATGTGTTAGGATTGTAATGCTTGTATAAGTGATTGATTTGCAGTATATATTTGCGGAATAAGTGGTATTTTTGTGCAATAAACGTGTGCGCAGCGCATAATATAGCAGGATGGAGCAGTCGGTTAGCTCGCAAGGGTCATAGCCTTGAGGTCGCAAGTTCGAGTCTTGTTCCTGCCACAAATTATTTGAAAGTGTTGGTAACGTTCCCGTTGATCAGTATTCCATCTGAGGGATAAAACGTATGGAGAGGTAATTGATTGTTGATGGATAGTGCTTCCGGCAATTGTGCCGGAAGCATTTTGTAGAAATGATTGACTTTTTATTACCTTTGTGTTATCTCATTTTTAACTAATTCAATTTCATTTCTTTCAAAAAAGCCTATAGGGGCTATTCCTCCTGGAGTTTTACATTGAAACTTGCCGTCCTCTGTTATATCCACCACTTTTAATTGCCGTCTGTTTTTTAATTCTATAACTAAATCTTCTATTTGTATATCTGTTTCAGTTATAGTTTTTTGTTTCTTTGGATTAACTTTCTCTTCGATACTGTATTTTTTTATCATTTCTTTTATCTCAAAGATGTTATTTGTCATTCCCCATAATTTGAAGAATAAAATAATTTGAAGAATACCAAATATAATAATGATAATTGATACAAAATTTAATGCTGTTTCCATAATATTTTGATTGCTATTAGTTATTAATCCTTAACCAAAAGAACTTGCGGACACTATTAGTTATTTGGCACTAATAGTTTGTAATGCTTGTTGCATCTGGTATATTTGGTTCTCAAGCATATCATACTTATCTTCCAATTGATTGACTTTATCGTAGTAGGTTTCGTTCAGATTGGGCATTTTGGCACTGAAATACCACTCTGCATGAAGTATGGTATTTATATCTTGTTCTTCTAAGTTAAAGTTTGGATAGTTGACTTTGTCGACATTATCAGACATACACACTATGAAGCCGTGTTGCTGAAGTCTATTCTTAACTCGTTTGATATATGAACGGCCGTCGCGATCACTAACAACATAAACATGGCGATCTGGCATATCTTGCCATTCAGAGCGATTTAATAGTCTGACAACAACATAAGAACTATCTAATAATGTAGGAGACATGCTTTCGCCTTTGATACGAAGGCAAAAATACTTTTTACCATTATGTATCATGGATGAAGGCATTTTTATAGTGTCTACAATTTCTAAATAGTTAGGGTTATCATATCCGCAACATCCTGCGGCTACGGAAATGTCTACTAACGGGATTGATACAAAATTATCTTTGTTTTCGGATAATAATAAGGAAGGTTTTTGCGATTGTTTTTCCATAGAACCACGACCGGTCAAAAGCCAATCTAAATTAATATCGATATTTCTTGCGATTTTTTCCAGGAAATCAAACTTTGGCATTGTAGATGCTCTATAACCACGGACATTAGCTTCGTTACTTCCTATTAAAGAGGCGAATACAGTATTTTTCCCATTCCCATATCTATTAACAAGTTGGGTTATTCTCTCGTGGATTGTTTCGTTTCCCTGCATGTTTTTTATATTATATCGTGAAATAATTCGTTTTTTACTTGCGGTTATCGAAAGAAGTTTCGATATTTGCAAAGTCTTCCAATATGAAAGACGCCCCAAATATAATGAATTAACTCAAAAAACGGAAATACAATGGCGGAAAACAAGAGATTTATCGAAGTAAGTACCGAACTGAAGAATGAAATTGCAGAAAAGTTTAAGGTTACTACACGAACAGTTAGTTCAGCATTGAATTATGAAACGAACAGCCCGTCGGCTCGAATTTTTCGGGCTTATGCTCTGAATCATGGCGGAAAGCTGTATGAAGTAAAATTGGTGGATAACCCTTATGATAAGGTGATAACTTTATAAGGGGTGTGGATCGAAAACAACAATTGAAACGCTAATAAAGAAATATGAAAACATTCAGAAAATTACAAAAGGTGGCTATTGTCGTAGGGATGGTTTACGGACTTTGGCTGGGCTGCAATGAGGCAGCAACTAATAAGGATAGTATTAGTGGGATGGTGATTGTGGCGCTGGCGGTGGTAGTGGCATTGTCCATGTTGATCCCTGAAGGAAGAGAGGAGGAAACGGTATGAAGGTGAAAGTAACATGGATTAATATCAACCCATTTGTCTATGATCTTCGGAATATGACAAGGATTTCAGAAGCTGAAGTACCTGATGAAATGAGCTATGGCATTATTGCAGATTTTGCTCGTGAAGCCACACCGGAAGGTTTTCGTTTACGATCTATTGATATTGAAGGCAAGGTGTCACAGTATGATTACAATGGGAATAAGATACAATAAGCTCTAAAAATGCAGGTTTGGAACTTCCTTTCTTTAATTCTTGGGAGAAGAGGTGGCTGGTTCTCCGGCTCGATGCTGGAGCCTGTACAAGTTGAATAAGTAAAGTTTCTGATTATGGAAATGTATGGAAAGACATTATGTGTAACATTTGACGAACTAGTTAAGAGTGGTATTATAAGTAAGTCTAATTATGACAAGCATGTCCGCGAAGGTAAGTTTCGTGTAATGCAGAAAGGTGGTAATGGCCGGAAAGCATTAGTGGCCTATGATAGCCTAACAAGTGCGATTTGTGCGGCTTTTGATACTGTACACCCTGAAGCTAAGAAAAAAATTCAAAAGCAAATTAGTCCTATGAATATGCAATTGAAGAGTGATAGCAAAGCTGTTGATTTCTACAAAAGATACACTCCTAAAATATCATTGGACCGTCAGGTGGAATATGTCTTGAATGCCAAGGTGCTGAATGCCATGATGGCACTGGAGGTAAGTATGCGCGATTCGCAAGGTAAGTGTGGTTTTCAAAACAATAAAATGATACGTGAACAGGTTGTTGCCCTGTGCGAAAGCCTGCGTGAACGCTATCAACACACGCTTCCGAAGGCTCGCTTGATGGAAAAGTATGCAGCTTATAAGAAGTATGGTTACGCGGCGCTTGTCAATGGCAATGCCGGTAACCAGTCCGCCCGCAAAGTTGGCCCGAAGGAAGGCCGACTATTGCTGAAGTTGAAGCGAAGCAAATTCCCAGTATATACCGACCAGCAGATATTCGAAGAGTTCAACCGTATTGTAGAAGAGCGGAACGCGCGTGCCATCCGTGAAGAAGATAAGTTGAAGCTGATTGCATCGCCCCAAACGGTTATCAATTACCTGTACAAGACCAGTATCAAATTGTGGTGGTATGGCGTCGTTTATGGTGAGATTGCCTTCAAGAATGAATTTATACCCCAGTTCGATACCAAGCTTCCGGATATGCCGAATACATTGTGGTATGGTGACGGTACGAAACTCAATCTCTATTACAAGGATTACGATAAGAAACAGAAACGCATGGTGGCGCGTACCATTGACGTGTACGAGGTGATGGACGCCTGTACGGAAGTCTTCCTGGGATATTCTTTTGGTGTTGAAAACTTCCTCACCCAGTATGATGCCTACCGCATGGCACTGGAAACATGGAAGGTGAAACCTTATGAGATTGTGACCGATAACCAGGGCGGACATAAGAAACCGGAAGCACAAGCTTTTTTCAAGAAGATTTGCCACTTGCATAAAACCACCATGCCCCACAATGGCCAGTCAAAAACAATTGAGAGTGCCTTCGGGCGTTTCCAGATGCAGGTTATGCACAAGCTTTATAACTATACCGGGCAGAATATCACTGCAACAAAAGAGAACAGCCACGTCAACGTGGACCTGATCATGAAGAACATCGCCCAGCTTCCCACTTTGGAAGAGATGAAAGAACAATACCTGCAATGCCGCAAGGAATGGAATGAAATGCTGCATCCAGCTTCTGAAACAGGTATGACCCGTATGGAGATGTACACCACGCTCAGTAGTCCGAATGCCGAGCCGTTGGATGACTTCGGGATACAGGAACTTTTCATGCTGCTGAGCAAAGACAGCGTGAAGTATAACAAACACGGTTTCATATTTGAACGCAACAAGCAGGAATACCGCTACATGGTATACGGCGAAGATGGTCTGGTAGATATGAACTTCCACATGCAGAATATTGGCAACAGTTTCCGTTACCGCTATGATCCCAAAGATATGACTGCTGTGGAACTGTGGGAAGTGGGTGCTAAAGGTGCGTTGAAATATGCAGCCACAGCCACGCCGAAGGTTGTCATTCATCGTGCCACGGCAGATCGGACGGAAGAAGAAAGCACCCGGCTATTCGCCCAGATACACGCCAACAAACGCGCCCTTGTGGGACATTATATTGCCTGTGAAGAACTTTTACTCGAAGAGTGCATGAGCGAAGCCTATACGAAACTCGTGATGCCTATTCCGGTAGGTGAATCCCAAAAGAGCATGGAACGTCAGCGTGAAGAATATGCCAATGAGGAATTGACCGCCCCGGTACAGTATCCCGAAGGTGTGGGGCCGGGAACCTACAGGGATGAACCTGAAGAAGAACCTGCCGGACTTGCTTCTGTGGGCGAATATACCAAACAGACTTCCGGCATGACCGATGTGGAGATGTACCAATCCTTCTTCGGTACTAATTAACCAGTATTCAATAATCAATTAAATACCCTTCAAGTAATGAAAGAACTAAGTAAACAAGACAAGGACGCCATTCGGGACGCCTTGATGGAATATTGCAGTAACTACCCCAGCCAGAACCGTGCCAGCGAAAGCCTGAACGGGGTCAGCGCCGCTACGGTATCGCAAATTTGCAATTCTAAATACACCAGCATCAGCGACGATATGTTCAGTCGTATAGCCGCACAGATAGGCTACAGCCTTGAACGCTGGACGCTGACCAAAAGTGATGCTTTTAACCGTATCACCTTTGCCATGACGGATGCACAGGCTTACAAAAACACCACTTGGGTGGTGGGCGATGCAGGTTGCGGCAAGACTACCGCAGCCATTGAATATCGTCGTACTCATCGCAACGTGTACTATATCCTTTGCAGTGAAGACATGAAGAAGAGCGACTTCGTGCGTGAGATCGCCAAGCAGGTGGGCGCTCCGGTAGACGGTACGAATCTGCGGGATATACTGGAATACGCCATCTCCATGATTGCCTTCCTTCAGAACCCGCTCATTATCTTCGATGAAGGCGACAAGCTGACTGATTCCGTTTTCAGCTACTTCATCAGCATTTACAACCGTCTGGAGAATAAAGCGGGTATCATTTTCCTTTCTACTGATTATATCAAGCGTCGTGTAGAGAACGGCCTTCGCTATAACAAGAAGGGCTATAAGGAAATTAACAGCCGTATCGGCCGTAAGTTTTTCGATGTGAATGTAGCTACCGAACAGGATGTATATGCCATCTGCCAAGCTAATGGCCTGACTGATCCGGCTGAAATAAAGCGTGTGCAACGTGAAGCCGCCCAAGGCGAGTATGACCTTCGCCGTGTGAAACGTGTGGTACATGCCTGCAAGCGTATCCAAGAAGCTCAACGTATGAAAGGAGAACAGGCATGAGTGAGGTAACGAATGATGTAAAGACTTTCCAACGTAATGCCAAAGGGGTGCGGGAACTGCTGAGCATGAAGTTCGAGACGCTGGCTTTTGAAGGTACTTGGTATGACGCTTTCGGCACTCCGGAGCGTAGAGGTGTGTGGATGGTATGGGGCAATACGGGCAACGGAAAGACATCCTTTGTGATGCAACTCTGCAAGGAGTTGTGCCGTTTCGGACGCGTAGCTTACGATAGTCTGGAAGAAGGCGCCTGTCTGACGATGCAGAATACGCTGAAACGCTTCAACATGCAAGAGGTTAACCGCCGTTTCCTGCTGCTGGACGCTGAACCACTGGATCAATTGAGTCTTCGCCTGAAACGTCAGAAAGCTCCCGACTTTGTGGTTATCGACAGTTTTCAGTATACACAGATGACTTATGCCCAATATATCAGGTTCAAAGAACAGCATCGTAATAAATTGCTTATTTTCATTAGCCATGCCAGTGGCAAGAATCCGGACGGACGTAGTGCGAAGAAAGTGGCGTTCGATGCTTCATTGAAGATATATGTCGAGGGATATCGGGCTTTTTCCAAAGGGCGGTTTATCGGTCCTGTCGGGCATTATGATGTATGGCCGGAAGAAGCTGCCAGATATCGTGGGGAAAATATTGCAATTAGTGATTAATATTTAGTGATTAGCGATGAAGATAATCAAGGATAAACTTATTACCCCCGGGCAAATGAAGGCTCTGCACGCCACCTTCCGCCGCATCGGTATGGACGACGAAGCCCGCCACGGCTGCATCCATGAGTTTACTTCCGGACGGACACATAGCAGTAAGGAACTTACGATGCGCGAAGCTCAGCAACTGCTTGATAGACTGAACCCGATGGATGACAAAGCCAGGGCGTTGCAACGGAAGGAAGCACAGTTCGTATTCCGCGATATATACCGGTTGTCCTTCCTAATCCCGCAGTTGAACCAAGGGTTCACCAGCGACAGTGAAGAAGAATATCAGATGAATGTGGCGAAACTGAACGTCTGGGGGCGGAAATATACGAAGGCCCGCAAGGATGTGACAAGGATGGCCCTCTGGGAACTACAGGAGACGAAGAAGCAACTGGAGGCATTTATGAGACGCGAAGAAAGAAAAACGAAAAAATAATTAGATTATGAGAAAGCAACAAGAGATCAATCGTGCAGTAGCTATTCTCTGCAAGAAGGGCGACCGGATCAGCGTGGCTCAAGCGGAAGTGTTGAGAGAAAAACGTTCTGAAAAACAAGTGTTTCAGGAATATGTATTATCAGTTGGAGAGGAAAAAAAGGATGATACGTTCTTCTTTGCTTTACGAGATGCTGCGCGTTATGTCGCGGGTGGACTGGAATTGGGGGAATTGATACCGGATGCCGATGAATATAAGATTTCAAATGATGAGTTCTATCAAGAGGCAAAAGCTGTAAGTGAACGGGAATTCAGGGCTATGGAACGTAAAGTCAATCTTCTGGAAAAACTAGTAAATGAATTACTTCAGGCAAGTCGTATTCGTGTTGAAAATAAGCAGGTACCCGAAGTAAATAAAGCGGATTTTCTGAACCAAAGCGAAGCGGCAAGATATGTGGGTTGCCGGAAAGAAACACTCCGTGGATGGTCTATGCGTGGTTTTATAACGGCTTATAGTATGGAAGGTGTAGTGCATTATAGTAAAAGTGAATTGGATGCCAGCCCTGCAGTACGTCATTATTGCACCGTTAGGCAATGCAGAAAGGAGGCAGAACAATGAGAGACTATATTCGCACTATTACAGAGTTTCCTAACCGCCGTCAGGAACTTGCCAACCAACTGGAAGCCAGTGCCGACCGTATCTGTGACCTTCAGGAGTACCTGATGGATGGTACCGACAAGCTGAAACCTGCCGAATATGACCGTCTGCTGGATGCCTACCGTGCCGAAGTGGTGCGTTACGACCGTCTTGACCGGGAACTGGCTGTGCTGGAGTCACCGAAAAGGTACGTGAATAAGGACTTGCAGCGCAAGAGGAATGAGGAAAGAAGAGCGAAGATTAATTATTAACCAATAAATAGAAAGAATTATGGATTTATCAACATTATCAGTAGAAGAACGTGCCGCCTTAAAGGCACAGCTGGATGCCGAGGAAAAGGCAGAGCGTAACCGTATCGAGCGGGAACGTGAAACGTACAAACAATTGGTGGACGCCACCGTCAAGGCCAGCGTAACGAAGTTGCAAAGCCTCTCATCCGAGATGATGCGCATCAAGCAGGAAGTGTTTAATGAGTTCGGTACGGTCATCAAGTTGAAGAACGAGCTTTTCAAGGTGAAGAGCGGACGTCAGACTGACACTTTTACCACCAGCGACAGCCGCATGAGCTTGACACTCGGCAACCGCGTGAATGAGGGCTGGGATGATACTGTGGAAGCGGGCATCGACATGGTGAAAGAATATATCAAGACTATGGCTAAAGATGAGAACTCTGCCAACCTGGTGGACACTGTAATGAGCCTGCTTGCCAAAGATCGTAAAGGTGCGCTGAAGGCCAACAAGGTATTGGAACTGGAAAAACTCGCTATCAAATCGAAGGATGAACGTTTTTTGGAAGGTATCAATATCATTAAGGCGGCTTACCGTCCGGTGCCGACGTGTCAGTTCATTCAGGTGGAGATGAAGAATGAACAGGGTAATACGGTGAATCTGCCGTTGTCACTTTCAGCGATGTAGGGTCATGGCAAAGGTAAAGTATACTTCGATTATTCCGAATGATAAGCCACAGTGGTTGCTGAATGTACAAGCGGTAGTGTCTGACGTGCTGGATGATGTTGAATTGAAAGGCAGTGAGCGGGACTTCAGAAACTTGAAGTCTTTCATTGACGCGAAGATACAGGCGGAACGGGAGCGTGGCACTCTCTTTCGTAGTGCGGTTACCACTGAAATCCGTACGGATGAGGAAAAGACAGTGGTTCATATTTACCGAAATCATAGTTTAGTACAAACCTATTATATTGAATAGTATGAGCGAGAAACAGAACGGGGTGCTGATCACGGCACCCCTCTTTGGAGTCGGACGGGAGACGATAGGCGAATTCAACGGATACACCTGTGGGCACTGCCAAGGAAATGGCTATTATCTTGATCCGGACATTATCACTGAACGCGTAAAAAGAACATGCCCTTCGTGCGGTGGCACAGGGAAAGTGAAAGCAGTCGTTACAATTGACTGGATACCTGATGGAGAATTGAAACCTTACTTTAAAAATGAATAGCCAAAATCAAGTAATGAATATAGTGAGAAGTGAACGTGAAATATGGGATTTGCTCAGCCAATGTGCGGAGGTAGAAGAAACAGGTGCTTCCAATTATCCCGGCATGAGCTACGAACAAGGAATTAAAGCGGCGATTGAATGGATTATTGGAGATGTTAAAGACCATCCCATAAATGATTAATAACTAAATAGATATGAACAGAATACAGAAATTAGAAGCTGAAATACAGAAGCTAAAGAAACAGGAAGCCGATAAAAAAAAGGCAAAATATCAATATCTCGTTGGAAAGTGTATTCACATGGCGCATACTTCTTACGAAAAAATCACAGCGATAGTTAGGGTAAATACGGATGAAATCGGTGATGAAGTGGTATATGATTGTATACATGTATATTTTGACAACAGAGAAGATGTAAGTAATAGTGATTCAAGTATCCAACTTGCATCTTACGCAGGTGAATACGTGGAACGGATTGAGAAAAATATCATAAGTCAAGAAGTTTTTGACAAGGCTATGGATGATTGTTTTGCGCATATTAAAAGAATGTCTACTAACGTATAAAAAAACGAAATGAAGAAAAGCAAATTAAAGTGGCGTATAATATGGATTACTTATTGTATTCCGGGTGTTCTGTTGGCGATGCCTATACTTCTACTCTTTTATGCGCTGAAACCCTTCGTCTGGCTTGGTGATAGAATGGGCGATTTAAAATGGTATTTGGTAAGAAAATATAAACCTGACTGATTAGATATGAGCAGAATCCAATTACATAAGTCCATCCAGCACGTTACAACGGCTAATGGCAAATTGAGTGATAAAACAATAAAGTTAATCAATAAAATAGCAAAGAAAGCGTATGGCAACAAATGACAACCCATTTACAGAAAGTAACGAGCTTATTGCAAAATTACTAAAGGAAAATAATTTGGAAGTAATGCACCTGGAAATGTATCTCGATTCGCAAAATGTTGTTTGTGTGGAAAGAACGACTTATGATGCGATGTGCTATAAGCACACAGCTTTAAAGGCTTTTCTCGAATGTGAAGGTTACGATGATTTTGAAAGAGCAATTAGCGAATAATTTCAATAGAAATGAATAAACCTATTGAAAAATACATAAAAGAAGAAGACCTGAAAAAGATGCCAATCAAACAGGTGAAAGTATGTAAACAGATATATACCACCTACAAAAGTGTAGGTAATGATGATATTATGTTGTTATCTGCACTGGAAGTCTATACCCGTCTTTTTCCAGCAATAGGCAGTTTGCCTGAAATGCAACAACTTGATATTGTTCACGAGGCTACAATGATTGCTTACGATGCCCGTACAAAGGCATTTGAGCACATGATAAATTATAATCCAAATAATGAATAACAGATTAGAAAGGAACAAGAAATATGGCAAAGATTTATGTAGCAAGTAGTTGGAGAAATCAATATCAACCACAAGTAGTTAGTTTCCTTCGCGAACAGGGACATGAGGTTTATGACTTTAGACACCCTGCCGGGAAAACGGGATTCCAATGGTCGCAGATTGATGAAAATTGGGAGAATTGGAGTACAGACCAATATAGGGCAGCACTTGAACACCCCATTGCACAAGCTGGTTTCAAATCGGATTTTGATGCAATGCAATGGGCAGATGTTTGTGTTCTTGTATTGCCTTGTGGACGCTCTGCACATTCGGAAGCAGGATGGATGAAAGGTGCAGGGAAAAAAGTAATAGTCTATCAAATTTGGGAAGAAGAGCCGGAATTGATGTATAAGTTGTTTGATGGAGTGTGCTCAATGGGTATAGGATTACAGATGTTTTTAGCTGAATTTGACAAGGAGAAAAATAACGAATAACAGATTAGTAATGAAATAAATGGAGCATAGTAAACTGACTCATGGCTCCCTATTCAGTGGCATTGGTGGCTTTGAATTAGGTGCTGAAATGGCAGGGATTAAAACCCTATGGAATTGTGAGATTGAAAAATTTCAAGGTGAAATATTAAAAAATAAATTTCCTTATGCAGAAAGATTCACAGATATTACAAAAACAACCGGGCTTCGATATGTGGACATCATTAGTGGAGGATTTCCGTGTCAAGACATCAGCGTTGCCGGAAAACGTGAAGGTATTAAAGGGAAACGATCCGGCTTATGGAGTGAGATGTATAGAATTGTATGGGAGATTAGACCTAAATACATCATCATTGAGAACTCGCCAGCTCTCGTTATTTCCGGCTTCGAACAGGTGTTATGCGACCTTTCCAAAATCGGGTATGATGCGGAATGGCAATGTATATCAAACTACGCTTTTGGATACCCGCACAAAAGGGAAAGACTTTATCTTGTTGCCTACTCCAACAAAATCGGACTACAAGGCGACATTTGCAACAATGGATGCTTTAACTCGATATTTAAACAGTGGGCATCAGATACGAATATCGGATATACTTGCGCAAAAAGGATTTTTGAAATCCCAGCGCATAGCACTGTTAGAAATGATGATGGGTTTCCCAATTGGTCACACAGAGTTGGGAGTATCGGCAATGCGGTAAACCCAACATTGGCAAAATATTTATTTGAGTGTATTAAGATTTTCGATAAACAATTAGCGTAAAACAATTTAGAAAGGAATAGATTCAATGAAACAAATAGAAATAAAAGTAGATTGGAATGATGGTGACTATGAAACGATTCGCAAAAAACTGAGCGATGATAAGTTAGATTGTCTCAGACCATTATTTCAGGCAATATCCCAAAAAGGTAAGGGATATAATTGGGTACAGGAAGAACGTGAGGGTTACCTTGGACCTTTGATAGATATGTATCCTGATATTCCCGAAGAAGTTCTAAATGAGTTTGATGAAATATTGAACTTATGTTCTGATGATTGTCGTGGATGGATACACACAATTATCAGCATTCAGATTATTGAAATAAACGTTGTTGAAAATTTGGTATAATAATGACTAAGTAAAATGGAACTATTATCTCTGATTGTCATCGGTGGACTCCTATGGTGGATTGCCGATTCATTGAATGATATCAAGAAAAAACAAAAATAAGTATTAATCACAAAAGTGTATAAAAGAGCTGCTACATCAAAATTTTGTAGTGGCTTTTTTCATATTTGGTATCATGAAACTGGTTTCCTATAGTTTTAGTTGCATAAATATGTTATAAGAGTTATTTTTGTATCGGGTAATTATTTCATGTTTTTAGGGTATGAATAATCAGTTGGAGCTTTTTCCTGGCAATCATCTTGTGTTTAACGGTGAATGTGGACGTGCATCCACCACGCCGCTTCAACGTACGACTGCCAGCCGTGGTGAACGCATCAAGTTGCGTAACCAGGTGATGGTAGCCCGCCTTTACTATTGGCATGAAATCATGCGTCGCCGTATGGATGACGTGATTGTTATCCTTGCCGAATATGAGTTCTTTGTAGACGAACGTACCATCAACAATGCTTGGCTGGAGTATTCCGATTACTTTGAACGCCTTTGCAGTACCCATACCACAGCCCGACAACTTCAGAGGATATATCCCTGCTGGAAATGGTAGTTTTCTATATCCTGTCTATAAATTCAGCCACATACACCGCTTCGTATACTTTCAATCCGTCCGGACGTTTCTGAGGCCGGCAACTTTTGCGTCGCAGAGACTTTACGCAGCCTTCTACAGGGCGGAAGCCTTGTAAAATCCTGTGGATGTTTTCCAGCATGTCGAGACGCGCAAAAGCCGTATCCTGTACTTGTACGGGTTTGTTCACGTTGAACGAGGCGCAGTCATTGAATCCCACCTTCAGAGCTATGGCAGCTTCTATGCGTTGCACCGTGGGGTGGTTTCCCGCCATGTTTTCCGCATCGGGATAATAGAGTTCTATCAGACAACAAGGGAACGCTACGGGCGGGCGGCTGTCCTGGAAGTCCAGTTGTCCTTCATCGGCATCTATCCAGCGTAATGCCGGGATTTCTTGCCTGATGCGGTCCATAACCGCTTTCATGATTTCTTTTTTCATTCTTCTATAATGGTTTTAAAAAGCTGTTCGATATCTTTTTTTAATATAATGTTCAGCTCCCGGCTTTCGCCCATGAACTGACGTTGAGGTATTAATGCCTTCCGGGTATGCTGCTTTACAACATACTGTTTGCCCTTTTTGCTGGTACGGTCATGAGTTTTTACAACAACACTTCCGGAGAATCCTTCATTATGGACTTTGGCATAAAGAACATTATCATTACCGGCTGAGATAACCACTTTGTCCGTTGATATTTCTGCCGGGCGTATACTGTTCAGCAGGTGTCCGCTATCCACCAACAGCGAACCGTTGGAGCGTTTATATCCCCGTCCGGGTCCCGGCCATTCCTTTCCATCGAACTCTTTATAGCGGAACCGTCCCTTGAAGTAATCCACGGCCAGTTCCGCCACCAGGTCCGGTACCGCATTCATGGCTTCATTTACCTTTAGTCTTAATTCCTTGCTGATATCCATTGTATTACAATTAAAATTCGTATTTTTGCAGAGTTCACCGCCAGCGACTCAAAAGAGCGTTTACCCTGGGACGGAGGGACGTAGCTGTACGTCTGAAAAAATGGCGGGTTGCCGGTGGACAGTCCAAGGAAGAGTGCAACACCGGCTATCCAATCCGGACGGGCGGAGAAGTGACGGGATCGCTTCACTTTATGGTTCGGACGGACGCGAGGATGCACTCTGACGTTTTTCTATCAACAACCCATGCCGCCGTTTGTCCCATATCTTTTGCAGTTGTTCCCTTTTTCCTTTCGGCAGTCTGGTTACCATCTCATACCAGGTCTTCAATAGCAGTTTCTCATCTTCTATCCGGTAGTTCACCACTATGACACCATCATTATAGTAACGCAACAGGCTGTATGTATCCAGTTCGTTCTTCTTTATTTCATCGTTCAGCCAGACCTCATCAGGAGATTGAAGGGTTTCCAGCATGGCATCCCACAAGTGGATGCGATTGTCACGCCCTTTTGCTGTGGTGTGGCTGTCGAACTGTTTTTTTTCAACAATGATATTTCTGCCCTGGTAATCGGGCAATGTGATTACACCGTCCTGTTCCATTTCATCCCATACTTGCCGCTCGCTTTTCTCCGTGCGGGGTATCTTCTCCGGTTTCTTTTCCATATTGGCAGGGACAGATTCCAACCCCCATTTGGGTGCGGTTTGCTTTCCCATACTGCCGGATGACTGTCCGGGGAACTTATTTATATACATCTGATCAGCTGTAAATACCTGCGCCGAATCGCATCGGTTAACTCCCCAACCTTGTGCTGCGCTCATCTTCCATTCCTTGGTTTTCAGGAAATCGTCAACCCGCCGGCGCATTTCCTCCACATCAAATTTCACCTGATGCTTCATGCGGCCTACCACCCAACAACGACAACGCCAGCCGTTGGGAGGATATATCTTGTTCCAACGTGGATCACTTTCGGGCAGGATGACTCCATGCAGCTTTAAGTGTTCTTCACGTACCTTGCCGTCATATACGGTTTTGTATTCCCAGAACGGGAATATTTCTTTTTTGCTGCGCAGCCTGCGATAATTGGATGTAGCCTCTGCCGTCAGTACTGCCGTATCCCATTCTGTTTTTTGCCAGGTCTTGTTAAACACACCGGTCACTTCTTTTGCCTTGCCGTAAAACTCATTGAAGTTCTTACTTTCACGGAAAAGTCTGTTCAGCTCTTGTATTTCCGCCAATGTTTTTGCAGCGGAAAAATGGAACAGGTTTTGTTCCATGGCTGTTCGGAATACGTCGTCCGGAGCATTGTAGGTGATTCCGATATCGGAATTCTTTATGTCCTTTTTAAATGCCGGTTGAACAGCCTTTAAAAAGTCGTCGGCAAAAAACCGGAAGAGTTCCGGGCTGAAGTCCGTCAGTTCCCCGTTCCATACCGCCGCGATGAGACGTTCGTCCAAAGAATCGGCATCACTCATGCGGATTGTGCCAGCCCCGCCCGGATGCGGGGCTGCTACGAAAAAAGACTTGATGCGTTCCCAAAGATTGCGGTCGTCGCTGTTCTTTACCGGTTCCTTACCGGCTTTTGGATCGTTGTCTTTTGCTGCCGAAGGTTCATTTTCCGTTTTATCAATTGTTTGCCCCGACGTGCTCAGAAACACCGGTTCCCCATTTTGGGGTTCGGGAATACCGTATTTTTCGTAACCGTACGTCTGTGGTATGGGAATCATGGTGGAGAGAGTCTTCAGATCGCTTACCGTGATTTCGTCCTTCTTATCCACAAAGGAGAACTTTCCGCCATGCACAGGATATCCCCTGCTTTCAAGCAACGGGACAAGATATTTGTTCAGCATGCGGATCACGAACCGTCGGTCGCTACGGTGCTTCTTCTCCTGTACCTCCATGTGTACTTTGCTTTGCGAAAGCGATGCACCGTCTTTGGTGGTCATGGTCTGTCCCAGGATGGTAATAAGTATCTCTTCGTTGCAGGCATTGCGAAAGTCATTGTACAAGGCGCCGTTAGTGCTTCCTGACAGTGTGGTTTGTTCCACTTCGCTTTCTTTGGGTATCACCAGGTAGGGAGCCGCACCAGCTTCCTCGAAGGCCTGTATCAGCAGGCGGCGGCTTTGTTCGTCCATACTGTTGTATTTGCCGATGCGCTGCGGCATACCGAAGAGTTCGACGAACTGTGCCCAGTCACCGAAACCGCCGCGCTTGTAGATGACGTAGGGTGCAATCTTCAGCAACAATCCCAGATCGTCGTCTTTACCCCACTGGATGATCATGCCGTCCTCCGCATAGCTGATGCCGGTGGTATCATATTGTTGTCGCAGTATAAGCTTCTCTTTTGGGCGGATGTGTTTGCGGGGAATGCTGTTGAAGTCGAAGCCGTTAATGAACGAGTATTCGTCTACAGATATACCCCAGAACAGACACCACATGATTTCCTTCAGTTGCTCTTCAAATTCGATGGTGTCTATCAGGTCGTTCATAACCGGTACTTCCTTCTTGTTCACCGTGAAGTTGATGTCGCAGTCCGTAATGGCTTCAATGCGTTTGCTGATGGCATCGAGCACGAAGCCATCCAACAGGATATCCTCGTAGAGGTCATATAGTTTGCTGCGTAGTCCCATGTCTGCGGCACGCAGGGCGCTCTTCCAGCTACCGATGTCGTTGACGCCCCTGTGTACAGGCTGTATCAGTATCTGGTTGTAAACCGGTGTCACTACTTTTTTTGCAGTGACAGCCGGGATTTGCTTTTTATTCTTCTTTTTTTGTACCATGATAATAAGTTAAAAGTGATTATCCCGTTTACGATTACTGCCGAAGGCAATTTCTCCCTGACACAGTTTGCAGTGCGCACTTGCCTCGGGTGCTGCCGGCAGGTTCGGATTTTGCTTGTTCTGGTTGTTTTTTAGCCACTCGATTGCCCGGTCGTATCGTTTCTCCCGCATCTCGATGTCCACTCCGGCATTGCAGATGTTGCAGAAATGCCAGGCGGCAATGTCTTTGACAAAAAGTAGCAGAATGGGGTTGCGTTCCTTGCCCCGGGCGGCGAATATCTTGCCGGTGTCGTACTTGGTGAGATAGCCCTGCACTTCCTCGATGGCGGCATCGACGGCCGACATCATGGCGGCATCATCACCGTGGCTGATAGTGTCCATATCCTCTTCATAGATATGTGTGGTCATTTCCTCTATATTCAAATAAGCCATAATAGTATAGAATATTAAGTTTTACATTCGTTTCAAGTTACGCGGACGGCGACCTATCCAGCAACTTCCCGTCTCGATATGAGCGTTTAGCTGTTGGCACATGTAGTAGCCGCCTTCTATGGCGTCCGGACCGTCGGCTGGTGCAGGTAGTCCGTCATCGAACAGGTGGAACTGTTCTTCCAGGCGAAGCATATTCGGATTGTCCTTTTCGCGGATGTTTAGTACCAATCGGCCTGCACGGTTCAGAGGTTCCAGATTACCTTCAATGCGGACAAACTTGTCGGGCTTGTCACGTCCATCAGGTGAGATATTAATGTAGTAGCCGTTTTCCTTGCCTTTGGCGAGGAAGAGGGGTACGAAAACCTGCTGGTAGAAAGGGTCCTGAAGTTTATTGTTCTCAATGTAATTTCGAGTCTGGGCACGTTCGCGTACATAATCGTGCATATAATAATACCAGTTCACGAATTCATCATTGATGACATGTTTCAGGTAGCCGGTATAAACATAAAGCGTTCCTTCATATAGGCCCATTAGGAAGTTTGCTTTGAAGGAATTCTTTTTTGCCTTCTTGCTGGTTTTATTACTGGGTGCGGGGTCTCCGTAGCTTACAATGTACTTTAACTTGTTTATGGGCGGGCATTCGCCCCATTTGATTTCTTTGAAATAAGCGCCTTCCACTACCGGGTTGTTGAAACATTCTTTTTGTCCGCTTGCCAGACTGACCTGTGCCAGTACCTCATCGATGATTTCTTCTGTATTCTTTTCCGGCCAGACGGAAGTTCCGAACTGGTAGTCCATTTGCGGATCAGGATGGTTGATATCCACCATACGGATGTTGATGATATCCCAGTTGCCGATAGGCTTTTCTCGTGCCGCCAGTTCACGGGCTTTATTTCCGGCTCGGGACACGCAGCAATCCTTGGCTATTACGTTGCCCGTCCAGATGGTCAGCAACGCTTCGCTGATGGAGCGGGTAAAGAACAATGCCTGTTCAAACCAGTTCCATTTGTTGTTCACGATGTCTGGATTACGGCATTCTTCGTCCGTATCGTAGTCATCCATCAGCAGTACGTCCGGACGAACCTCGTCCATTTTCACACCACGCGGAGACTGTCCCCAGCCCATGGCCATGAACGACACGCGGGTACTGAGGGTGAAGTAATCTTCCGTCCATTTGTCACCGATCAAATTTCCGTAGAAGAACTTCAGGCGTTCGTTCGCCTCGAACTGAGCCCGGTATTGGTTCAGCAATTTTATGGCACCCTGATTGGTGGCGGAAGTCATGATGACGCACCGCTTATTCTTCTTTACGATGACCAGATAGAGAATAATGAACATAACGATGGTGCTCTTTGCCAATTCACGCGACCAGCTCAGCACTTCATACCAGTTGCCGTCAGAATGTCCGATGATCCGGTCGATGGCTTTCTTCTGAAATTTGGCGAACTCATACTTGGCATACCTGTAGAATATGAATTTCATCCACTCAACGGGATTTGCCTCCAGTTGGCGCAATTTCCTTGCCTTTTCTTCACCGGTCATGGTGAAGTCCACTGCGGTCTGTGTACGTATCTGCCGTATGGTTTCCTCCCAGTCATCGGACAGAACCTTGGTATTCCCGGTTAATTTCTTCTTAACCATGGCGTCACCTCAACCTTTCCTTTACGAATTCATCAAAGAAATAACTCAGCTCGATTGCTTTTTCCGGATCACGCTTGCGAAGCCAGAAAAGAATCTGCTTGCTGACACTTATGATATCGGCTATTCCGTAGTCACCTTCCATTTTGGCAATGGCAGCGGAAAGTTTATTGATGGTGTCCGCTTCGGCGGATGTGGCATACTTGTCAGGTCGTGCGGCAATAGTCTTGTTAATCTCCGCTATCTGCATGTAGAGGTTACGTATCTGCTCCTCACGGGTGGTGGTGACGGCAGCCCGCAGCATCTCCCAGTTACCCTCTTTGCTCCATTTACTCATGGTAACGGGATTAATTCCGACTTTCTCCGCAATTTGCTTGCTTTGCAGTTCTCCCTGCAAAAAAAGCAACTTGGCCCAGTCCTTTTTCTGTTGGTTTGTAAGTGTCTTCGACATATCTTCTCCTTTCTTATTACAGCACAAAGTTAGACTATGGACAGCACTAAAAATAATTGCCCTGTAATAGTTTACGAACTGACGGAAACTATTACAGCGCAGTAGGAAACGATTACAAACCGATTTGCACACCTTCTTTTTATCTCTCAATTTTGCACCAAACAAAACCTGAAAGCGATGAGTAAACCTTATACATTCTGCATACACGATGAGTCGGTAAACACGTACGGTTTTCGTATGTTGACGTCGGGCGCAAATCTGGAAGAGTTCAAGAAGAATCCGGTTGTACTATATAATCACAACGATTGGGAGGCTCCCATAGGACGCGGGGAGAATATCCGTGTGGAAGGCGGGAGAATTCTTGTGGATGTTGTGTTCGATGAAGAAGACGAAAAGGGGCGGATGATAGCCGGGAAAGTGGACCGTGGTTTTCTGCGCATGGCAAGTATTGGAGCCTGGCCACCCGAAGAGGTTAGTGATGATCCCGCGTTGAAACTGTCGGGACAGACCGGCCCTACGGCAACAAAGTGGACCATGCGTGAGATGTCTGTTTGCCCCATCGGTTCCAACCACAATGCTTTGGCAATGTATGACCGCGCGACTAACAAGCGTATAGACCTCTCAGACAGTAAAGCATTTATTAAACTGATAGATAAGAGCATTAGTATTAACCATAAAACCAAAAACAACATGAGTTATTTGACACAGATGTTGAAGCTGTCGGATTCGGCGTCCGATCAAGCTGTTCAGGAAGCCGTGCAAGGATTGATTACCCTTCGCGACAATCTGCAAGCCGAGAATGCAAGCCTGAGAACGGAAAAACAGACATTGCAGGGGCGGGTGACCTCTTATGAAACAAAAGAGAAAGAGGCCAACAAACAGAAAGCTATTTCCCTGGTGGATGCTGCCGTAAAGGACGGACGTATCGATGCCAAGGGTAAGGAAAGTTGGCTGGAAGACTTTGGCACGGACTTTACCAAAGCGGAGGTTCGCTTGAGTTCCATTACCGCCCGTCAGCCCGTCAGTCCGCAAGTACATAGCGGTGGCAAGGCAACGGGCAGTGTGCAGTTATCGGACATGACTTTCAAGGAAATCCTTGAAAAGGATATGCTGAAAGAATTGAAAAAGGATAAGGACCTCTACCGGGAGAAGTTCTATAATGCCTACGGTAAGTACCCGGAGTAATCACTTTATAAATAAAAAACAATGAAGACAAAATTCATTTTTTCACTGTTGACAGCATTGCTGTTCAATTTTACTACTTCGGGGATGTTCGCACAGAGTATCGGTGTCGACCATAATCTGATGTTCGGCATCCAGATGGGGCTTTCACTGATTCCGTTGCACCTCACCGGCTGTTTGGCTGAAGGCTTGAACAAAGAAATCTGGATTCCGGAGATCATCGAGAAATTCTATCCTGAAACATCGTTTGTCTCTGATTCACGGGATTTCAGTATGTGGACGGACAATGAGTATCTGAACTTGCAGGAAGCGGGAATTGATCCACGTGTATTTATCGATAATGAAGTATACCCGATTCCTGTAGTGGCCCGTGGAGACAAGCCTTATAAGATTCCGATGAAGCGTTTTGATACGGAGAACACCGTACATATCAACGCTATAGAAATAGAGGAATCGGCTGAAAAGCGCAAGAGTGTGGCATCCGGTCACCAGAAGTCCTTGCAGATGCAGTTTTCTCAACTGGCCATTTACAACTGGGCGCCTGCCCAAGACAGCGCAACTACTCCGGTACTGAAACTGAACGATGGCAATGCTAGCAAGCAGGGTACCGGATATGTAGCCATGACTTACGATAAGATACTGGCACTCTCCACCCAACTGGATATGATGCTGGTTCCTAAAGAGGGACGTATCCTGGCGCTGCACCCGTACCATGCCACTGACCTCCAGCTTCAGGATTTAGAGATGTTCAAAACGTTCTTTTCCACAGGTTCCATGTTCGGTTTCAAGATTCACGTAACTTCCATGGTTCCGAAATTTAACGGTGCTACCGGAAAGAAAGTGGAGTGGGACGCACCGGTTCGTGACACGGATGCCATTGCTTCCACCGTATGGTATCGTGAAGCTGTCTGCCGTGCCAAGAGTATGGAAGACATGTACTACCGTTTGAACGACCCGGAATACCGTGGTGACGTGCTGGGCTTCAATATGCGCGGCATCGCATTGCCTATCACCGGCAAATACCTGGGTGCCATGTTCACCACCAAGAAAGCATAACCCTTAAAATAGCAAGATAATGAGTTATATTAACATGAAATCGCGGAGAAGTTTCGACTTCGTAGCTCCCTATTCAGAAGAGGGAGACCGCTGTGTACAAATCCCGTTTCCGGTAGCGGTGACCCGCAAGCCCGAAGGCAATGCCCTGGTGCATGACTGTAATCCTCAAATTGTGGACATTGCAGCCGCAACCGCTGCAACCACTTTCACACTGGACACGCAAGTGCAGGCAGGCTCACTGCTTATCATCAGGAATGCCAGTGCTGCTGCCCAGACCATGGGTGATGTAGCTTGCGCGGCAAGCAAGGTGACTACTTTAATGTACGACGGAAACGCCTACATCAGTATCGGAACTTCAGCTATCAGCGAGTGATGAGCAGAGGACTGAGAAACAACAACCCCGGAAACATCCGCCTGTCACGTACCGTGTGGCAGGGGGAAGTCCGGCCCTCACAGGACAAGTCGTTCTGCCAGTTCCGCACGATGGCCTACGGCTACCGGGCTTTAATCAAGCTGTTGCAGAACTACCGGAAGCTGAACGGTTGCCGTACGATATCGGACTTCATCAACCGATGGGCGCCACCGGTTGAAAACAACACTTCGGGCTATATCAGCCGGGTATGTAAAGAGATGCAGGTGCCCAACAGCTATGTGCCTGATGTGAATGACCGGGCGACCATGTGCGCTTTCGCCGCTGCGATATCGCAGGTGGAGAATGGAGCGCCGGCTGTGATGTCGGACGTGGTGGCAGGATGGAACTTGCTTTAGTGATTAACGATTAGTGAAAAGTGATTAGCCATGAACTCGGACTTGATAATGCAGATTCTCCAATGGCTTGTGCCAAGTGGCATTGCCGGTTCCTTGTGGGCATGGCTGAGACATCGGGAGAATAACAAGGTAATCGCCGCCAAAGAGCGGAACGACGCTTATAAAGAAATGTACGACAACTTGTCGGGAACATTAATAGACTTACAGAATGAAAATATCAAACTTTACAAGGCGGTACGCGAACTTAACCGCACCATTCAGAGGGCTTCTACTTGCAAGCACTATGCTGATTGCCCTATCCGTAGCGAGCTGCAAAAGTCAGGGACAATTGACACGGAGCGTCATCAACACGGACAGCCTGCAAAGCAGAAGCGGGTTCGCTCTCCTGCAAGAACCGGTACCGCCCAGCATGGTGAAGACTGTATTCCCTATGGGGATGTTGAAACAGATACCTGTGGGAACGGGCTTCAGTAAGCGTAGCGGGCAGGCCACGGTGAACGTCATCCGGATGCCGGGTGACAGCATCGAAGTGATTGCTACCTGTGACAGCCTGGCGCGACAGGTGATTCTGTTGTCGGAAGAACTGACGCGGATCAGGAATGAAACTCAGGAAGAGGTGGAAGAACTGCCGCCTGAAGTGATAAAAGAGCCTACGGGCTTTCAATGGTTTCAGATATGGGCGGGCAGAGTAACCCTCCTGATTATCATTCTAACGCTGCTCAAACGCTACTTGAAGCATCGCGCAGCCAAATTGTAAATTGTAAATCTTAAAATTGTAAATGACATTATGGATGGATTAATATTTGGAATGGCCAGTCTCAAATTCAAGGATAAAGTAATCGGTCTTATCAGCGAGGAAGGCCTTCAGCCTGCGGGAACCGCGCCAAGTACCACGGATATCTATGCTGCGCAGTTGAAGGACGGCCCGGCAATCACATTGACCACCAATCCCGGCAAGAAGGCTTTCTCTTGTACATTGATAGAGCTGGATGCCGAGAACCTGGTGAACGTCATCGGTGGTACCAAGGATGAGAATGGTAACTGGGAGCCTCCTGAAAAATGGGAAGATACAGGCGTGATGGATGTAGTGGCGGACAGCGGCCATACTTTGCGTTTCTTTAACGCGAAAGTTACCGGAAACGATTTTGCCAATGGTATCAATTCCTCGAATGTATTGGGACTTTCCCTTAACATCGAGCTATTGAAAGATGCCAGCGGCAAGCGTATGAAACTATTCGCAAAAGGACAGGATCCCGATGCGAGTCCTGCGGGCTGATGAAAGTGGAATTTGAAATAGAAGCGCTTGCGGAAAAGATAATGTCGGATGCCGGCATATCTCTTCCGCTCCGGCTTCCCGGAGGAAGACATATCCGTTGGGTGATGCGGGTCCCGAACCTGGAAAGTCGCTGCTGTATGGCTCGTATGTACCTGAAGATGGGCGTAACCTATGAGGAATTGAAGGTGTATACCTATGAGCAGAAGCTGGAATTCATGGTGAGGCATACCGGAACAGTGAGCCGCATGGTGGCATACGGCATTGTCCGTGGCCGGTTGTTAGGGCGACTACTGAACCGTCCCGTGGCCTGGATGTTACGGACCTGTATGCATCCGGCGGCACTGGAAGAGGCGTGGATGCTTGTTGTCGGTACGATGAACGCTGTCCCTTTCGGGGATATTATCAGATTGGCCGAGGTGATGAACCTGATGAGTCCCAGTCTGAGCCGAAGAAAATAGAACGGGAGTTAAAGGGGCATGTGGAGCCCGTCCATAGCCCGTTCGGACTCGTAGGACAGATAGTGCGCGACACCGGATGGAGTGTGAAATATATCATGCGCGGAGTGAATTATCCTATGTTGATGCTGATGTGGCAGGACTTTCCCCGCCATGTACCCGGCAGGAAGAAGACCACCCAGGAGATGGTTGCGGAAATGAAGAGCCGTAACAGGCAGTCGGACATATCTCCGGCAGATTATTTACAACAATTGCTTGACGAAGAGGAAAACTAATGCAGCCCATAAAACTTGAAATATTTTTGGATGACAAGACCCGTAGCGGCATGCAGTCGGCGGAACGGAATATTACTGGACTGGAGACGCAGATGCAGGAGGTGATCAATATCCTGAAAAAGGAATTGATCGGCTTGCAGTCCGCATTCAAGGATGCGTTGTCTACGGGCGTTTCTTCGCCTTCCGATCTGGCGGATATACAAGCTCTGAAGGGTAAGATCGTGGAGCTGGAGGAAGAACTGAAACGCCTGAAAAAACAGGCGGAAATACCCGTGAAGCCGAATATTGACCTGTCGGGGTACGTTACGGATGAGATCAGGGTCATGGAGAGTGCCGAAGATCAGGTGAAGGCCATCATCATCAATATCCAAAAAGATATAGATATTCTCCGGCAGAAATCCCTGGAATCGGCGGCGACGGGTATTGTCAATCCGGAAGATACGGCAAAGATAAAGGCGCTGGAGGCACAGGTGCGTTCGTTGACCGAAACGTTGGTGAAATATGAAGTAGCCAAAGCGGACGGTAACAATACGCCGATCATGCAGTATGATCCGGCACCTAAATTGAACAACGTCAAAATGAGCATGCAACAGATCGCCCGGGAACTTCCGGCACTGGCGATGGGACCGCAGATGTTCTTCCTGGCCATTTCCAATAATATACCGATGTTTACGGATGCGGTGGCATCGGCACGGAAGGAATATGAATTGATGACGGCCGCAGGCAAGAAGGCTACTCCGATTTGGAAGCAATTACTAACTTCACTGTTTTCCTGGCAGACGGCGATGGCGACGGCTATAACGCTTACTGTGGTCTATGGTAAAATTGGGGAGTGGGTGAAAGGATTGTTTAAAGCAAAAAACGCTACGCTTGATTTATTATCTGCCGAGCAGGAAATGGCTTTAGCACGTAGCAAAGCGTCAGATAGCATTAAAAAGGAACGTGCGGAACTGGATATCCTGTATGCTAAATTGAAAAATACGTCCTTATCAACGAAAGAACGCACGGCTACTGTCAACGAATGGATAAAGCGATATCCGGAGTACGCCAATATTCTTGACGGTGAGAATATCAACCTTTCCAAGTTGGAGTCTGCTTATAAAGCTTTAAGTAAGGAAATTTATGCCAATGCCGTGGCAAGGCATTATGTAGACAAGGTAGCGGATTTGTCTGTTAAGAAAGAAAAAGAAGAAATAAAGCGGCTCAATCAGAGAGCGACCTTAATGAAAGCACAGCGTCGGGTAGAACAAGCCGAAGCTGAGAAGGTTGCTGCCCAACAGGCGCAACAGAAAGGTTTATATGGTTCCGGTAACCGGTTATCAATAGCCAATGATGAATTATCCTCTGCCAATAAAGATTTGGAAAAACAGCAAAAGATATATGATGATATTGGAAATAACGTAAAGGACTATGATAGAAATATCAAAACCATTGCCAATCATGTAGATACTCTTAATCTGTTTCCCCAACCCGAAGAAGGTACCTACGATTACTGGAAACAGCAACAGGACCGTGCGGAAGGCGTATTGAAAGAAATCAAGTCCGATGTAAAGAAGACATTGGATGACGCTGCAAAGGAAGGCACCGACCTGTTTTCCCTGGGCATAGACAATTCTGTAGTGGAAACCTATAAAAAGGCAACCGGTCAAATAAAGGAAGCCCGTAAGAATCTGAAAGTCTATGATAACGGAGACGGAAAAACAACAGGCGGTGCCGATAAGAAAGATTACCAGACTGAACTTGCCGAAGCACGTATACGTGCCCAGCAGAAGTTTGAAGCCGCTACTGTTCAAGTGATGCAAGAAGGGTATGAAAAGCGTCGTAAACAGGCGAAGCTGGAATACGATGAAGAATTGGCCCGCATTGATCGTCAGGAGAAGAAGTTGACTGAAAGACTGGATAATGCTAAGAAAAGTGGTAAGAAGGTCAGTGCGAATGATTATAAACAAGTTCAGAGTGACGGAAGTACCGAACGTTCCGCCGCCCTCATGATCTATGAGAATGAACTGGATAAGATCAATAAGGAAGCTACCGAAGTGGAGCGTAAGAAGCTGGAAGAGTATGCAAATCAATTTCAGGGATATATCACCAAACGTACACTGACGGAGAAAGGCTTTGATGAAAAGCGTTCGGTACTGGAAAAAGGCGGTGCATCGCAAGAAACCCTCAACGAACTGGACTATCAGAAAGAAAAGACCCTTTCGGATATTGACAACGAATTCGCCGCACGTGAAGAGGCGTTCAAGTCCTGGGCGGCAAATGTGGTAAACCTCAACCTTGAAGAATTGCAGCGCCTGCTGGTGGAAGCTGAAAGAGAGCTGGAGAGGGAAGAGTTCCTGCACCCGGATGACAAGGGACTGGCCGCGAAGCGTGCAAAAGTCAGCACTCTAAAGAATACCGTCAGCGGCAAGATGAACGCTCAAGAAGAAGGCAAAGACAAGACGGACAACAAGAAGAGTATTAAGGAATGGTCGGAATTGAACCGTGTGCTGGGAGATGTGGAAGACTCTTTCAATGATATAGGCGGCACCGTAGGTGATGTGGCGGGTGACATCATTAAGACCGCCGGCACCATAGCCACATCCACCCTGAGTATTATTGATGGCATTACCACCTTATCCGAGAATTCGGCGGGAGCCATGACGGGAACCGCCGAAGTCGCGGCGGAATCAATGTCGAACGTTGAAAAGGCTTCTGTCATCCTTACCATTATCTCGGCGGCCTTGAAAGTGGCGACCGCCATCGCAAGCCTTTTCAAGCGTACGGACTATATGGAGGAATTCCGCAAGGAAATGGCAAAACTGAACTACGAACTGGCGCTTGCCAAGTTAAACGCGGAGATATCCACTGATAAGAACAGTATTTTAGGTGATGATCTGTGGGGTAACGCCATCAAAAACGTGGACCTTGCCAGGGAAGCGTTGGACAGGTATAACGGCACATTGGAGAAGATAAAGAACCGCAAGATATTCAGCGGTTTCGCAGGTGCGACAGCGGAGGCCATGGGACTGAAGAATACATTCAATTCTTTGGGAGACTCCATTGCAAACATGCAGGTAAAAATACAACATAAGACCTGGTTCAGGTCAGCCAAATATTCATCCCTGAAAGACGCGGTTCCTGAACTGTTCAATGCGGACGGCTCCGTCAACCAGGATGCTCTGGAGAAATTTATCGGTTCGGACACTTTCGGCAAGTTGAGCCAGGAAAACCAGCAATACCTGCAAGAGATGTCGGACTACTGGAAGGCATATCAGGATGCGGTAGAAAAGGTAAAGGATTACCTGACGGATATCTTCGGTGATCTCGGCAGCACTCTTACCGACACGCTGGTGGATTCATGGGCTAATGGTACGGATGCGGCCGCCTCCTATTATGAGAGCGTGTCGGAAATGTTGGAAAATCTGGGAAAACAGATGATTTACTCCGCATTATTCAGCGACATCTTTGAAAAAGCACAGAAAAAGATGTTGGACGTGACGCAGAATGCCGACCTGTCCGCCGATGAAAAATTTAAGGAGTATATAAAGCTGCTGGGCGGCATGACGGATGAAGTGCTGGGAAAGCAGGGAGACTTTAATGCACTGCTGGAGGCGTATCAGCAAATGGCGAAGGACAAGGGATTCGATATCTTCAAGCCGGATGATGACGGGGCTTTACAGAGTGGGCGTAGCGGTTCGTTTACCACCATGACGCAGGAACAGGGGACGAAGTTGGAAGGATTGTTCACTTCCCTTCAGGACCATGCCAGCGGAATACATCAGTTATTGGAAGAATTGAAACAAGGACGTTCCGCGGATCATGAGATTTTCGTGCAGATTGCGGAAAACACCGCCTACTGCAAGTTGCTGGAGGATATACTTGAAATTATGACCCGGCAGGATCGTGACGGGCTTAAAATAAATGGATAAGGCTATGAAAGATTTAACCGGATATATGAGTATCAACGGTAAGGATGCCTGGACGGAGTATTCCGCTTTTCTCTGTGAGGATAAGCAGGATGATAATTTCAATTTCGGTGAGCTGTTGAAACCGTTGGAGATGAAGGACTACACAGCCGTAGACTTTCGGGAACGTGACGGTGAAGAGCTGCCGGATGTGCTGCCGTCTCCTTGCTACAAGGCTCGTGACGTGACGCTATACATTGCCGTATATGCTTCGACACTGGTGGAATATAACACCCGCCGTGCCGCACTCATGGAAGTGATCCGTGCGGGCTGGGTGAATCTGAAGGTGAAAGAATTACCTGCAACATATCGCTTCTATTACAAGACGGCTACGGATGCGAAAGTATCTGCGGATATCACGGACGGCAGGATCGTGGGGCGCTGGAAGATGAAATTCAGGGAACCGAAACCGGGACTCACCACAGAGTGACACAGAGTTTAACGGAGTTTTAAATGATGATTAAATACTGTTTGAATGGAGCTTAAAATCTATAATCAGAGCGAAGAACTGAAACTGACGGTCAGCACGTCTTCATCGTCAACCTGGAATATGGAACTGATGACGGAGAATGCGATATCCGTTTCTTTCACTCATCCTTTCTATGTGCCGCTGGATGTGAATGACTATGTGCTGTTGTCGGGAGTAAAGTTCAGTATTAATAAAGAGTATAAACCAAAACAAAAGTCCACCCAGGAATACACCTATTCCGTTAAATTCTATGGCCCGGAGCATGATGCGCAGCGAGTTATGTATCTGAACCTGACGGACGGGCAATATGACGTGCAATTCTCCCTTGATGGTAGCCCGCGTGAACACTTGAAGAAGTGGGTGGATAACATGAACCGCATCTATGGGCGTGAAGTCTGGTCGATGGGTGATGTGGTGGTAGCTGCCAATCAGACCATAGAATATAACAATTCTTCTTGCTGGGATGCGCTGGCCTCCATAGCCGAAGCCTTCGAAACGGAGTGGTGGGCGGATGGTTTTACAATCAACCTTTCACGTTGCGAGCGGGGCGAACGTATTTCCCTTGGCTACATGCAGGGACTGACTTCGCTTACCCAGTCGGAGAACAGCAATGACGTGAAGTTTTTTACCCGGCTGATTCCGCTGGGTTCGACAAAGAATATAGATCGTAGCCGTTATGGGTATTCCCGACTTCAGCTTCCGGATAAGTCTACTTATGTGGACCGTAACACTCAATACGGATTGTATGAATATGTAGAGGAAGCGGCATTCGCAGAGATATTTCCGCATTATACAGGTACGGTGTCATCCGTACGTTCGGAGGAAAAGACCGGCGAAGACAAGAAGCCCTTCACTATCTATTATTTCAAGGATAACGGGATGACATTCGATCCGTCTTCCAAGGATAATGAGATAGCAGGCTTGGTGAAGCATGTCTCTTTTCAGACAGGTGACCTTGCCGGGCGTGACTTTGAAGCGAATTATAACTCGGCTACTAAGGAGTGGGAGATTATCAACATCTATCCGGATGAAGAGACTCAGATACCCGGCGGGAATTTGATCCCTCGTGTGGGGAATACTTATATTCCTTGGAACTTCCGTATGCCGGCGGAGTACGAAACGCAGGCGGAACAGGACTATAAAGCGGCTGTAGATAACTATCTGAAGAAGTATAGTGAAGATGTGTCGAAGTATGGCGGTGATACGGACTATATCTATATAGATACTCACAATGTGCCGTTACAGCTGGGGCAATCCGTACGGTTGACCAGCGATGAATATTTCGGTGCGGTTGGATATCGGGACAGTCGGATGACGAAGGTGGTACGGAAATTGGATAATCTGAGTATTGCTACGATTGAATGCAGTAACCAGGTAGGGAAGGGGTGGAAGACGCAGGTGGATAACAGTCTTTCAGAATTGAAATATGTGATAGGGCAGAAGGAAGAGACGGTACTGGATGTGCTGAAGAGCTGGGACGGGCGGGATATCACTGATTATCGGGTGTTGTCCGGTTTACGTACATTGAAGGAAATAAAACAACGTGCGTTAAGCAGATTGGAGAATGATGAAGCTGCCGGACATATAAAGTTTAAAAAAGGCGAGACGGTTGAAAACGGGCTGATCGTCCGTCTTCCGAAGCAAGACACCCCGGCCGCTTTAATGTCTTGTTTGCTTGAAGAAGATATTGATACTCTTATAGAAGAAGACGAGGACGCTATCGTGGAGATCGCTCCGGCAGAAGCATCGGGTGACCTGACGCTTGGGGGGCTTCTGAATGCTGACTCTTCTTTTGATACCCTTCCCAATGATGTCTATTCACTGGAAATGCGTGACGGTATATTCTATCCCCAAAAAAGAACAGCTATTACTTTCCCTATTGAATCGGAATTCGGAGATTCACTTTTTAAAGCCATCTCTCAGAAGTTCTTCACGGATGAAATCAAAAGGCTTAGTGGTGAAATAGAGGATGCCAAGAATCAGGATATAAACTTGTTGACATTCGACGTCGAAGATGGCTGTTTGATGATGAATCAGCCATCAGACAATAGCAATGTGGATTTTTCCATAAGTGAAGAAGGTAATTTATTATTTGATATAAAGGTATGAAAACCAATTTAGGCAGGATTTTAATAATAGACAAAGGCGAGTTCTCTTTGGAATCTTCATATGAGAAACTTGACGCAGTTTCAGCCAATGGCAGCAGTTATTTGTGCAAAAAGCCATGTAGTGGCATTTCTGTCACTAATACCGAATACTGGATGCTCATTGCCCGCCGTGGAAATGACGGTGAAGTACGTTGGAGTAATATGACTGAAGAGGAGAAGAATGATATCCTTAATCAGATTAATCTTTCCACTATCGGTTTCACCAACGTAGGTGGTTTCTATGTCTGTGACGAAGCTGGCAATGTAGTATTGAGATATGATGCTTCCGGTTTTGATGTGGCATCTTTATCAGACCACTTTAAACAATTGATTCTTGCCTTCGATGCATTTATAAAGATCGGCACTGCTGAAGGTACCGCCTTTGACGGGGCGGCTGGTTTTAAATTAGCCTCCGATACCAACAAACTTAGTCTATTGATACAGGCGATTACAAGACTCATCCAGCAAGTGGAAGACGGCTCTTTCTGTGTCTGTGATGAGGAAGGTAATATCGGTTTCAAATTCGGTGTCGATGGAGTTGATACGAATAAATTATCAAGCCACTTTATAGAGCTTATCAAGGCTATACCCGGTATTGGCGGAGATGAGATTGCCGGCATACAAAAATCAATCTTGTCATTACAAAGTAGAACCAGCCTGTTAGTTGAAGTCGGTGAAGACGGCTTTTACTTTATCGATACTGATGGAAATATAGGAGCATGTATTACTCCGGAAGGGACGCAGGGTATGGGAAATGGTAGCGGTATAGGCTATGACATTGTATCTGAAATGAATATAAACTAATAAAGAAAAATATTATGGGATTAGCAATAATTATTCAAGGTGCCGATTTCTCATCCAAGAATATAGGCCAAGTTACTTTTTTGAAAGAAGTGGATGTTGCAGGTATCACTATTAATGCCAATAGTGCTTACACAGGTGTTTCCGCTCAATTATCAGTAACCTATGATCCGTTTAACACCAATCAAAAAGGTGTCACATGGGAGATTGTGTCCGGTGGCAGCTACGCCAGTATCAATGCCAGCACAGGCTTGTTAACCATCTTGGATGGAGCCAATGCTTCGCAAGTGACAGTTAAGGCTACCTCAGTGTTTATTCCGTCAATAACTGCAACAAAAACTATTACCGTTACATATAAGGAAACTGTCGACGAGTTAACCGGAATTTCTATCAATGCTCCTTCAACTATCACCGGGAGGACTGCGGCTTTGTCGGTAGCTTACAATCCGGTAAACACATCTCTGACCGGTGTAAAATGGAAGATCACTTCCGGTGGTAGTTATGCCAGTATCAATGCTGACACAGGAGTGTTAACCATCTTGGAAGGTGCCAACACTTCACAAGTAACAGTCGAAGCTACCTCCGTTCATGACAACTCGATCAATGCTACTAAGACTATCACCGTCACTTATTCACTTCCATATTTTGATCTTGACGGGAATATGTTGGTTATTCCGGTTAATGTACCAAACGGGTTCATAGCTTCTAATGCATCTATACTTATAGAATTCGATACTGTAGGCGGAGTAATTTACGGAAATAATACAGAGAAAGCCATTCTTTTTGGTGATTATGGTGCTGGTGCGAACGGCTACATGTGCATAGCAAGCGATTACTATGGTGCGATTAAGTTAAGATCGGATGCTGACACGACTGGGGGCAACTTTAAAAATAATTATCAGAAGCAACTTAATCATATTAATTTTCAATCGGGTAGTAAGCTGAAGAAACTATACTACTCTCCACATACAGTGACAGGCAGTGACTTTGGCGGTCACGGCGGAAGTATTGATCTGGAAGAAGGACAGATGGGAGGTGCAATTGTTCCTAATGGTTATTTCGTAATGAATTTCTCGCAAGATGCGTCTAAGGTCAATACGTTGGATGAGTTGAAAAGTTACATGGGTAGCATCGAAGATTTTACAACAGCGATAGAAAACGGTAGTTTAAAGATATCTAACCAGACCGGACATCTTACAACGCTGATTGTAATCCCGAACTATTCGGCTACCAGCGAGGCTGATTTAATAGCCCATAGAGGCGATGCGATGATTGATATTCAGTTCAACAGTTCTGGAGAGCCGTATAATGCCGCGACAGCTTATGCGAATGGTGATGTTATGTTCGCACGTAAATAATGATGGCATGAAGAAAATTATTCAATTAAAAGAGGAGATGGATATATTATATCCTATCACTGAAGATGGTGCCGTTATGCGTCGCGGTAAGCCCCTGTCTAAAATTCCTTTCGGGGGCATCAATCATCTTCTGTCTGACGTAAACCATATAGTCGGTGCCGGGCAGTCCCTCGGTGCCGGTTCTGGTAGCTTGGTGACTATCACGACTAATCAGTTTGGCGATAGTGACATTGTGTTTAATACTGGATTATCATTCAATAAGGATAGTGTACCGACATCGTTCATCACTAACCCGTATAGTACGACTGAAAATCCTTCGACGGCTGCCGCATCGGCGTTCTTACGCATGAGTGGCATGGCTGGGGTGGGAAAGAAACTCCTGTCGAGTAATTGTTCTGTTGGTGCCACGACGATTGAACAGTGGTTAAAGAGTGCGGATGACTTGTACAATGGTATCATTAATGGTGTGCGACATGCGTATAATATTGCTTTGGCATCCGGACAGACTTATAGATTACTTGGTGTGTTGTGGACGCAGGGAGAGCATAATAATGGCAGTGGCAAGGATGATTATAAATCAAAATTAATCTCTATTCGTGAGGATATTATTGCAGATGTAGAAGCCATAACCGGTGATGATTATTCGGACTTGCCTGTTATCATGTATGAGTGTATGACGGCTGGTGATTCTATTTATCAGGCTCATTATGAACTTGTATCAGACCCGACATCGCACTTTTATTGTGGTGCCCCTATTTATTATTTGAAGTATAATGACCAATGGCATTTAGACTCACTATCCTATAAAAAATTGGGTAGCAGCTACGGAAGTTCTTTGTTTTACGTGATGGCTGGAATCAATTACAAGCCATTAACTCCGCGGTCATACATGTTGAATACGACTGAGAGATACCTTGATGTAACGTTCAATACTATTGGTAAGTTGGTCTTTGATGTTCCGGAAATCCCTTCAGATTCTTTTTATGGCCAGATGAATGGTGCACTGCCAACGAAAGGTTTCTTTGTTTATTCGTCAACTGCTACTAATCTCAATAAGATAACAGCCGTCGAGATTATATCCGCCGACACAGTGAGATTTCATCTTAATTCTGTTGTGCCTGGGATGAAATTTAAAGCAGGAGTAGACGAAGGTGGAAGTTTCCGTTTCAAGGCTACATATCTAAGAGACAATGTTGGTGATCGGGTGAATTTTGTCTATAACGGAAATCTATATCGTTGCGATAATTGGTGTCCTTATTTTGAGTTTAATGTAATTTGATTATTGAAATGGCTATATTAAGTACAGCAAAGATCGTAGGTATGCTGGCTTCGGCAAAGAAGACCGGTAAACAGGTATTGAACGCAGCCGGTGAATATGTGGCTGAAGTGGTAGAAGACTTTATGTCCGGGTTCGCCGGTTACGGGTGGAAAATCTGGGAGTACGTGAAAGGTAAATGGATGCTTGAGATCGACTCCATCCGGGTGCGTGAACAGTTTATCATCTTTGAAATGCTGGTGTCAAAGATGCGGGCCATCATTGGTTCTTTGGGCATTAGTCAAGCGTGTGGTAAGATTGCTACGGTGGCTCTCTCAGAAGATGGTACAGAGTATCTCATCACCTTGGAGGATGAGACAATGAGTTTTATTGCTCATGACTTTATGCGGTGCCAGACTTATACAGGAACTAAACAAACGTTTTACCATGTGGAGATAGCGGATGTTGTGGATGACGTGATTCATGTGTCTGTGGCCGAATTTGATGTGGATGCTGAAGGGATCGTGGTCAATCCTCCGGAGGTTGGAAATGACGTTGTACAGTTCGGTAACTCGGTCAACAAGAACCGACAGTCCGCTATCTATATTCATGCTGATGAGAGTGGCCAGCCTGCCATTGATATCATGTTCGATATTGACAGTAAAGACTGGACCGGTAAGATTAAGACGCGCCTTGGCGGTGATATTCCCGGGGGAGATGGTGTGCGAGGCTTTTATTGTGAAAACGGCATGATCAAAGGAACCGATACCGGCGGACATACGGTATACTGCATCCATCCTGACGGCACCGCTGAGTTTGGCGACGGTTCCGCTAAGTTTGCAGCTGACCGGTCCGGTAAACTTGCCGGTGGTGCGATTTCTTGGGAGTGGGACGCGGACAAGAAAAAGTACGTGTGCACGATGGGAGATGTGATCCTTGGCTGGGATAATCTTTCCCCTGAAGCTAAAGAAAATCTGAAAGGTGAAGACGGAAAGGATACCGTTCTATTTCAGATAGAATTTTATATGAACGGTATCCGTGTTAGCGATATTCCGTGCGATATACATGGCACTTCAATTTCCGGCAATACTGTTATAGCTAAGTTGCTTCGTATAAGTGGAAGCAGTAAGGAAGATTATACTCCTGACAGGTGGCGTGTATCTTATTTAAAAGAAGGCGTTGAAGTGCTTTCCATTCAGCCCTTGGAATCGCTTAACTTTATAAATATATCCCTCGACAAATCATTAGAATATGACAGTATTGCGGTGATGGTCTATGAACAGTCAATTCCTGATTATGTATTGATTACCGAGGCTTCAATATCTAAGGTTATGGCAAATGTACCAGATTGGTTAATAGGCTGGGATACCAACAAGGTGCAGATAGGCAGCGAGTATATGATATCTCCGAAGCTGTTCACGGGTAAGAACACTGGGACGGCTGAGGAACCGATCTTAACCGGTATCGTGCAGGGTGACAAGTGTATAACCATTGATGGAGTTGAACGATCCGGTATCTTTGCTTTGGTGGATAACGAGATAATGTTTGAGCTTGACCCGGAAAATGGAAAATACAAATTCAATGGTGAGGTCAACGCTACAAGTGGAGTCTTTAAGAATATAAAATCGCCAAACGATTCTTTTAGAATTAAAGAAAATGGAGAAATAGAGATAGTAGGTAAGATTTCCACTTCCTCGAATGGTACTCGTATAGAAATAGACCCGGTTACTAATAGTCTCAAAATGTACACTCAAGACGGTATAGAAGTTGGGAACTTGAGCTTTTTTGAAAGCGAATGGAATGGTGTTATTAATTATCTTCCACGACTTAGGCTGCGTAGATATGTAGATAATGTGTTATATAATGAAACTTCAATAGACAGTGGAACAATCTTTTGTTCTCAAAAAGTAGGTTCTGATGATTATTCCTGTTATTTGATTCCTTCTAACGGTTTGACATTTTACAAGAATAACGAGCAGACCAAGCATTATTCAAAGGCGTAATAATAAAAGTCCCGTCTACTTTCGCAAGCGGACGGGAATAACGACAAAACTACTATGTGACCTTAACGGTCAATTTGAATGCAAATATAAAAAATCTATATTTAATATCCTTTTAAGAGTCATTTAAAATCAAATGAAAAATCGCATTTCGTTTTGTGTTAATGCCTGTAAAAAGTCTACATTTCGTTTTATAGGTGGATTACAAAACGTTTTGCGGTTTTTAACTTGGTCGAGCCTTGGTTCGGGCAGCAATCATACCCCTATCAACGGTGAACTCGGTTCATTCTATCGTCCGGACGGTTTGCTGGCTAACTCTAAGCTGAAATGGGAAACTACTATTTCGCGCAACTTCGGTATTGACTTTGGATTCCTGAACAACCGTGTTAACGGTAGTCTGGAAGTATACTGGAATACTACAAAAGACTTGTTGATGGCCGTACCTGTGGATAACACTACCGGATACTCTTACCAGTTCCAGAACTTCGGTAAAACATCCAATCGTGGTATTGAGCTTTCGGTGAATGTAGATGTAATAAACAAAGGTGATTTCCGTTTCAACGTAGGTGCCATCTATAACTACAACCGCAATAAACTGGATGAACTGCCTAATGCCGACCAGTATCTCTATTCTTCATACTGGGGTTCTTCCTCTCTGGTTCCTACCAACGACTATATGTTTGTGGAAGGGAAAGCGATCGGCCTGGTACGTGGCTTTATCAGCGAAGGATATTATACCGTGGATGATTTCAATTACACCAATGGCCAGTACGTTCTGAAAGAAGGTGTACCCGATATTACGAAAGCCTTGACCGCTACATACATGCACCCTTACGATCTGCCTGCCGGACAGACTGCATTCCCCGGAGCTGCCAAATTCCGTGATGTGGATGAAAGTGGTACGGTAGACTTGGATGATGCTACTTGCCTGGGCGAAGTGATGCCTCGTCATACGGGAAGCTTCCAACTGAATTTCAACTATAAGAACTTTGATCTTTCTACTAATTTCAACTGGACAGCAGGCGGTAAGGTATATAACGTGGCTGCTATGATCAATGCATCCGGTCAGGAGTTTGACGGAATCGGTGCACAACGTGCATCCTGGGTGGCCGATGCTTTCAAGGTTTACAATGTGAATGCTGCCGGTGACTTGTATGCCGTTACCAATCCCGATGAGTTGAGAGCTTTGAATGCGAATGCCAAATATCATTTACCCTACCATCAGAGTGGTATAACTTCATCGGAATGGTTGGAGAATGGTTCCTACCTTCGTTTGCAGACGCTGACGCTCGGATATACATTGCCCAAGAACTGGTTGACTAAAGTACATGTGGATAAGATACGCCTGTATCTTACTGCAACCAATCTCTTCACCATTACCGGTTATTCGGGCATAGATCCTGAAGTGAATGCCAATCCTACGGGGCAAAGCGGATTCTACAGTGACCTGAGAATTTTCCCGACGCTCAACATGGACTTCGGAACTTACCCGCGTGCACGCACATTCACTTTCGGTGCTAACATAACTTTCTAAATAGTAATTGTAAAATAACAGAGAAACAGATATGAAAAAGATATTGAATATAACTCTCGCAGCAGCTTTCGCATGTGCGATGACCGGCTGCCAGGACTTCCTCGACACTTCGTCTCCGAGTGTAGTAGACCGCGATTTTGTCTTCTCAAATGAAGAGTCTGCACGTGGTGCATTGTATTATGGTTATGAAACCCTCCGTGCAAACAGGAGTGTGCATAATGTCGGATTCTTTTGGCATCCGGTTTGGGGATCGGATATTGAAGACTCTCAGGACATTTACGATGAAGGTAGCGCCGGAATCTGTGAAAAATGGTATTATCCGGGTGGTACGGGTAACTATAACATTAACTCGGGAGAAGGAACCGAAGTATTTACCAAGCTTTACGAAACGATATCCGTGGCCAATTCCCTGATATCCAGTTTTGAGGCGCTTGATAACTTCCAGTCAATCATGACCGGAGAACCTAATAATCTTTCGGATATCTACGGACAGGCTGTGGCTCTACGTGCTACGTGCTACTGGGAATTGTGCCGCTGGTATGGCGATGTGCCCCATGCACTGAATGCCGGTGAGCAGGCAAAAGGACTGACTTCCCGTTATGCCATTTATGACTATCATATCCGGAAACTCAGGGAGGTAGAGCCTCATATGTATCGTCCGGGTGAAGGCAGTACGAGAGCGGATGTCATGAATCGTACGTATGTTCAGGGACTTATAGGACGTCTTTGCATGTATAATGGTGGTTATGCAACCCGCCGCACAGACCTGGGTGCAGACTTCTATGTGGATGGTGACGGAAAGGTGCTTACTTTCGACGATTGGAGTGTGGAAAAGAACGGTGCCATTTATGGACGCCGCAGCGATTGGAAAGATTTGTATGCCATAGCCAAAGAATATCTTCAGGCAATCTATATGAATCCCGGTTCGGTGGTATTGCGTACAACGGATCCCCGTTCCACAGGTAAGAATGGACAGGAGTATAATAATCCTTACCAGTATATGTTCCAGCAGATGCATGCCGCCGATAATATAACATTGGCTGATGAATCTATCTACGAACTCCCTCATGAATACAATGGTGGATCTTCCCGTCCGGCTTATATTGGTCGTCCTTCGTCGGGTGGTGACGGTCAGGCACCTTGCGTGGCTTGCGGACAAGATCGTATTCAGGCACATTTCTACTACGGTTGGTTCGATAATAACGACTTGCGTCGTGACGCTTCTGTTGCTGTAACAGGGAGCACAGGTGGTGGTCAGGAGTTGATGCAGTCATTCGACCGCAGTGCATGGGGTAAAGGATGCGGCCCGGGTACCAATAAGTGGGACTGGAACCGGATGACTGCGCCTGATACGAAAACTTATGGTAATTCCGGTATCAATTTCTCTTATATGCGTATTTCCGATGCTTACCTGATGTTGGCTGAAGTGTGTGCGGCATTGGGCGATGAAGGCAGCGCCAAGACGTATCTTGCCATCGTCCATAACCGGGCGTTCCCCGGCAACAACGACCCGAACTTTGAAAAATATATATCGGATTGCGGCTCTGTGTATAATGCAGTGCTTAAAGAACGTGCTCTGGAATTCAGTGGCGAAGGCGTGCGTCGTTTTGACATTATCCGCACCGGTATTCTTCCGGAAGTTGCCGTTGAAAACAGAAAGGTAATGTCGGCTATCATTGAGGGCATACGTCAGGATGGTTACTACACGTTTAAGAATGGCAATCAGATACCTGCCTATATCTGGACGAAGATGGTCGATGCTAAATCCGAGTATGGATATAGACTGACATCACAAACTCCGGCTGACAAGCAAGATGATCCGGTATTGTTCCCGGGATGGCGCGGACAGCATGATGATTGGGGAAGTCTGGTTCCTGCTTATGCAGGAGTGACGATGACGAACGTTGCAATCAAAGGTTTGTTTAAATATATCGAACCGGGTTCTGCCGAAGCGCTGGCTTTGGAAGCTGATGGATATGTACAGACTCCCTGGGCTATTGATATGTTGAAATATGAGGATTCTTACGCGAAGAAACTCTTCGCCGGTTATACGGATGCCGATTATGCGGCAAAGAATCCGCCCATCCATTTATTGCCGAATATCTATCAGGTATTGCTGAATTCGGGAATTACGAATGGTTATGGTTTTAAGCAACAGTAATATGGTAAGAAGATGTATTCTTTGCATGATGTTAGGGTTGGCTACTTCGGTAGCCGCCCTTTCTCAGCATTTATCCGGTTACGAACTGGAAAGAGAGATGCCTGTTTTCCTGGATCAACTGAAAGCAGAATTGACTTACCCCATGGCTTGGGGAAATAGTCCGGTTAAGAATTTTAAGAAGTGGCGCAAACAGGCACGCAATGCCGTGCTGGATGCCATGCTTGCCCCTCCGCCTCGCACTACCGACTACCGGACTGAGGTTGTAGCCGAAGAGCAGCGGAATGGGTATAAAGCCCGGAAGTTACGTTTCAATCTGACCGGTTATTCCCGTGTGAACGCCTATATGCTGGTGCCCGATGGTGAAGGTCCCTTCCCGGCGGTAGTGCTTTTGCATGACCATGGAGGTCATTATACGATTGGTAAGGAGAAAATGATCCGTCCCTTCGGAGTGTCTCCCGAAGTCCTGGCTGATGCCGATGCCTGGGCTAAACAATGCTACGGTGGGCAATATGTAGGCGATTATCTGGCTGCACATGGATATGTAGTTATTTCTATTGATGCTATATTCTGGGGGGAACGCGGACGGAAAGAAGGAGTTGACGGTGACAAACACATGGCTGTGGCAGGTAACTTCATGATGCTGGGACGCAGTTGGAGTGCTTTTATGAACTACGAAGATATGTACACCACCGACTTTCTGGCTACGTTGCCCGAAGTCGACTCCAAACGTATCGGTTGCATGGGCTTTTCGATGGGAGCTTACCGTGCCTGGATGCTTTCGGCACTCTCTGATAAGGTGAAAGCCGGAGCTGCCGTCTGCTGGATGGTGACTACGGACTGTCAGTTCTCATGGGAGTATGGAAAAGAAAGGGGAGGTTTTGCCAATATGTTGCCGGGTATCCGCCGTTATCTGGATTATCCGCATATCGCGTCCATTGCCTGTCCTAAACCGATGTTTTTTCTGAACGGGGAACATGACAAGCTCTTTCCTCCGGTAGGAGTGAATGCCGCCTTTGCAGAAATGCGGAAAGTATGGGAAAGCCGTTCGGCAGGCGACAAACTGGTTACGGAACTGTGGGATATGCCGCATGATTGTGGAGTGAAAGTCCAGGAAGCCGTACTATCCTTTTTGAATAAGAGTTTATGATGGGATAGCGACAATATATAGGTATAGCGATCAACGTAATAGTTTGTGTGATAAAGCATTTAGTGTTCCACTAAGATTTGTCGTAGTGGAACACGTGTTCAGTCCTAGTGGGAAGGTACTTCAGTCCTAGTGGGAGGTGGCTTCAGTCCTAGTGGGAAGTACCTTCACTCGTAATGGGACCTCGGCACTTAGTTTTGCTTTCGGCTTTCCTTGTATTCAGTCGGTGTCATTCCATATTGCTGCTTGAAGCACTTGCTGAAGTAATGCGAGTCATTCAGTCCCACCATGTAGGCAATCTGTGCCATGTTATACTCCTCTGTCTCTATGAGTTGAGCTGCCCGCTTCATACGTATTTCTTTCAGGAACTCAACGGGAGATAAACCGGTCAGTGTTTTCAGTTTCTTGAAGAATACGGAACGGCTCATGTTTACTTCGCCGGCAATGTCTTCCACTGTAAGGTCACCGTTATCCAGATGCTTCTCTATGGTTTCCATCACTTTATCCATAAATTTCCGGTCGTTGGGCGAGAGGGCCGGAGTGGTGGTTTCCTTTTTCCCTGCCAGAGGTTGTTCGGTGGATGCAGGCAACAGACTGGCGCAATACAATGCCTGTAATTTCTTGCGCTGTTCAAGTAGATTGAAAATACGTGCCTTCAGGTAGGCAGCGCTGAAGGGCTTTGTGATGTAATCGTCCGCTCCCAGCTTCATGCCTTCTATCTTGCTTTCGATGGTCGACTTAGCCGTCAGCATAACGATGGGAATATGGCTTGTGGTCATCTCATCCCGCAGTTCGCGCACCATTTCTATACCATCTTTTTCGGGCATCATAACGTCGCTGATGATGATATCCGGCATATACAATTTGCTCTTTTCCAGCCCGATGTTACCATTTTCAGCTTCTATCACATTGAAGTACTGGGCAAAGATGGTCCTTATGAAGAAGCGTAATTCCTGGTTATCTTCCACTATCAGGATAGTTTCTTTTTCACTGTTCAGGTTCTCCTCTTCGTTTCCGGTGAGAGAAGAGAACTGATTTCCGGTGTATGCCGGTGAGGTATCACTTACCACGTAGTCGGACAGGATGAATTCAACGGTTTCGTCGAAGTGTTCTTTTCCTTTCTGTAATCTGATGCTGAAGCAACTCCCTTCTCCAAGTTTGCTCCGGATGCTGATGGAGCCGTGGTGCATATCGATCAATTCTTTCACCAGTGAAAGGCCGATACCGGTGCTGGCCTGGTTGAAGAGGTTCTTATCCACTAAATTCTCGAAGCGGACGAACAGGGACTTTTGCTTGTTCTCCGCAATCCCTATTCCCTGGTCTTCCACAGCAAGAATCACATCCTTTTCTTCTTCCTGCACCATCACTTTGATCTGCTTCCCTTGGGGAGTATATTTGAAAGCATTCGATAACAGGTTGAACAATATCTTTTCCAACTTGTCGGAGTCCGCCCATATCTTGAGGCTGGAGACTTTCGTATCCATACTGAAATCAATCTGGTGTTCATCGGCAAGGCTGTTGAAACTTTCCATAATGTGGCGGATGAAAGGGATCAGGTCAATCTGTTGCACCCTCATCTTCATCTTCTTGTTCTGTATCTTGCGGAAGTCCAGAATCTGATTGACAAGCCTCAACATCCGGTTCGTGTTTCGCTCTACCAGTACCAACTGTTCCCGTTCCTCATCATTCAGCTTGCCATGTTGCAGGACTTGCTCTACGGGACCGGCAATCAGCGTCAACGGTGTACGCAGTTCGTGCGATATATTTGTGAAGAAACGTAACTTTATATCTGAAATTTCCTGTTCAACAGATACTTTATGCTTCAGCCGGAAGATGGTGAAGAGAATATAGGTGGCTGTAAAAATGACCAATAAGATAAATAGCACGTACAGGGAATATGCCCACGGTGTCTCCCAGAAGGAGGGAAGTATGTTGATGTCCAGTGTACGCGTATTCTCCACCCAGATGCCGTCACTGTTTGTAGAGCGGACTTTCAGGGTGTAATGCCCTTTCGGAAGGTTGGTGTAAGTGGCGGTTCGCTGGTTGCCAATATTGTTCCAGTTGTTTTCAAAGCCTTCCAGTTTGTAGGAATAGGAGATGTTGCCGGGATACTTCATATCCAGGGCGGCAAACTGGATGCTGAATCCATTCTTATCGTGAGGCAGGGTCAGGAGGTTCGTATCATCGATGTGGGTGGTCAGTATGCCACCTTCTTCGGGAGTCACCGTCTTCTCGGCCTGTTGCAGGCGGGTGAAGATGATGGGAGGAACGTATGTACTTGTATGGATGGAATCCGGAAAGAAGTATAGAACACCTTTCACGGTGTTGAACATCAGATAATCGGATGCTGTTCGCAGAGCCGCCCCTTCATTGAAACTAATTCGTAGGGGGAAGGCTCTGGAGGGGTAGTTTATTATTTTATCCGTGGAAGGAATAAACTTGCACAGTTCTTTCTCTGTAGCGCACCACAAATTGCCGTGTGGGTCTTCTTCGATGGATAGCAATACGTCCGAAGGAAGCCCGTTTTTCATGGTGTATGCCTGAAAGCGGGCTTCAGCACCCTCCAGTGAGAGTAGCTTATTGAGTCCGCCTCCGAAGGTGGCTACGTACATTTCGCCTTTCCGGGTGAAATATATGTTGTGCACGTCGTTATTGCTGAGGCTGTTGGCGTTTCCCGAAATACGGCAATAACGTTGGAATTCTATCTCTTCCGGTTCTTTGAAATTGCCTTTGCACATCAGTAATCCTGTGGCGCTGCCTATCCATATATTCCCTTTGGTGTCGGAGGTGATGAAACGCGTACGGTAACATT
>OKSL01000225.1_pt1 | contig 47269 bp, 53 predicted proteins | sample 1606251 | NCBI WGS metagenome assembly OKSL01 (sample SAMEA3879543, study PRJEB24766) | human gut metagenome | biome: human-associated habitat; feature: feces | place: USA | collected 1985/1987 | reverse complement strand
TGTTCGGCGTGTAAAAAGTGACCTCGCATTTAGACTTTAAGCGGTTTACAGCCTCCGCCGCTGCCTGCACGTATGATGTGTTCTCCGTGCTGTCATCAAGTTCTGTATGCTTCGTGAGTGTCACAGGATCCTGTCCCGGCTGCATATGTACTTCCATGATAAATTCATAGACGCCTGATGCATGACGTGGTCCCCGCCATGTGCTCTCAACATAGATATTCACATGCTGCATCACTGCCTCCTTTCTGCTTTCGTTTTATTCGTATCTCCGTGTAGTGTATGTAACTGTAGCCGGTGTATGGATTAACACCGATACATATGGAATTCTTTTCAATGTAAAACCCCGGATGCGGCTTCGGACCGTCACGCAGTATCTTCCGGACAGTACGGCGTGAGTATTCTTTCTTCACCGGCTCCGGGCGGACAAGATTGCGGGAGGAGCTGTACTTAATCAGCTTCCCCCTGTCAGGTTCATCGAAGAGCGACATCTGCCCCTCTATCTCTTCCGGCTCCTTTACTATGTACTCAGCAAGGCTTTTGAACCCGCCGCACTCATATGTGCTTGTCCAGTTCACCCTGCCATGGATCCATAGTCTCTGTATAATCCTGTCAGCATCCGGTACACGGTTGGTCAGAAGATGTGTGTGGATGCCTCCCTGTGTTCCAAGTTCAATTCGGTATATGAACTTCAGCGGAACATTGAGCTTTTTATACCGGTCACGGAGCTTCCGCAGGAATCTTGTAAGGTCAGCCTGTACATCTTTTACTTCCTTACGTGTTCCTGCCGGATATTTGAGTGTGACCCACAGGTCACCTTCCCTGAAGTTTGCCTTGATGAGCCTCCTCATCCGTATCTCTTTGTTTCTCTGGTTCTGCCTCTTCACCTGCTCCGGTGTTGCCTTGCGGCGTGGTGCCCTCTTCTCACCCTTTGCACCATACCTGCCGGCATACACAATATCTGTCTCTATGCTGTTGTCAAAAATCCATTCGTACTGTCTGTATGCCATGCTGTTGTCCTAACTTTAATATACTTATATAGTTATAAAAATGAGCCGCCCGGCCCCATGTTTATTGACTTTGCAGCTCCAAAATGGTATACTATACATGTGGTTTAGTTTCCATTGCGAAACGTCTGGGGCTGATGCTTTTTGCCGAATGCATCAGCTCTTTTTAAATGCGACTCTTTCAGGCATGCTGTGTTCATATGTGAGGTTGCACTTTATGCACTCCTCATAAGCCTTGCATACCCATTTATCCACAAATCTGCCTTCTTTTACCTCTTCCTGTATGTCTCCATGCCGTCCGAACAGCTCTTCCCTGACCGTGTTATCAAGCTCAATGAAGCTGGCAACTGTAACTGCCGTGTCATAACAGTACTTAGCCTTGTAATACTGTCTATCATTCATTGCCTGTGCGAAGATGTCCGGAAGTTCCCGGAGCCTGTCCACTATCTGCTCACTGTTTAACATTGCTTCCTCCGTAGCCTATCCATGCAGGACATCTACTATCTCTACTACCCTGCCATCCTCAATTACAAACTCAAATCCAAGCTCATTGAGCCTGTCCAGATCATCCACCGTGGCCTCGCCACCATAAATCAAATTAGTATCCATCGTTCTTTTCTCCTTATTATTGATAAAATTGACAACACTTATCTTGCCTCAAACTTCTCTGCAAGCTCAAAGATCTTATCCTTGGCATCGTAGTGATACACATTATCTGTAAGTTTTTCCTCCGGACTTACCTGTGTAGCATTCACATCCTGTACCATATCTCTCAGAGAATCGGCATCCATTCCACCTTCATCAGGTACTAACAGAATTTCATGGATTGATGCAGGGAGAATATAGAAGTCTCCACCAAGCTTCTCAGCCGCCTGATCCATAAAGTCCTGGTATGCCAACACCCCGGCGCCGAAACTCTTATCAGGTACTGTTGCCACATACACCATTTCATTCTGCATTTCCGGGAAACCAAACATTTCAAATGCTTCCTCTCCCATCATTTCTCTCATAAACCCGCTCATTCCCTGAATCATCACCGGTCTGATTTTCGGTGCATTCTCCAAAGCATCTGCTTTCAGCTGCTCATGGCTGACTCCCATGCAGTTCATCAATTCATTGGTCACAAGGACTGAAGATCTGCCTGCTTCGTTACTTTCAAGGACAAAGCGGTAGACAACTGCCATGTCCTCAATATTTTCATGGGGAATCTTTGCAAGCAGCTCTGCATTGGCATCCGCTGAGATGACCTCAATGGAAAGCTTGTCCTTCATTGCCCCATAATTGGTAAGCTCTGCAACATCCACAGAAGGGATGTTTTCCAGCCCCTGTACAATGACAAGCGTTGACTCTGCAAGGATTCCGGCATAATCTCCTGTGCGCTGGTACTCCGAGAAAGCAGCCTCAATATTGAAGCTCGCACCGATGTTGTTATCTCCCTGGCTCACTATCAATGACTCATAGCTCACATTCGCCTTCTCGACGTTATGAAAGCTCATTGATACATCTTCAATGCCTCTCTCGTAAAGCTTCTCTTTCAGATCTTCTGTAAATGTCTCTTTGAATACTTCGTAATCCATATTTATTTCCTCCTCTTCTAATGTTTCTGACTGCTGAAATACCCGGTATTCCTCCGAAATATTCTCTGCAATTTGTCATAAGGTGCCAGCCCTTGCCCTTTTCTCTGCACGCTCTGTTATCTGCTTCTGACATTTAGTCTTTCAGCGATACCTTCGTGAATTTCTATCATTTCCTGCTCATCTCCTTTCTCCTGTGAGGCATCCTGTCTCCTCTTCAACCCTGATAAGGAATCTCGCTGTTGCCTCCTCAAATGCCTTGCGGCGTTTGGCTCTCTCCTCATCTGATATATCCGGAGTGTTCAGCACTACAGTACAACCTTCAAGTTCTATGACTCTCTCCATGCCGTTCTCCTTTCATGTTCTGCTGTATCCTATGCGGTACAGCTTGTCTGCGTTACTCACTCTCCAAAGCCTTCCACATTGCTATCACAATGTATCAGTTTACTGACAGCCCTCTCTTTTTTGCCTCTTCCTTAAGCTACTTATACAGCTCATCCGGCATTCGTATAGTTGTCTGCATCATCGCATCCACCTCCTTTGTGATACGAAAATGATATCAAAACGAAAGAGGTTTCCCGATGAGCGACAGTTCAAAGGTTTGTCAAACATATTGATAATTAACTTTAAGTTAATTTAGATGGCAAAAAAATATTATCCATTGCAATATTATAGATTCTGCACATCATCTCTAATTGCGCCTGCTTTGGAATAATTCTTCCATTTTCCCAATTTACAATCGTCTGCTTGGATACTCCCATCTTTTTGGCAACATCCGTCTGTGTTAACTCAGCATTCACCCTTGCAGCAGCAAGGCTAATCTGCAATGTCTCCAACTTTTATCATCTCCTTTCAGATTCCCCGTATAGCCGTTAGGTCAGCTAACTCCTCTACTGTTTGCTATCATCCCTTTTTATTAATCTGTACAGTAATACAATAGCTGTTGCGTTCAGCATAATTTGTACCATATCAAGTACACTTTTCAGCGTTTCCAGCATATCTTTCACCTCCTGATGATTTATATATTGACAATAATTTATTTTAAAGGTATTCTTTCATCAAGGGGAGATTTCTCTCCCCCCACTCTTAATCAAATAATTTACTTATAAAGTCAATTAAATGTGTTAAGAGTTCGATGATGGCAGAAGCGAGGAGAACATTTGCGAGGTGTTTTTCGCTTCTGTTTTTTTCATACCTTTTCTTAGACATTTCGTTTTTCTCCTTTCCTTTGATGAGTTTATTATATATTAACTTAAAGTTAATGTCAATACTAAAAGTTAATTTTTTTTACTTTTTTCTTGCTTTTAGTTAACTCTCCTATTATAATATTATTTAGGAGGTGGTAACTATGTATAATACAGAATTTGAAAGCGCCATCAATGCTCAATTTTCAAAAAATCTCCGTTTTTTTCTTGAAAAAAATGATTTAACACAATTAGATTTTGCAAAGAAAATGAATGTAAGTACTGCTACAGTATCCAATTGGTGCAAGGGAATCAAATCTCCCCGTATGGATAAAGTAGATTTAATGTGTAAGATATTTAACTGCTCTCGTTCAGATTTAGTTGAGGATAAAGGAAGCCTCATTGGTAAGGAAAAATCAAAAAGCATACTTATTCCCGTCCTTGGCCGCGTAGCTGCCGGCATACCAATAGAGGCTACAACCGAGATAATTGACACCGAAGAGATTCCGGAAGAAATGGCCAAGACGGGTGACTTCTTTGCTCTCAAGATAAAAGGCAATTCAATGGAGCCGCGCATTATGGACGGTGATGTCGTAATTGTCCGCAAACAGGATGAAGCCGAGAATGGCGATGTTATTATTGCTATGGTGAATGGTGATGACGCCACCTGCAAGCGCCTGAGAAAATACAAGGACGGCATTGAGCTTATATCAAACAATCCTTCATACAAGCCTATGTTCTTCTCTGATATGGACGTGCAGACAAAGCCCGTCAGAATTATCGGTAAGGTTGTTGAGCTGAGAGGGAAGTTCTGATATTCGTTATTTATGAGGTATAAATGTGCATACTACAAGGAGGATATCATGGATAATTTCAATGATCAACTACAGGCAATGCTCTTACGTAATACAAGCCATGCCACAGAACAACCTATTGTTTCTGTAAAATCTGGTGAACCACAAGTAGTTTCTCCGGATTCACCGGCAAAAGAAGTTGTTCTATACCAGACAGAGGATGGTAATGTGAATGTTTCTGTAATATACTACGATGAGTCATTCTGGCTTACACAGAAAGCTATGGGAGAATTGTTTGGGGTTAATGTACCTGCAATTTCAAAACATTTATCTAATATATTTGCAGATGGCGAATTAGAGAAAAATTCAGTTGTTTCCATTTTGGAAACAACTGCAGCAGACGGGAAAAAATATAATACCCAATATTACAATCTGGATGCAATTATTGCTGTAGGATATCGTGTAAACTCTATTAAAGCGACTAAATTCAGACAATGGGCTACTGCTACGTTAAAAGAATATATGCTCAAAGGATTCGTCCTGAATGATGATATGCTAAAGAATGGTCCTAAATTCGGCAAAGACTATTTTGACGAATTGCTAGAAAGAATCAAGGAGATTCGTGCGAGTGAACGACGATTCTATCAGAAAATCACAGACATCTATGCTCAATGCAGCTACGATTATGATTCTAAAAGTGAAACGACACGGACCTTTTTCAAAACGGTTCAGAACAAATTACTTTTTGCAATTACTGGACACACCGCACCTGAAATCATTCATGACCGGGCAGACAGTACCAAGGAACATATGGGAATGCAGACATGGAAAAATGCTCCAGATGGTAAAATTTTGAAGTCAGATGTTACCGTATCCAAGAATTATCTCTCGAAAGAAGAGATGTCCGGATTAAATGATATCGTCAACATGTATCTGGATTACGCGGAAAATCAAGCGAAACGAAACAAGCTGATGTCCATGAATGATTGGATAACAAAATTAGATTCATTTTTACAGTTTAATGAATATGATTTGATGGAAAATCTCGGCATCGTCTCTCGTGAAGTGGCAGATTCTTTAGCAATAAAAGAATATGATAAATACAGAGTTATTCAAGATAATAATTACGTTTCCGATTTCGATGAAGCCACAAAGAAATATTTGAAATAAAAAAGCCGCCCTACTCTACCAAAGCAAGGCGGCCAAGCTCTCGATGATACGAAAGCCCTAAGCAAGCATATTGTATCATCCTGAGCAGCCAAACGCAAGCGGAACTGCAGTTCTTTGCTGGCTGTTATTTTTTATACCCTTTTTTCATACTTTTAAGAAGGAGGATGCAATATGAACAGTTATGATATCTCATTCAGGCCGGAAGAGGTTATACAGTATCTTCGTAAGTCCCGTTCTGATGACCCTAACATGACAATTGAAGAGGTGCTTGAGAAGCATGAGCACATGCTGCGTGACTTTGCAGTTAATCACTTCGGTGCTCCGGTACCTGATTGCAACGTGTACAGGGAAGTGGCATCCTCCGAGACTATAGACGGACGCCCGGAGATGCTCCGTCTGCTCCGTGCCATTGAATCACCGGATATACGTGCCGTTCTTGTTGTTGATGTGCAGCGTCTGAGCCGTGGTGACCTTGAAGATGCCGGAAGGCTTATGAAGCTCTTAAGATACACTAACACGCAGGTAATAACTCCCATGAAGACATATGACTTAAGAGATGAGTGGGACCGTGATATATTTGAACGTGAGCTTAAGCGTGGCAACGAATACCTTGAATACTTTAAGAAGATACAGGCGCGTGGACGCCTGCAGTCTGTTCAGGAGGGTAACTATCTCGGCTCAAAGCCTCCATACGGATATGACAGGGCTGTAATCCGCATTGGCAAGAAGAACTGCCCTACCCTTGCAGTCAATAAGGAGCAGGCTGACGTAGTGCGCCTTATATATGAGCTGTATGTCAACAAAGACTGGGGAGCACAGCGTATTGCAAACCACCTTGACAACCTTGGAATACATCCGCTGCACAATACTCATTGGAACCCTGCCGTTATTAAGGATATTCTCCGCAACTATCATTACATTGGCAAGGTTGTATGGAACCGGCGCAAGACCATAACTGTTGTTGATAATCAGGAGGTCTATAAGACACGCCCCTGGAATGAGAACATGCTTATATTCGATGGACGCCATGAAGCTATCATAAGTGAAGAGCTGTTCCACGCCGCACTTGCAAGACAGGGACGTTCCCACCGGTGCCGTCCTGATACCAGGGTGTCCAACGTGTTTGCATCTATCCTGCACTGCTCCTGCGGCTACAGCATGAGCCTGCGTCATGATGGGCGCGGCAGCCTGCGTCTGTCATGTGATGACCAGCGGCATTGTAAGAGCGGAAGCATTGGCTATGAAGAGCTGATTGATTATATCTGTAAGGTGCTTACTGCCTACATAGATGATTTTAAGATTAAGGTTAAGCATGATAATGCTAACGAAGTGGATATACACAGAGCGCTTGTCACGGACCTTGAGGCGCGGCTTGCTGCATTGGAAGCCAAGGAAGTAAAGCAATGGGAAGTATACTCAATGGAAGGCATGCCGCGGGCTATATTCGATAAGCTCAATAAGCAGGTTAAGGAAGATAAAGCAGAGGTTGAGCGTGCTCTTAAGCAGGCAAGAAAGGATTCGCCGGATCCGGTTGACTACCGGGAGCGTATAGCGAAGTTTGGTGACGCACTTAATGCATTGCAGAATCCTGCCGCAAGTGCTGAGATTAAGAATCAGTATCTTAAGGCGATAATAAATGACATGATATATACCCGTCCTGGTGCCGTAAGGCTGACGGCGGATAATTGTTCAGATTATGGTATAAATTATAAAGATATGGCTAAAAGAGGTGGATGGTATTCTCCTCCGTTCAGGCTTGAGATTAAGTTCAGATTCTGAAATCAGGTAAAAAAAGGCCTCCAATCCCAGCAGCAGAGCCACAGTTATCATTGTGGCGCCGGTTCTTCCGTGCCTATATCAGTCAATATTCCTGCAACCTCCCTGTACGGCATTGTATATCTCTGTGAGAGATATCTCATTGAGGCTCCAAGCTCACCATCCGGTCCGCCATACTGGCTTATGACCATAGCTGCCATTGCCGGATCCGGATTTTTAATATTTATCGGGTATTCAAGTCTTTTTTCATAATTCCACATACTTAACAGCCCTCCACTTCCCAAGGCATAGGCGTTGCCACCCAGCTCCAGTAGTTGTCATTCATAACATTTGTATTGAGGAGCGGACCATACTCTCTTGAATACATCTCCATGACATGGCTGTATCGTCTTTTTATCTGATTGTAATAATTAAGTGCATCCGAATCTGACGGATGAGTGTCAAGATAAAGCACCGTCTCTACAATTGCAAAGCCAAGCTGATATATCTCGTTCATAAGTGCCTGGCGGTCAGGTGTCGGCATTGGTCTGCGTTCAGGTCCCTGACCTCCGGCTCTCATGCCGGTATTACCATTGCTGCCATTGGCATCCGGCATCATATTGCCATCCTGACATGATGGACAGGTCTGGCATGAAGGCTGCATTGAAGGCTGTGGCACAGGCTGACGGTCCTGTCTGTACTGCACACCACGGCGGTTCATGTTAGGATTCATCATATTATCTGCCACCTCCCATGAATGGTTTGTACAGTGTTTTAAATAACGTACCACAGCGAAGTGCTTCGTCAAGCGCAAACAGGCTGTTCCATTCCTGCCATGGCACATATGCCATCGCAAGCGGCGCAGATGGTGGAATAATCTGTTGTCTTTCCATAACAAAATCTCCATATTGTTTTCTATACTATTCTATGGAGATTTTAAAAAATGGTTCATATTCAAATGTAATCTGAGATATAAGGAATCTTGTGGAACAGCACATCATCAAGCCTGTCTATAGCTTCCTGATTGGCCTCTATTCTTTCCATCTCATACAGACGCTCTGCTGTCTTATAGCCGAGCAGCAATGCTGTCAATGTCGGGATATTCATCTTCACGGTATATTCAGGCTTCATGTCATTGGTAACATGACACTTTCCTTCACTGAAATATACATTGAGCGTGCGGTTATTCCATGCAAGCAGTTCGTCCCTAAGGATAAACTGAATACATACCGGCTTTTCGTCAGGGTCACACGGATATATGGAGAAGAAGTTCTCCACATCAACTATACGGCCCATGCAATACGGCTTAATCATCTCTCTTATGTCACCGTCATCCATATCAAAAGCCATAGGCTCACTGAAATAATTATTGCCACGCACTTCATCTATCATGGATTCATGCGCCCTTATATATTCCCACAGACCAAGCTGTGCCTCACGGTTAAGATATATCATCTCTTTGATATGCATGATATCAGACTTTATAAGATATACCATATATCCGCATGGTCTGCCTGAGGCGCTGTAATATACCGCAACATTGGTATCATCCTCATCCCAGCGCCAATATTCCTCCCACGCAAGTGAGTTACGGAACAGACAGCCGTGCGTCACCTTCGCAAATTCTGAATGAAGCTGCATAAAGTCAGCATTCTCCCAGTCAACACGGCGAACATAGCCGGGTGCCTCTGCCTCTGTCGGAATCTGGCGGTCTTTAATTGTGTAGGAAATCTTATTGGACACAATCTCCCAGCCAAGCCTGTGATACAGCGGAATTGAATACGGATACAGCAGTGCAAATGTCTGTCCCCTGTCACGCATATCCGAAAGGCTCTTAATCATCAGCTTCTTCATTATGCCGTGGCCTGAATACTCAGGGTATGTGCATACACTTGTAACAAAACCAACCTTGACAACCGCGCTGTATATATTCATCTCAAGAGGATATACCGCAAACTGTGATATAAGTGTATCTCCGTCAAAGCAGCCAAGTACGTCCGCACGCTGCAATACCGGGAACTTAGACTGCTTTATCTCGTCATCTCTCCAGCCTGTCTCCGCAAGCTCCTGTTCCGTAACCTGAAATGCATATCTGAGCAGTGCATTATACTGGTCTACATCGTCCGTCTTAAGACTTCTTATTCTGTAATCATTTTTCCCCTGCATAATATCAGTTCTCCTGAATGGCCTCCTTGAGAGTTCTCCATCCGAGCACCGCGCATTTTACACGGGCAGGCATATGAGCTATATCCTTAAGTGCAGAAGCTTCTTCAAGGCTGTCAATCTCCTCCTCTGTTGCCTCGCCCTTTATCATCTTCATGAATATCTCGCCCATCTTAAGAGCCTCTTCCTTCTTCCTGCCGATAACCATTCCAAGCATGATATCTGCAGAAGCCTGTGATATTGCACATCCGTCGCCTACAAAGGCTCCGTCAGTTATAACATCACCATCAACCTTAAGCTTAAGCCATATATCATCTCCGCAGCTTGGATTAACTCCTTCAAGTACGATATCCGCATCAGGAAGGTCATGCTTGAATTCAGGACGTATGTTGTGCTCCGTCAGTATCTCGTTATAAAAACTTCTATTCTCCATATCCCATTCTCTCCCTTACGCTTGCAACACTCTTAACAAATGCATCAGCCTCTTCCTCAGTATTATAGAACATAAAGCTTGCTCTTGTTGTTGAATTAACGCCAAGATATGCAAGCAGCGGCTGTGCGCAGTGATGTCCGGCACGTACTGCTATACCGTCGGCAATAAGCACCTCACTTACATCATGCGGATGTACATTATCAATTGCAAATGTAATAATGCCTGTGTGCTCTTCCGCCCTATCCGAACCAAATATATGAACATGCGGAATATTCTTCATTCCTTCAAGAGCACGCCGGGTAACCGCAAGTTCTCTCTCCTGCATATAATCAAATCCTACCGACTGAATATACTTAATTGCAGCATCAAGCCCTGCTGCACCTGCTGCATTGACAGTACCGGCTTCAAACTTATGCGGAAGCTCGGCAAACTTGGCACCGTCTCTTGTAACTGAGTCAATCATCTCTCCGCCTGATAAGAACGGAGGCATCTTATCAAGCAGTTCCCTGCGTCCGTAGAGGACACCGATTCCCATAGGTCCCATAAGCTTGTGACCTGAGAATGCAAAGAAATCTGCCCCAAGTGCCCTGACATCAATTGCCATATGCGGTGTACTCTGAGCTCCGTCAACTACCATAACCGCACCCTTAGCATGTGCAAGTGCAGCCACCTCTGCTATCGGATTCTCACGTCCGAGCACATTAGATACATGTGTCATTGCAACAAGCTTTGTCTTATCCGTTATAAGTGCGGCCACCTTATCAAGATCAACGCTTCCATCCTGCTCGCACTCGATAAACTTAAGAGCGGCACCGGTCTGTCTTGATACCATCTGCCATGGGAGAAGGTTGCTGTGATGCTCCATTATTGAGACAACTATCTCATCGCCGGCGCTGATATTAGTAAGACCATAGCTGTATGCTACAAGGTTGAGTCCTTCTGTTGTATTGCGTGTAAATATAATCTCCTCTGTTGAGGATGCATTTATAAAATTCTTAACAGTAACTCTTGCATTCTCATATATATCAGTTGCCTCCACGCTGAGCGGATATGAACCGCGCAGTGGATTGGCATTATGATTTCTGTAAAAATCCATCTCCGCATCTATAACGGACTGCGGACGCTGCGATGTTGCCGCATTATCAATATATATTGTCCTGTCCTGCATAAGAAGCGGAAAGTCCTGACGATAGTCATATGAATTATTCGTCATATCCAAGTACCTCCTTAAGACCGTCACTTATGATATTCTGTGTTTCTTCATCCTCCGTCATTCTTGAAAGCCTGTCGATTGAAGCTCTTGCCATGATATTCTCTGCATGCTCCCTGTCAATTCCCCTGCTTTCAAAGTAAAACAGCGTATCATCATCAAGCTCACCGATTGTAGCTCCGTGATTACCTACAACATTTTCCTCAGCACACAGTATAAGCGGAATCGTCTTATTCTGCACATCATCACCAAGCATAAGCACTGTCTCCTGCTCATTGCCTACAGCATTAACGGCACCCCTCTTAAAGTCAATCGTGCCTCTGAATACCTTCTTAGATGCGTCCTTAAGCGCTCCGCCGGCATTAATCTCACTCTCCGTCTCTCTGCCTGTATGATTAGCAACAACATTGATATCTATTTTCTGCTCATGCTGTCCTATATATCCTATATCAGCCTTCAGGCTGCTCTTCTCACCTGAAAGTTCAAAGCGGCTGTCTGAGTATACATCGCCCTTGCCAAGGAATACCTGAATAAGCTCAACTCTAGCGCCTTTTGCACATTCACCCTTTATCTCGTTATATAATACGGCATTCTCTTCGGTATGCTGTGTCTGTACAAGACGCACAACCGAATTCTCATGTGCAATAATCTCTGTATGGACCGCAAGATTATACCTTGTGCCATAATTCATGAATACCGTAAGCTCTCCGCCTGTCATGGCTTCCAGCCTTATATTTTTATTACTGTATTCGTCAACTGTATTAATATGAATCCTCACAGGCGCATGCTTCTCTGCCTTTGCTGCCGTTACCGTCTGTGATTCAAGTTCAACTGTATTGCTTCTGTCCCATGGAAGCTTTGTTTCGTTAACATCAAGCCAGTACCATGTCTTGGCAGGCAGTCTGTTGATAATTATATTTTCATTGTTTGTCATATCAGCCAATACTTCCTTTCATCTCAAGACGTATAAGATTATTCATCTCAACGGCATACTCAAGTGGCAGCTCCTTAGAAACATTGTCAGCAAATCCACTTACGATAAGTGCTCTTGCATCCTCTTCACTCATGCCTCTTGACATAAGATAGAACACCGCATCATCACTTATACTTCCAATCTTGGCTTCATGTCCGACCGCTGCGTCCTTAGTACGGATGTCCATAGCCGGAATTGTATCAGACCTTGACTCTGAATCAAGCATAAGTGACTGGCATGATACCGCAGACTTTGCATTAGATGCATTCTTCTGCACAACAACACTGCTTCGGAATGTACTTATTCCACCGCTCTTGCTTATTGAACGTGTATTCATATATGAACTTGTATCCGGTGCCGCATGGATTACCTTGGCACCCGTATCAAGGTTCTGTCCTTCACCGGCGAATGTTACACCGGTGAACTCCATCTTAGAACCCCTTCCCTTGAGAATACTCATAGGATAGAGATAACTTACATGTGAACCAAATGAGCCTGATACCCATTCAATCGTACCGCCCTCTTCTACAAGTGCACGCTTTGTATTAAGGTTGTACATATTCTTAGACCAGTTCTCAATTGTCGAGTATCTGAGCTTTGCATCCTTTTTAACGAAAAGCTCAACGCATCCCGCATGCAGGTTGGCAACATTATACTTAGGTGCTGAACATCCCTCGATAAAGTGAAGGCTTGCTCCTTCATCAACAATTATAAGTGTATGCTCAAACTGTCCTGCACCCTTGGCATTAAGTCTGAAATATGACTGAAGAGGTATTGAAACATCAACGCCCTTCGGTACATATACAAATGAGCCGCCAGACCACACAGCTCCGTGAAGTGCCGCGAACTTATGGTCTCTGGGTGTTACAAGCTTCATAAAGTACTCATGTACCATATCGGCATATTCACCCTTAAGCGCACTCTCCATATCAGTATAGATTACGCCCTGTGCTGCAACCTCATCCTTAACATTGTGGTATACAAGCTCTGAATCGTACTGTGCACCGACACCTGCAAGCGACTTCCTCTCAGCCTGCGGAATTCCAAGTCTTTCAAATGTATCCTTAATATCCTGTGGCACATCTTTCCAGTCACCCTGCATCTTTGTGTTAGGTCTTACATACGTTGCAATATGCTCCATATCAAGACCTTCAATTGAAGGACCCCAGTCAGGTATCTTCATGCCATTATATATCTCGAGTGACTTCAGTCTGAACTCATGCATCCATTCCGGGTCATTCTTCTCTTTTGATATCTTATCAACTATCTCAGGTGTAAGTCCTGCTTCGATTCTATAAGCATCATGCTCTTTATCCCTGATATCATAGACACTTCTGTCTATATCATCTACATGACTCTTTTCTTTCATTCCAATACTCCAATCCAGCGTATTATAATAATCTGCAATAATCAGATCAGATAATGCCGGGCAAAAGCCCCAACTATATATTCTATATATTATTTACGCCTTTATATCTTCAAATCCGTTTTCATTAATCTCATCAACGAGTGATGCATCGCCTTCTCTTGCAATCTTTCCTTCTTCCATTACATGTGTTACATCAACATGAAGTGACTCAAGGATTCGTGTACTGTGTGTTATAATAAGGAGGCTTCCCCTGCATTGCTCCTTGTAAATACTTATGCCCTTTGATACTGTGCGGACAGCGTCAACATCAAGACCTGAATCTGTCTCATCAAGGATTGCAAGTGACGGTTCAAGCATAAGCATCTGAAGAATCTCAGCCTTCTTCTTCTCACCGCCTGAGAATCCGACATTAAGATCTCTCTCTGCATAAGATTCATCCATTGAAAGAAGTTCCATTGTCTGTGCAAGCTTCTTCTTATAATCCCAGAGGCGTACTCTCTTGCCTGTCTTCTGCTCAAGTGCGCTTCTGATAAATGCACTCAGTGTAACTCCGGGTACTTCCAGCGGATTCTGAAATGAAAGGAATATGCCCTTCTTAGCTCTCTCATTGACAGGCATATTGGTAATGTCCTCGCCATTGAATATTATCTGTCCTTCTGATATTGAATATCTTGGATTGCCCGTAACCGCATATCCGAGAGTTGACTTACCGGTTCCGTTAGGTCCCATAAGTACATGCGTCTCATCTTCACCTATAGTAAGGTTAACACCATGAAGAATCTCTTTATCTTCAATGTTAACGTGTAAATTCTTTACCTCTAATAATGATTTGCCAGCCATATAATCCTCCTGCTATATATTATTAATTATTGTCGTGTGATGCAGTACAATGCTGCATACTGCTGCCTGACACCAGATCTGCGAGCGTATGTCCGTCAAGATACTCATTAATCGCATCCCCAAGTCCCTTCCAGAACGGCAGTGTATAACACTCATTCGTAAGGTCGCACTTCTTCGTATCAGGAGCAAGACATGCAACCGGTGCAAGGTCGCCCTCAGTCAGCCTGAGTATATCTCCGACCCTGTATTCCTCCGGTGACTTTATCAGGCAGTAACCGCCGCCTTTGCCACTTGCACTCCTGACCATATGTCCCTTGGACAGTATAGTCATTATACTTTCCAGATATTTTAAGGAGATACCCTGTCTGGCCGATATTTCCTTCAACGGAATAAAATCTCCCGTTTCATGCTGCGCCAGATCAGTCATAACCCTCAGGGCATATCTGCCCTTAGTCGATATCATCATACTCTACTCCAATCGCAGGCACGCCTGTGCCGGAGAAAACGCGAGCCAAATGTCAGATTTGGCTCTGCGATAATGCTATTTGTGGCGCCTGCGGCACAAATAGCTGTGTGAAGAAATATCCATCGGGATATTTCTTCACACATACTCCAATCCGCATTTACAGTATTTATTGCGTATATGAATTGTATCGCCTATTTACCTACTATGTCAATAGGTGAATAGCATGTATTTATTTCTGTACAATTTTTCTCAACCAGATAGTTAATTATATATATTTTTTTCATATGATTATATTGATTATATCATTTATATACCCGTATATATTATTACAATAAAATAGCCATGACATCCTTTGTTTGATTAGGTGTCACAGCTATTTTAATATTATTTTATTATTTACCGTTTAAATTGTGCTGCACTGCATTGTGCTGCACTGCATTGTGCTGCACTGCGTTTTACTGCGCTTCACCCGGCTGCTGAGGAGGCTGCTGTCCATCCGGTGCCTGACCACCCGGCTGCTGTCCGCCCGGTGCAGCGCCTGACGGCATTTCTCCTGTCGGTACCTCTCCTGTCGGAGCTTCACCATTTGGAGCTTCTCCTGCCGGCATCTGCGGTGCCTGACCGTTTGGCTGTCCGACCGGCTGCTGTGCTCCCGCTGCAACTGTCGCTGTCTGGCTGCTGTCAGTTGTTGTATCTGACGAACTGCTGCCGCATGCCGCTAATGACATTGTTAATACCGTCAATCCTGCTACTGCTATTATTCCTGCTAATCTCTTTTTCATTCTTTCATACCTCGTTTCTGCTTTTAGCATTTATTTAAATATTTATTTTAAAACGGTTCCATCAGCAAGTGTGATGGTATAGCCGTTATAATTGATTGTTCCGTTGTTGGTAAATGAGCTTATTGTACAGTCCCCAGTAAGATCCCATGTGCATCCGCTTTCTACCGTAGCTTCCGAATTGTCAGCCGTAAGTTCTGCATTGCTTATTGAGATGTCTGCTGTTGCATTTTTAATTGTCACTTTAGCACCGTTAGTTGCAGACAATACCGCATTAACTCCGTAGAAATCGCCATTATCAGTATTGGATGTAGCGCCTGAGGATTTATTCACAGTGATGCCGTCAAATGTTACAGTTGCTTTGTCAACTCTCAGGGCATTCTCTATCCCTCAGGCACAAATCCTGTACTCGCTGTATCTGTTCCTTATGCCGTCATATTATCACCCGTTCCTAAATTGAAACTTAAATATCCACACTCTTTTCTCATCTTCCAATAATTCTTAATTTATGGTATCATTAGTTATTGCTGTCTATCGTTTGCGATAGTCAGGGGTAAATAATGTATTAGAAAGAGGAAAACAATGAAACAAAGAGAAACCTTTGCATCAAGACTTGGCTTCATCCTTGTATCCGCCGGATGCGCCATAGGTCTTGGAAACGTATGGAAGTTTCCCTATATCTGTGGCCAATACGGGGGTGCCGCATTTATAGTTATCTATCTGGTATTTCTTGCCATCCTGGGACTTCCTATTTTAGTGTGCGAATTTACCATAGGCCGCGCAAGCCGCGGAAGCATGGCCGTCGCACTTGATACTCTCGAGAAGAAAGGGACACGCTGGCACCGCCTTAAGTGGGGCTGCATGGCAGGTTCATATCTTCTTATGATGTTCTATACACTTGTCGGCGGATGGATGCTGTGCTATATGTGGAAATATGTTTCCGGTCAGATTGTCGGACTTGACACGGTACAGATTGCCGGTTCCTTCTCAGACATGCTCCAGTCACCTGTACAGATGACCGGATGGATGATTGCAGCCGTTGTTATTGCATTTGGAATATGTGCGCTTGGTCTTCAGAACGGAGTAGAGAAAATCACAAAAGTGATGATGATGATTCTTATTGTTATTATGATAGTACTTGCGCTGCACTCCCTTGTGCTTCCGGGTGCGTCAGAGGGTGTAAAATTCTATCTTGTTCCTGATTTTAATAATATGAAAGATTACGGAATCGGAAATGTTGTATTTGCGGCAATGTCACACGCATTCTTCACACTCAGCGTAGGTATCGGTTCAATGGAGATATTCGGAAGCTACCTTAACAAAGAGCGCAGTCTGTTAAGTGAATCAATAAATGTTGTGCTTCTTGACACATTTGTTGCTCTTACAGCAGGCTTTATCATTATTCCGGCATGCTTTGCATACGGTGTACAGCCTGATGCCGGTCCTTCACTTCTGTTCATTACACTGCCTAATGTGTTCAATCACATGGCAGGAGGCAGAATCTGGGGATGTGCTTTCTTTATATTTATGTCATTTGCTGCACTTTCAACGATAATTGCAGTATTTGAAAGTATAATATCATTCTATATAGATCTTGGCGGATGGACACGTTCACAGGCCGTTAAGTTCAATATTATACTTATAATAATATTATCAATTCCGGCAGTACTCGGATATAATGTCCTGTCAGGAATTCAGCCGATTGGAGCCAACTCTACGATAATGGATCTTGAAGATTTCCTTGTATCGTACAATCTCCTTCCTCTCGGAAGCCTCATGAGCGTGCTGTTCTGTACACATAACAACGGGTGGGGCTGGAACAGCTTTATTACCGAAGCTAACACAGGACTCGGAATGAAATTTCCTGTATGGATAAGATTTTACATGACTTACATACTTCCGCTTATTATCGTAGTCATCTACCTCAAGGGCTACTACGATACATTTGCCGGACAGGGTACGGCAGTACTTACAGGCTGGATGATATTTGCACTCCTGCTTGTCGGAATAATAATCTATACAGCATTTGCAAAAATCAGGAAAGGAAATTAATTATGACATCAAGAGAAAATTTCAGTTCAAGACTTGGTTTCATCCTCGTATCAGCAGGATGCGCCATCGGTCTTGGCAATGTGTGGAAGTTCCCGTATATCTGCGGACAATACGGGGGTGCGGCATTTATCGCCATTTATCTTGTATTTCTTGCTATACTCGGTCTCCCGATTATAATATGTGAATTTGCGGTAGGACGCGGAAGCGGTCACGGCATGGCTGTTGCATTTGACATACTTGAAGCAAAAGGTTCACGCTGGCACTGGCTTAAGTGGATCAGCATACTCGGCTGTTATCTGCTTATGATGTTCTACACAATGGTCGGCGGATGGATGATAGGTTATGTATTCAAGACAGCTTCCGGACAGCTTACCAATGTCACTCCTTCAGCAGTTGCAGATACATTTTCAGCAATGCTTGCATCTCCGGGTGAGATGACATTCTGGATGATAATTACAGTACTTCTTTCATTTGGTGTATGTGCCCTCGGTCTCCAGAAGGGTGTTGAAAAGATTACAAAGGTAATGATGACGATTCTCATGGTGCTCATGCTTATCCTTGCCATTCATTCACTTGTGCTTCCGGGCGCAGGTGCGGGCGTTAAGTTCTATCTCGTACCTGATTTCCAGCTTGTAAAGGAAGCCGGCATCGGCAATGTTGTATTTGCCGCAATGTCACACGCATTCTTTACACTTAGTATCGGTATCGGTGCCATGGCAATATTCGGAAGCTACCTCAATAAGGAACGCACACTGCTTGGTGAATCAATAAATATCGTTCTGCTCGATACATTTGTTGCACTTATGGCAGGCTTTATAATTATTCCGGCATGCTTTGCCTATGGTGTACAGCCGGGTGCCGGTCCGTCTCTTCTATTTATTACACTGCCTAACGTATTCGACAATATGGCAGGCGGTAATATATGGGGCTGTTCTTTCTTCATATTTATGTCATTTGCAGCATTATCAACAATTATCGCTGTATTTGAAAATATTATATCCTTCTTCATTGATATGGGTGGATGGGAACGCCGCAAAGCAGTCTGTTTCAATATTGTACTTATAATAATACTCTCAATGCCTGCTGTACTTGGTTTTAACATATTATCAGGATTTCAGCCGCTTGGAGACGGTTCAACATTAATGGACCTTGAAGATTTTCTTGTTTCATATAATCTTCTTCCTCTCGGAAGCCTCGTATTCGTGCTCTTCTGTACACGCAGCAATGGATGGGGCTGGAACAGCTTCATCAGTGAGGCCGATACCGGTAAGGGACTTAAGCTTTCAGGTGCCTCTGCACTTCGTACTTACATGAGCCACATACTGCCGGCAATAATCATATTTATCTATCTCAAAGGTTACTACGATACATTCTCATCAAGAACTCTTCCTGTTCTCATCGGATGGATGGCATTCGCTGTAATTCTTGTAGGATTGATAATGTTCATTACATTTTCAAAGAGCCGCAAAGAAAAGGCATAAATTTCGCAGAGCCATATCTGACATCCGGCTCGCGGCTCTTACGGCACTTTGTGCCTTCGGAATTGAGATTAGTATAAAAAATATCCCCATGTGTGGCTTAACATTCTGCTTAGCTTCACCACACATGGGGATATTCTATTCTATTATTCCTGCTTTACTTCAGATTCTTTCTTACCTGTGTAACTCTGGAACCTGCGTTCTCTGCATCCTTAACAAAACTTACAAGGCGCTCAGATACACTTACTACCTTATCTGTTGCCTGTGTGCATCCGTCTACTGTCTTCTTGAGGTCTTCCATCTTATCTGTTGTTATCTTTGCACTCTCAGCATTCTGATCAGCAAATTCAGTAAGTGACTCAATACCCGCACCAATCTCGTCACTGCTGTTCTTAAGGTCATTAACCTCAGTTACGATTCCTGATATTGCATTGCCAACCTGTCCTACCTCGTTATTCAGTGTCTTGAATATCTCTTCCGTCTCTTTAATCTTATTGTTCTGCTCCACAACAGCCTCTGATACTCTCTCTGTTATCTGTACGCTGACATCTGAATTACCGATAAGATCAGTAACAAGTGTATTAATCTTCTGCGTTGACTCTCTTGACTGGTCTGCAAGAACCCTTATCTGTTCTGCAACTACCGCAAAGCCCTTACCGTTCTCTCCCGCTCTTGCTGCTTCAATCGAAGCATTAAGTGCAAGGAGATTGGTCTGGCTCGATATATCCGCTATTATCTCTGTAACCGTCTGAATCTGCTGTGCAGACTGATTAGTAAGATCTGCCTGCTTTCTTACATCCTCAATTGCTTCCTTACACTGGACACTTATCTCGATAAGCTTATTAATAATCTCTTCAGCATTGCTGTTGCATTCTTCCATCTTATCTGCACTTACGGTAAGTGCATTGACATTATCCGATATTCCGCTGATTGACCGGCTTATCTCATCAATTCTGTCCTTAATCCTGTTAGTCTTGTCAGCCTGTGCTATTGTATTCTTTGCAATAAGGCTGACTGACTCATTAGTCATTCCAAGAGAATTCTGCATGTCCGTAAATATTGCATTGAACTCTTCAGAAACTTCTCCGAGTTCCTTAGTTGCGACATTGATTCCTCCTACAATCCCCGCAAATGATGATGCTGCTTTTCTTATTGTCCTGACTAATTCACCAAGGCTGTCATCACGTCTTGCAAGCTTATCTGCTTTCTGTGCAAACTTACTGTTCTCTGCCTGTCCTGTTCCGTCAGATGCTGCCTTAATCTGGTCGACAATTGACTTAGCCATAAGAATTACAAGAATTGCTACTGCTGCGATTAATACTGTCTGAAGTATGAATGCAATAAGTGTGTTAATAATTCCTTTCTCAAGAAGCTCTAACACAATCACCTGCCACAATATCATAACTGTGAGGACAACTATTGCCGGTGCAACTGCCTTTGCTATTCTGGATCCTTTGTTAGAATTCATATCTGCCTCCATTCCGTGCATTCTCGTCTGCACATTCTAATTATATTTTGTAATCCTGATGTTACTTTGCTTCCTTTTTAAGTGATGCCGGTGTTGAATCATGCCGGATATTCTTACCATATATAAGATAAAGAATTACTCCTACAAAAAGCATGCCTCCGACAATATTGCCAAGAGTTACAGGAATTGAGCTGTTAATAAAGAAGTGCTTCCAGTCAACAACCGACATCTGCTCATATGTGTATCCGTACTCCGCTGCTGCCCTGGCTGCATACTTTTCATTGCCCAGTGCGAATATTCCTGCCGGAATATAATACATATTGGCTACGCAGTGCTCATATCCGCTTACAACAAATGCCATTATCGGAAAGAATATAGCCCATACCTTGCCTGCGATATCCTTGGCTGCCGCTGCCATAAGTACCGCAGCACACACAAATATGTTGCACATAATTCCCGAACAGAATGCCTGCCCGAATGACATATTAACCTTCCCCATCGCAACCTTGATTGTATACGCTCCAAGAAGTCCGTCAGTGTAATTGTACTGACCGCTGAGCGATACAAGAAGTGCTATCACCATCGCTCCTATAAGATTGCTTATGTATACAACAACAAGAACCCTTATCATTGCAGTAACCTTATATCTCTTATCAATAAAGCCAAGTATCAGAAGGCAGTCACCGGTAAAAAGTTCTCCACCGATAAATACTATCATCATAAGCCCTACCGGGAATACTACGCCGCCCAGAAGCCTTGCCAGTCCTACGTTACTTATCGCATGCATTGCCACACTGCTTGCTGCAGCGCCTCCGGCAATAAACATTCCTGCAAATATTCCAAGAAGTACCATCCTTACAAAAGGCATATTAACTCTGTCAACTTCTGCCCTTATGTTGCCTTCCACTACCTGTGGTGGAAAATCCATATTCATGTTAGCCATTTTTCCTGTTCCTTTTCTTTATGTATTTGTCCGCTAATATGTTGAATTATATCCTAATTATGCCATATTTTCAAGCAAAAAGCGGCACCTCCAACAATTCTGCCGGAGTAATGCCGCCTTTATAATACTACATATTAAGTTCTAATAATGCATACAGAACAATCTACTGCTTTTGTTCCGGTTATTCTGCTGCTGCCTCACCGTCTGCTGATTCTTCATCTGTCTCAGGAACATCATTATGAACTGCTGTTACCGTTACAACAGGAGCTTCGAGATCTGTATGGATCTCTACATCCTTATCAGCTGCAATATCAAGATCCTTAACTCTGATTGTATCACCAATCTTCATCTGGCTTACATCAACCTTAACTGAATCTACGATTGCTGACGGATATGCCTTATATGAAACTTCATTCAGGAGCTGCTGTACAACACCTTCGGCAACCTTATCATGGTTAACCAGTATTACCTCAGCTACAGAATGTACCATCTCATTGCTTACCAATGCCTGAAAACTAATCTCCTCGACTATACCCTTGAGTGGATTAAATGCAATATCCTTAATAAGAACATCATACTGTTCTCCGTCAACATCAAGCATAATCTGACTGCCCTTATGGTCTGTCTTCATCATACGCTCCACATCAACCTTCTGCATCTTTACAGGTATTGACTCTGCTAATTCTCTGCCAAATACATTGCCCGTAACAAATCCTTCGCGTCTTAATCTCTTTGCCTTAACATCCAAACTTCTCTTTTCAGCTTTTAAAGTATTCATTTACCTTTTCCTCCAAAAATCTGATTTGCTTAGCAGCCTTCAACTTATATCTTATGGCTGTACACCATATCGCTATAGGCAGGTTTTGTTAAGTATTGCTTTTTCTTGTTACGCGTATATTATAGCGCCTAGTTGCTAAACAGATTAACCAAATTTTAAGAAATTTTGACGTTATTTTTGTCTATTTTGACAACATATGCATGACTGAGTACATGGCATTGGCACCATCCGAAGCCGCAGTTATTACCTGTCTGAGATTCTTGGTTCTTGCATCACCTGCAGCAAATAGCCCACTGCATGATGTTACACCATCTTCTCCTGCAACAACATATCCGCTGTCATCCAGCACATCAAAGCCTTCAAGCAGTGAAGTCTGCGGAATCATGCCAACAGCAACAAAGATTCCGTCAATATCAACATGGGCACCATTGCTTAAGTCTGCACCTGACACCTTTTTATCACCCGTAATCTGCTCTATCCTTGCATTGGTTATAATCTCGACATCTGCCTTTTCCTTAAGCCTGGCAAGTGTTGATGCCGAACCGCGGAAGCCGTCACGTCTGTGGATAAGATATACTTTACGACATATATCAGAAAGGTACAGTGCATCATCAAGCGCTGTGTCTCCACCTCCAACTACTGCCACATTTTTATCCCTGTAAAATGCCCCATCGCAGACTGCACAGTAAGAAACACCTTTTCCCTGAAATACACTTTCGGAGTCTATTCCAAGACTGCGATGCCTGCATCCTGCCGCATAGAGTACTGTCTGAGCTTCAAGTGTGCTTCCGTCATCGCATGTGCATACCCAGCTGCCTTTGCTGTTATCAAGCTTTACAATCTCTCTTTCAATGAATTCCACGCCAAGTGATTCTGCATGGCTGCGGAAGCTCTCTCCAAGAGAATATCCGTCTACTCCGGGCATTCCCGGATAATTATCAACTCTGCTGCTGTCGGCTATCTGGCCTGTACCCATATATTCTTTTTCAACAACAACTGCATTAAGTCCTGCACGCTTTGCATATATTGAGGCTGTAAGCCCTGCCGGGCCACTGCCTATAATAATAACATCTAACATATAACAAGCTCTTCCTTCGTTGATTCATTTCCTTCAATGTGGAATGAATTAAGTACCGGATTACCGGCATCCATAAGTGACAGAATCATATAGCTTGCCTTGCTGTCATACGCAAGTCTCTTATCTTCTTCTGAAGGTCTTGACGGAGACTCTGGATGAGAATGCCAGTTACCGAGCGGAACAAGACCTGATGCTCTCATATCTTTAACTGCCGCAAGCTGTTCTTTCGGATCAAGTGTAAAATGCTCATTAGAATGGTCAATATTGGTAAGAATATACACCTTCCCAACGGTCTTACTGCCATTATCTATTGTTCCTGCAATGAGTCCGCATGCCTCTTCAGGCACAACAGACTTTGCATGTTCAAGAATCAGATCATAATCTGACTTTTTCATTGATATCATGAATTACCTCATTTCTGCAGGCTGTCACATTAGTGGTCTGTGCACTCTACCTGCTCATAATCGATAAGCTCTGTAATTGTAGGGTGGTCACCGCATACTGCGCATCCTGATGTATCTGATGGCAGCTTAATCTTATGGAATTCCTGATTAATTGCATCATAAGTAAGAAGGTATCCTGTAAGAAGCTTTCCAACTCCAAGAATATACTTAATTGCCTCCATTGCCTGCAGACTTCCGATAACACCGCCCATTGCGCCGATAACGCCTGCCTGCTTGCATGTAGGCACTGCATCCTTTGGTGGTGGATTCTTGAATACACAACGGTAGCATGGTCCTTCTCCAGGAACATATGTCATAAGCTGACCCTTGAATCTGATGATTCCTGCATGTGAAAAAGGCTTCTTAGCCATTACACAGGCATCATTAATAAGGAACTTTGCAGGGAAATTATCTGTACCGTCAATTATGAAATCATAATCCCTGATAAGGTCCATAATATTCTCACTTGTGACAAACTCTCTGTATGTATTGACAGTTACATCAGGATTCATTGCATTCATTGTCTCTTTTGCGGACTTAACCTTCGCCTTGCCGACATCTGCTGTCTGATGTATTATCTGTCTCTGAAGATTGCTCAAGTCCACTTCATCGGCATCTACGATTCCGATTGTTCCTACGCCTGCTGCCGCAAGATACATTGCTGCAGGTGCTCCAAGTCCGCCGGCACCTATTATAAGCACCTTGGCATTAAGAAGCTTTCTCTGTCCCTTGGCACCTACCTCTTTGAGAATAATGTGCCTTGAATATCTTTCAATCTGCTCATCAGTTAACGCCATAGCTTCCACCTCCCATGAAGTAAAGGAATTCTACACTGTCACCATCCTTAAGAACTGTGCTTTCCTTATCTGCACTTGCAACAAATTCCTCATTAATTGATACTGTAACATACTCAGGCTGCTCAACATTCTCAAGTTCGATAAGCTCCGGTAATGTAAGTCCGTCTTTTACTTCTTTTGCTGTTCCTGAAACTGTGATCTTCATAATCTCCTCATTTCTGCCTCTGCGGCTTAATATTTTGCTTTATTTGTGCGCTAAAATGAAGTGCGCTTAACATACCATGTATGCTTAATACCTCGTATGTTTATTTAACATTGTCATCTATCCATGCATTCAGTGCATCTTTTCTTACTGCACCTGACTGTCTTGCAACCTCTGCCCCGCCCTTAAACAGCAGCAGTGTAGGGACTGACTGTACGTCATACTGTTCTGCAAGCTCTGTATCAAAATTAATATTGACTTTATACACTGACAGGCTGCCTTCTCTCTCATCCTCAACATCACCTACTACAGGAGACATTCTCTTGCATGGCACACAACTGTCTGAATAAAAATCAACCAGAACCGGAAGTGAGCTTCCGAGCACCTTATCATCAAAATCTGCTTTACTTACTCTAGCTGCCATATGTACCTCTCTTATGCTTCGTCATCAACCTTTTTAACTATCAGATTATATGTGCCATCCTCATTATTAACCAGCTTAAGTATCTGATGTCCCTCTTCCTTAATGCTTCTCGGAACATTCTGTACCGGCTCGCCGTCATTCATTCGGATTGCAATAACCTCGCCGTCCTCAAGCTCATCAAGAGCAACCTTTGCCTTTACAAATGTAAGCGGGCATACCTTATCTGTTATATCCACCTGATCATCTATCTTAATTCCTGCTATTTCCATATATTCTCCTTTCCTGCCTTTTCCGGCATACAAGCCTGTGTATATGCACAGCTTTTCAGATTACTTTCCTTCGTATGCTGCCTGTATTCTCTTTCTGAATTCATCTTCACCCACACGCTGGAGAAGGAGTCTGAATCTCTCACCCGGATTAGCATTCTCCTCAAAGAATCCGATTGCTGCATCTGTTACCCTGAAAAGTGTCTCTTCATCCTTAATCATAGGAAGAAGCTGCTCACCCTTGTAAATCCTGTTACCAAACAGACCACCGAACGATACGATGAATCCGCTCTCAGTATCCCATGCATCTGTAGGACATGCCTTAGCACAGCGTCCACAATTATTGCACTTTGACTTATCCAGAATTATCTCGCTTCCTGTAAATGTTATTGCCTGCTCACGGCATGCCTTTTCACACACACCGCAGTTGATACATTTGTCTGAGACCCAGTTTACTTCCATTCCGCCCTTGATACCGATATCATTCTCCTCAGCCTTAAGGCAGTTATTCTGACATCCTGTAACACCGAACTTGAACTTATGCGGAAGCTCCCTTCCGAAATAATGCTCATCAAGCTTCTTGGCAAGCTCATATGTATCAATACAGCCGCTCGGACAGATCTCACGTCCCTGACATGCTGTTATGGTTCTTACTCTCGGGCCGCATACTCCCGGATTAACACCTCCGTCTGCAAGCTTGCTGCGAACCTCTTCAATATCCTTAAAATTAATGAAAGGAATCTCAATGCCCTGTCTTGATGTCATGTGAATATAGCCCTTGCCATATTTTTCTGCTACTTCTGCAACAGTCTTTATATTCTCCGCAGTAAGATTACCTCCGACAGTCTGAAGTCTCAGAGAGAAATAGCCTTTCTGCTTCTGTCTCATGAAACCGCCTTTTTTTAATGCTGCATAATCAATGTTAGCCATTGTTGTATCCTCCATGTCATAAATATTAATATGTTGTACCGGATTTGTTCTGTATTCTACAGATTCTCAACTGAATCAACTGCCTGTCTGAAATCCTCAATCAAATCTTCGATATCCTCGATGCCGACACTTATTCTTATCAGGTCATCAAATACGCCTGCTGTCTTCTTCTCCTCTTCACTGCTGTGTACGTTAAGCGTCGATTCAGGATGGATTACAAGTGTCTTTGTATCGCCGATATTGGAAACTATCAGTGGAAGCTTAAGCGCATCTATTATACCGAACGCTTTTTCCTTACTTCCTGTCCTTATCGTGATTATTCCGCCGTAACCGTTATCACCAAACTGCTTTGCTGCTATATCATGCCATCTGCTGTCTGTAAGTCCGGGGTAATTAACTGTTATATCCTTATAATTCTCAGTAAAGAACCGTGCAAGCTTTGCCGCATTGCTGCAAACACGCTCCATTCGAAGTCCCAGGGTCTCCATTCCCAGACTGTTGTAGAATGCGTTCTGCGGTGACAGACATGCACCTGTATTCCTGAATAATCCGTTACGAAGCTTCGCCGTATATGCAAATGGACCAAACTTCTTAAATTCCTTCATTCCCGGATATCTGTCTTCATCCCACTTGAATCTTCCCGCATCGGTAATCACACCTGATATCGCGCTGCTGTTTGCATTGATATACTTGGATGTTGAATTGACTACCACATCGGCACCAAGCTTAAGAGGCTGTACCAGATATGCCGTCGCAACGGTATTATCCATAATAAGCGGCACACCGTTATCATGTGCAAGCTTGGCAAGTGCTTCTATATCAGTAACATCAAGTCTTGGATTACCTATCGTCTCCGCAAAATAAAGCCTTGTATGCTCATTCGTTGCTGCCCTGAATTCCTCAAGATTGTTATTCTCAACGTATCTTGTTGTTATTCCAAAGCTTTCAAGATCCCTGAACAGATCAATGCTTCCGCCATACAGGCTGGCACTTGATACTATCTCATCGCCGGCTCTTAATATATTGCAAAACGCATTATACAGGGCTGCCATACCTGACGCACATGCCACGCTGGCAATGCCTCCCTCCAATGCCGTCATTCTCTTCTCGAATGCATCAACTGTCGGGTTGCTTATTCTCGTATATGAGAATCCCGGAGCCTGATTATGAAATATTTTCTCCAGCTTGACTGCTGAATCATGTTCAAATGCACTTGACTGATATATAGGAGTAAGCGTGGCTCCCGTTGCCTTATCTCCTCTGAAGTCACCATGCAGTAATGCAGTATTAAATCTCATGTGATGCCCCTTTTTATATAAATCCTATCAAATTACTATGATAAATATAATACACTTATTTTTCCAATTGTCAACTACAAATTCATATAATTTATATTATTTTAGTATGAATTAGCATAAACAGGGCGTTTGAGGGTAATATTTTTTTATTACGGTCTTCTTGTGCTATGCTTTTTTATATGATAAAATGCAGTTTGAAAGGATATATTTCATATGATATTTAATACAAAACACAAAAAGCTATCTATATTTATTTTGCTGATTTTTATTCTGCTTATATCTATGTTCCTGAGTATTCTCCTTGGAAGTGTAAGGCTTGAGCCGGGTGAGGTTATATCGTGCCTGACCGGACGCGATGCATCTTCTGTTGCTTCCGTTCTTATATACGGCATAAGGCTGCCACGCATGTTTGCAGCTCTTATTGCGGGAATGGGGCTTTCGTGTGCAGGCGTAATCCTTCAGAGTGTTATGAATAACTCACTTGCAAGCCCTAATACAATAGGTGTGAATTCAGGTGCGGGCTTTGCCGTCATGGCCGGACTTCTTATCATGCATGGAAGCGCAGCCTATTCTTCCGTATTTGCATTTGCCGGAGCACTTATAACGACACTTCTTGTATTTGCGATTGCATACATGGGCGACCAGTCGAGAACAACCATTATTCTTGCAGGTATAACTATATCCTCCCTTCTCGGCGCTGGAATTAATACAATAAAGCTTATTGATAACGAGATAACTCTTAATATTACAACATTTATGATAGGCACGCTTAACGGTGTTACAGCCCGTGCCATAAGACTTCCCGCTATAGGAATTATTGCAGCGGTAATAATAGCTATGTTTTTTGGACGTGCCATCAATATTCTCAATCTGGGAGAAGACATTGCACGTTCTCTTGGACTTAATGTTACAGTAACACGTTTTATCCTGCTTACGCTCTCAAGTATCATGGCAGGCTGTGTTGTAAGCTATGCAGGACTTCTCAGCTTTGTAGGTCTTATTGTACCGCACATCGGACGCAGGCTGTTCGGCAATGATGCGCGCATACTGCTGCCATGCAGTGCGCTTCTCGGCGCAGTATTTGTTATTCTGTGTGACCTGGCAGGCCGCGTAATCGCTGCTCCTTATGAACTTCCGGCAGGAATAATCATGTCCTTTGTCGGCGGTCCGTTCTTTTTATATCTGCTTCTGCGCAGGAAAGGAGGCCGTAGAGTAAATGCTTAGATTCGACAATCTGAATGTATCATACAGGCACGAAGAGATATTACACGGAATCACCGAACAGATTCCTACAGGGTGCATAACGACAATTCTCGGTCCTAACGGCTGCGGCAAGACAACGCTCATATCATCAATAAACGGCAGCTCAGACGTAACAGGCGGAAGAATACTACTTGATGACACTGATATATTGAAGCTTTCATACAAAGAACGCGCCCGGCTTATCGCATTTCTTCCACAGATAAGGCAGATAATTCCTGCTCTCCCGGTAAAGACTCTTGTTGAGCACGGGCGCTTCCCTCATCTGGGATTTGCACGCAAAAAGTCAGCCGAGGATATCAGGATTGTAGATGAAGTTATGCATTTTACAGGGATAGATAAGTACAGAGATATGTATGCAAATACACTGTCAGGCGGAATCAGGCAGCGCGTGTTCTTTGCAATGATACTGGCGCAGGACTGTGACACCATCATTCTTGATGAACCCACAACATACCTTGATATTGAAGGGCAGCGCATATTTTATAATATGATTCTCGAGCTGAAAGAAAAAGGGAAGACGATTCTGCTCGTCCTCCACGATATATCAAAAGCACTGTCCATATCTGATAAGATAATTGTAATGAATAATTCTGAGATTGTATTCGGCGGCACTCCCGCCGGCTGCATAGAAAGCCACATACTTGAAGACGTATTTCACGCACAATGCCGCGAACTTCACGACGAAGAGGGGACTTATTACCTTTTCACGTAATAATCCCCATCCTTCTCTTCCTGCATGGAATCAGCACACTATATAACCACACTTTCGACATTGCGGTATATACCATTCATCTGTGTATATGTTCTGTCATTCTGTCACCTTCTTCGGTCTGTCAGCATTACCGCCATTTTTAAGACTTCTTGCAGCTTCATTCTCCGCCACACAACCGGAAGAAGGCAACACACACTTAGTTCCAGATTTCGTCCTTAAATACTATCTTTCTGTATGTCTCAAATGTGAGCCACTTATTGAAGAACCCGCTGCTTATGCTGTCCTTCTGCTGTGCAAGCTCCTCTGCGAATGCGGCATATGAAGCTTCATCATTAACTTTAACCTCAAAGCCGCGTCCGTTAATCACAGGTACTCCTGAATACTTGTAATCCGCAAGCTCTCCGATACTCTCAACCTTACGGTCACGAACCTTAACGGCAACCTTGTCACGGAGCACAACAACGTCAAAGCTGTCAGGATAGCTGTAGCTCTCACCATTAACAGGAATCTCGTCACCAACCGTATATGTTCTTCCTGAAGGTCTTACCTTGTTGATTGTCATACTGTCAAGATTGTAGTAGAACTCCTCAAAGATATCACCGTTTGCCTTAAGCGAACCATATACAAATGCAGTCTTAAGATCCCTGCTGTCATCTACAGAAGGCTTCTCGACTACGCCACATGCTGATGTCATGTTGGTAATTCTGTCTATAAGTATAAGCTCTCCGAGTGTCTTATGCTTCTTGAACTCATCAAGTACAATTTCTTCCTGAAGAGAGATATCACATACTGCTATCTCATTCTTCTTAAGGCTATTGGCAGGAATATATGCGCCTGTATTAACATCAATCTTATACTGGATATTCTTAAGAATTGCAGGCATCTGCTTAGTACCGAGCTTTACGATGTAGTCTGTTCCCGGTGTAAGCTCCTTGTCATCCATCCACAGGATTGTAGCTGTAAATGATTTGCTTATAGGAAGCTTATTACCCGCAGCAAGCACACAGCCTCTTGATACATCCACTTCCCTGTCGAGCTGGATTGTAACAGGCTGACCCATGAATGCATGGTCTGAGTCCCTGTCACCTACAAGAATGCTCTTAACATGAGCGCGCTCATTGCTTGGAAGTGTTATAATCTCATCACCTGTCTTAATCTCTCCTGATTCAATCTGCCCCTGGAAGCCTCTGTATGTATGGTCAGGACGGCATACTCTCTGTACAGGCATGTAGAAGCCCTCTTCCTGCTTCTTCTCGGTAACATCGATATTCTCAAGATATGGAAGAAGCGCCTCTCCCTTATACCAAGGTATGTTCTCTGACTTCGTTGTTACGTTGTCACCTTCTGTAGCCGATACTGGAATAATGTAGATGCTCTCAAGCTTAAGTTCATCTGCAAGCTCTTCAACCTGTTTTTTAATCTCATTAAATCTGTTCTCATCATATCCGACAAGATCCATCTTATTAACCGCGAATACAAAGTACTTAATACCCATAAGTGCACATATTCTTGCATGTCGTCTTGTCTGAACGAGAACACCCTGCTTGGCATCAATAAGGATTACCGCGAGGTCTGCAAATGAAGCACCTACAGCCATGTTACGTGTGTACTCCTCATGTCCCGGAGTATCAGCAACGATAAAGCTTCTGTTATCTGTTGTGAAATATCTGTAAGCTACGTCAATTGTAATTCCCTGCTCTCTCTCAGCCATAAGTCCGTCAAGAAGGAGTGAATAATCTATTGCACCGCCACGGCTTCCGACCTTACTGTCAAGCTCCAGTGCCTTCTCCTGATCTGCATATAAAAGCTTTGAATCATACAAAATATGTCCGATAAGTGTTGACTTGCCGTCATCCACGCTTCCGCATGTTATAAATTTTAATAAGCTTCTCATCCTAGAAATAACCCTCCCTTTTTCTTCTCTCCATGCTGCCTGCCGCCTCATTATCAATAACTCTTGTAGTTCTCTCAGATGATACTGCAGAAAGTGTCTCGTCTATAATCTCATCAAGTGTCCTGGCTGTTGACTCAACGCCGCCTGTAAGCGGATAGCATCCGAGCGTACGGAATCTTACACTCTTCATCTCAATCTTTTCGTCCGGCCTTAACTTCATTCTGTCATCATCAACCATGATAATATTACCGTCACGGTATACAACCGGTCTTACATCTGCAAAATAGAGAGGTACTATCTCTATATTCTCTCTCTTTATATACTGCCAGATGTCTGTCTCAGTCCAATTAGAGATAGGAAATACTCTTATGCTCTCACCCTTGTGAATCTTTGAATTGTAGAGCTTCCACATCTCAGGTCTCTGATTCTTAGGATCCCACGCATGATTCTCGTTACGGAATGAGAAGATTCTCTCCTTGGCTCTTGACTTCTCCTCATCTCTTCGTCCACCGCCGAATGCTGCCGTGAAGCCATACTTATTAAGTGCCTGCTTCAATGCCTGTGTCTTCATGATGTCGGTATATGCTGAGCCGTGGTCAAAAGGATTTATTCCCTGCTTAACTCCGTCTTCGTTGATATACTCAAGCATCTCTATGCCAAGCTTCTTAGCCTGCTCATCGCGGAACTTTATCATCTCCTTGAACTTCCATGTTGTATTAACATGTAAGAATGGGAATGGCGGTTTCTCAGGATAGAATGCCTTCATTGCAAGATGAAGCATTACTGAGCTGTCCTTTCCGATTGAATAGAGCATTACAGGCTTCTCACACTCTGCCGCAACTTCACGGATTATGTATATTGCCTCTGCCTCCAGCTGATCCAAATGTGATAACTTTTCCATTAATAATTCCTCCCTGCGAAGTATAATTTAATATTTATTAGATTCTTTCTTATCAATAACTATTGTCTCTGTGCTTCCGTCTGTCTTATGGATATTCCAGTTAAGGAACTGTCCCTTGGAATTAACTGTCATGACACTTCCCATTCCTCCCATATCAGCTCCAAGATAGAGACCTATCGCATCAAAGTGGCATTCCTTAATACATGAGCAGCAGCCCCAGCAGTCTCTCGGGTATCTTATATATGCCTTGCCGTCAGCATCCTTTTTTATCAGGCTGCCCGGACAGACTTCAGTACATTTTCCGCAGCCTCTGCATTTTACCTTATCAATTGCTATGCTCATATATCTCACCTCTTCCAACAAGTTTTCTCTCTATTATCTGAATGTGGCCGTCAACCTTTTTAGAATTAACATATTTGAGCCATTCATCACTCTTTTCAGGATAATCAAGATTCTCATCAAAACTGTGCCATCTTGTCTCTTTTCTAGCTGCCAGATGCGCTATCAGTGACAGGCAGACCGTAAGTCTTTCTTTCAGCTCATATGCAAACATCAGCTCATGGTAATCCTCTGCACTTACGCCATCAGCCAGCTTCCGGATATGCTCAATCTTTTCCTTTGCCAGCTCAAGCTGCTTTTCATTGAACTGGTAATGGCTTCCTATACCCCCGGCATATGTATCCATGACCTTCTGCATTGCATCCTCAAGCTGTTCTGTGCTGTACATGCCTTCGCTGCGTCCGAGGATTGCATTATATTCAGCTACCTTATCCGCAAATCCGCTGTCGGTTCTCTCCCTGGCATCCTCAGTGCTTACACAACTGTCTGCACAATCGCCTGCGGCCATGTCCAGCTCCTCAACCATAGTCTTCGCAGCTATCTCGCCTTCAACCATCGCGCCTGTTACATATTTCTGAGGACATCCTCCGGCTACATCGCCTGCGGCAAACAGATTATGTATTGTCGTGCGTCTGTATGTATCTACCCAGTAACCGCTTGCCGTATGGCCTCCGACTACATATGGCTCTGTTCCTTCTATCTCAACATTCTGCTCACTTGGATTCTTACCTGACTCAAGCCACTTAAGCGTCTGGCCAGGTGCCATGTTAAGATATGCTTTCTTAAGCGATTCATCCTGCTGTGGTGTGATACCTTCAGTTCTAAGATAACAAGGTCCGCGTCCCTCTATATTCTCCATTACAGTTCCGTATACACGCTGTGATGTTGTAAGACCGTATTTTGTCTCGTATACGTCACCCTTGGAATTCACCTGCTTGGCACCGACGCCCTGAGCTATAGTTCCCGTAGGAGCTATCGTATCCTTACATCTGAGAGCAATGAATCTCATCTCAAATGTTGTCATCTCTGCGCCTGCATTAATGCCCATCGCATATCCTGCCCCCGTGTTAAACGGCGGATACCACATCTTATGTCTTGAAAATCCCGGATTGTTAGGCCTGTAAAGACCTGCCGCACCTCCGGTTGCACAAAGAACCTTCTTTGCAAGTATTCTGTAAGCTGTTCCCGGTTCATCAATGCTGAATCCGTAAGCTCCGAGAATAGTGTTATTTTCAACTATATAATCAGTAATATCTATTCTGTTTATTACAGTCACGTTAGGAAGCGCATATACGGCATCCGCAAGGATTGGCTTGATATTCTCTCCGTTTATCTTAATGTTGCGGTTACCTCTTGCAACATATCTGCCATTTTCATCCTTAAGAATTACAAGCCCAAGCTTCTCCATCTTCTCAGTAACTCTGTTAAGCCCCTGCGACATCGTAAGAAGAAGATCCTCTCTTACTATTCCGTCTGCATCCTTCTTTGCATAATCAACATAATCCTCCGGCTTTCTTCCTTCAACTATGTAAGCATTTATCGCATTGACACCTGCCGCAAGACATCCGCTTCGCTTTATGTTGGCTTTTTCCGCAATGACAACCGAATAATCCGACTGTTCTGCAATTGTAAGTGCTGCGTAACAGCCTGCCGTTCCTCCTCCGATTATAAGTATGTCAGTTTCAATTGTCTTAGTTTCATTAATCTGCATGGCACTCTCTCCCATCGTTTTATAATCAGATTTTATAATCAGATATAGAAAATATCGTCTTCCTGCATTTCCTTATTCTCACACAGGTATGCCCTGCTCTCTCCCATAACATAAAGCCTGTATATGAGCACATTTACCTTCTCGCCTATCTCAAGCGAATCCTTCTCAAGTGACCACTCACCGATAATCTTAATTCCATGTATGTCGACCGTTACATCAAGGCGGTTGCCTCTGAACACTACGTCCTCAACAATTCCTTCCTCTGCGGCACTCATATATCTGTCGAGCTTTCCAAGCTTCGATATCTTAACAAATTCAGGTCTTACGACAGCCTTTTTTGCTCCCTCAATCCTGTCAAAGCCATTGAGTGTATCGTATGCCTCAATTGATGACGGTCTCCCGATAAACTGTGCAACAAACGGTGTGTCCGGTGATTTGTAAATCTCTGCCGGCGTTCCCATCTGTTCTATATGTCCATGGTTAGTAATGATAATCTCATCAGCAACCTCTACAGCCTCATCCTGATCATGTGTAACAAATATACTTGTAATTCCAAGCTTCGTAACCATGCTTCTGAGCCACAGCCTCAGCTCACTTCTTACCTTGGCATCTATCGCCGCAAACGGTTCATCAAGCAGCAGTACCTGTGGATTAGGCGCCAGTGCCCTTGCAAATGCAACTCGCTGTCTCTGCCCTCCTGACAGCTGATTAGGATATCTTTTCTCCATTCCTGAAAGTCCGGTAATCTCAAGCAGCTCTGTAACTCTCCTCTTTATCTCTGCCTTAGGCACCTTCTGAAGCTCAAGTCCGAATGCCACATTATCATACACTGTCATGTATCTGAACAGTGCATAGCTCTGGAATACGAAGCCAATGCCTCTCTTTGATGCCGGTATGTCATTAACCCTGCGTCCGTCTATGTAGATATCTCCTGCATTCGGTGTCTCAAGTCCCGCTATCATACGCAGCAGTGTAGTCTTACCGCTTCCTGACGGTCCAAGCAGTGCAACCAGCCTGCCCTTTTCAATTCCAAAGCTCACATTGTCTGATGCCCTGAAATCGCCATACTGCTTGTAGATATTTTTCATTTCAACGTACATATCCTTACTCCCTTCCGCCAGTGCTTATCGTGTGTGCTTGGCCCTGTACTCGAATATATTTCTTAAAACCAGCACCACAACTGCAATTACTACTAATATCGAAGATGCTGCAAATGCAGACGTAATTGAACTCTGTGTTCCCGACATATAAAGTGCATCAATCTCAAGCGGCAGTGTAAATGTCTCGCCCCTTGTCTTGGAAAGCGCATTAACTGCACCGAACTCTCCCAGCGCACGTGATGTACAGAGGATTATTCCGTATATAAGTGCCCATTTTATCTGTGGAAATGTTATCTTAAAGAATATCTTAAGCCCACCAGCTCCCATAAGTGCAGCAGCCTCTTCCTCGTCCTTGCCCTGTGCATTAAGCACCGGTATTATCTCTCTCGATACAAACGGGAATGTTACGAATATTGTTGCAAGCACCACACCGGGTATTGCAAATGCGATTCTTACGTTAGTTCCAAACGCGCTGTTAAACCATCTTATCACCGGATAGAACCACCCCAGCCTTCCGAATGTCATAAGGAACGCAAGTCCTACTATAACCGGAGATATTGAAAAAGGAATATCTATAAGTGTCGCAAGCACCTGCTTTCCTTTGAAAGAAAACTTGGTAAGAAGCCACGCGGCACATATTCCGAAAAACGTATTGATTGCGACTGCAATCACTGTTGCAATAAGTGTTACCTTAAGTGCGCTTAAGACATATGATTTTGTAACCGATTCTATATAGAATCCAAGGCCTTCCTTAAGCGAGCTTGTCACTATTGATACAAGCGGCAGTACAAGCATGACGGACACGAACAGTACACTCAGTGCAATCATTACATATTTAGTTATCTTTTTTCTCTTCTCAAATCTCTCAAGTTCGCTCATGACCAATCCTACCTTAAAGCATATTCGTTCTCTTTGACTGTTTCATCTGTATTATGTTAATTGCAAACAGCAGCACAAATGATATTATCAGCATTATAAGTGCTATCGTTGTCGCTGATGCGTAATCTATATAACTCAGCTTCTGCATTATTACGTAGGATATAACCTGCGTATGCTCCTTGGCACTGTTGCCGGATATGTATATGACACTTCCGTACTCACCGATTCCTCTTGCAAATGCAAGCCCGAAGCCTGTAAGGATTGATGGTCTTAACTCCGGAAGTATTACCTTAAAAAATGTCTTTGACGGTGAAGCTCCCAGTATGTATGCTGCTTCCTCATACTGCCCGTCAAGCTTTTCGAGCACCGGCTGTACGTTGCGCACTACAAACGGTATTCCTACAAATACAAGTGCGATTATAATTCCAAGATGCGTATAACTTACCTTTATTCCAAGCTTAGCAAGCGGTGCCCCGAGCATTCCCGTATCAGAATACATCCTGGAAAGTGTTATGCCTGCAACTGCTGTAGGAAGTGCAAACGGAAGCTCGATAAAACCGTCAAGCAGCCTCTTCCCCGGAAATTCATATTTGACAAGTGTCCATGCAAGTATCACTCCGAATATTACATTAATCACTGCAGCTATGAATGAGCAGCCTATACTCGTTGCAAATGCATAAAGCACATTAGGCTTTGTCACAAGCTCTATGAACTCTGAAGGTGATATCTTAAGCGAATATACCATAACTGATGCAAGTGGGATAAGAACTATCAGTGAAAGCATCGTAACCGTAATTCCCATTGTAAGCCTGAAGCCCGGAATGACTCTTGTCTTCTTACTCTTATTAAATTTTACTTTCTGTTGTTCAATAGCATTTTCCATAGCTTTCCCCAATCAGTTATCTCCATTGGCTTATACCGGATTACCGGTCTGTTAACTGTTATATATCCTGTCAAAAAGTGCTCCGTCATCGAAATACTTTCTGTAAGCTTCCTTCCATCCGCCAAAATCTTCGATAGATGTACATCTTATCGTAATGTCAAACTTATCCGTGAATTCATTAAGTATATTTTTGTTATACGGTCTGTAGCCGTATTGTGCTGCAAGTCTCTGCGCCTCATCCGAATAAAGATATCCGAGATACTCAGCCGCCGCATTCTCACTGTGGTTCATTCTCACATTGTCATCTACTACCGCCACGCTTGGCTGCGCCGTTATACTTACCGAAGGATTAACTATCTCATACTCTCCGGCGTAATTCCCAACCGTTGCCATAGCTTCATTCTCCCATGCTATCAGCACATCTCCCTTGTTGTTCTCAACAAATGTTGTTGCTGAACCTCTTGCACCCGAATCAAGCACCGATACATTGGAATAAAGCTTCTTTAAGAATTGTTCCTGCATCCCGGTATCTTTGTAATTAACCTGTGCATAGCTTAATGCTGCAAGGAAGTTCCAGCACGCACCGCCGCTGCTCTTAGGGTCAGGCGTTATTACCTCAACGCCGTCTTTTACCAGGTCGTTCCAGTCATGTATTCCTTTGGGGTTACCCTTTCTTACAAGAAATACTATCGTAGATGTATATGGTGAAGATGTATTCTCATATTCATCTTCCCAGCCTGTATCTATAAGTCCCGTACTCTCTATAAGTGATATGTCATGTTCAAGTGCAAGTGTCACAACATCTGCATTACAGCCTTCGACTACCGATCTTGCCTGGCTTCCCGAGCCTCCATGTGACTGGATTACCTCTACAGGCTCGTTGTATCTGCTCTCATAATAAGCTTCAAACAGGTTATTGTATTCTTCATAAAAATCTCTTGTTGCATCATACGATACATTCGTTATCGTAAGCGTCTTATCTGAACTTTTGCATCCGTACATTCCGGCTGTAAGTGTCATAGCAAGCCCCATCACCAGGAGGCATCTGATATTCTTTTTCATGGTATGTCCCGGCTAATCCGGCTCCTTTCTATAAACTATTGTATCAATATCACGCTTTGCAAAGCAGCAAATCAACGCAGGCGCGCTTGCGCTTGTTAGAGCCGGCAGCGGTACATAATGCGGCATAATACGCCGCATAAGTACCGGCCGCTCTAAAATGCCTGCTTATGCCTTTGCTGCTTTGCAAAGCTGACATTCGGAATACTAATTTAGAACAATGCTGTATAAACTGCTTTAGATGCACTCATTAAACAGGTTACATATTTTGTGTCGCATGATTAAAAATGATTTCATGTTCCAGCGAACAGTTGATGATTTGTGTGTTGCAAGCCGGGCGCTTTGCAGCCATCGGTACTTAGCCGCTGTGTTTCAGCGGCTTATGTACCGCTATGGCTGCATCGCAGCGGGAGCGTGCCCATCTTGCAATATGCAAATCGTCAACGTCCGGTGTTAAATACAAATAACATTAAATATAAAAAATTGAACCTTTAAAATTCAAACAGCGATGTTGACAGATATCTCTCCCCTGTATCCGGCAGCAGAATAACTATATTCTTACCTTCGTTCTCAGGTCTTGCCGCAATCTGTGCTGCAGCATGGATTACTGCACCGGATGATATACCTACCAGAAGTCCGTCTGACTTGGCTACGTCTCTTGCCGCGGCAAATGCATCTTCGTTACTTACCGTAACTATCTCATCAACAAGACTCATATCCATTACTTTAGGAATGAAGCCTGCTCCTATTCCCTGAATCTTATGCGGTCCCGGCTGTCCTCCTGACAATACCGGTGAACCCGAAGGCTCAACCGCTATTATCTTAACATCCGGCTTCACAGCTTTGATTCCCTGTGCCGTTCCGGTAATTGTTCCACCGGTTCCCACCGATGCTATGAATATATCAACATTACCATCCATATCATCCATAATCTCTTTTGCTGTTGTAAGTCTGTGAATCTCCGGATTGGACGGATTCTCAAACTGCTGTGGTATGAATGCATTGCCATACTTTTCTTTGAGTTCATCTGCCTTGGCAATCGCTCCTCTCATTCCAAGCCTCCCCTGTGTAAGAACAATCTCTGCTCCAAGTGCCATAACAATCTTTCTTCTCTCAACACTCATCGTGTCCGGCATTGTAAGTATAAGCCTGAGCTTCTTGGCTGCACATACTCCTGCAAGTCCTATTCCGGTATTACCGCTTGTCGGCTCTATGATAACTGTATCTTTATTAATATTTCCCTGCTTAATTCCATCTTCAATCATCGCCATCGCGACTCTGTCCTTGACGCTTCCGAGTGGATTGAAGTACTCAAGCTTTGCAAGAATATTGGCATTAATTCCATGCTCTTCTTCATAGTTACAAAGCTGTAATATTGGCGTTGCGCCTATCAGTTCTGTTAATTGTTTTGCAACCTTTGCCATACCTGACCTCTTTTCTAAAAACCATTAAATGGATATTTGCTGGATTTACTTTCCTTATAATACACTACTATTCATAGTATTTCAATAGGATTAGTAATTTTATTTAAAATTATTTATAATATTTTTCAAGACAGTGTTTTGTCTCTTCCTCATCAGGCACTCTGTTTTCCTTAAGTGTAAGTTCTGCCATATAAGCAAGGAAGCGGCTTCTTCGTGCATCATCCTCTATAAGTTCTTTTGCCTTTGGTCGTATTTCTTCAAGATAATCAAGTATGCCTTCTATATTGTCAGGAATACTATCCGTTATCCGGTCTGCAAGCAGCATTGTCATCGCCGGGCTTGCACCACCTGATGATATGCCGATATTAAGATTTCCCTTTCTTATTACAGACGGAAATATAAAGCTGCATTTGTCCTTATCATCAACCACATTTACAGGAATATGCCTTTCGCTGCACAGCTTATATATATGCGCATTAAGCTGCTCATCCTGTGTTGCAGCTATAACAAAGCTTTTGCCTTCGATATCCGAATCCGTGAACTCTCTCTGCTCACAGACAATCCCCTGAATCTCCTTCACTCTGCTGTCAAATTCCTTAGCCACAACAGTAAGCTGCGGCCCGTAATCTATAAGCTTCTTTATCTTGTGAAGCCCTACCCTTCCTGCACCGACAATCAGCCCAGGCGTATCCTTCAGTTCTACAAAAAACGGAAAATAACCCATATCAGCCCTCCATTTTCATTCCTGCTTCTGCGGATAGAGAATATCTGCCATCTTTGTATACGACTCTCCCCATCTTGCATTAGGCTTAAGAGTATACAATGCTTTATCAAGTACATAATATCTGTTATTCTTAACTGCAGTCAGGCTGCTCCATGCAGGGCTGTCCTTAAGCATAGTGTCAACATTCTTAAGTGCCGCATCAACATTACTTCCCTGTACCATTACAAATATATAGTCAGGATCTGATTTAACGATTGCTTCGAGGCTTAAGTCATCTATAAGTGATTTGTCACTGTCTGCAATATTAATACAGCCAAGATCTTTGAGTACTGATCCTCCAACCGTATCATCGCTGCCCTTAACCTTGACATTCTTGGATGCCGCCCTTAACAGAAGTACCTTAGGGCTGCTGCCGTCAATGCGTGCCTTTGCTCTTTCAATCTCATCCCTGACAGAAGTGCCGTTCTTCTCATACAGGTCCTTGCGTCCTGTTATATCAGTACATATATTAAGCATATTAAGATAATCATCAAAATTATTAATATCAAAATATGCTACTGTTATTCCCGCATTTTCAAGTGTCCCGCGCATAGCCACATCAGGTTCTGTATTAGAGCTTGCTATTACAAAATCAGGTCTTGATGCAATAAGAAGCTCCGTATTAGGCTCAAGTATCGTACCCAGCTTAACAGCGTCATCCGGAAGTCCGAGGTCAAAGCTGCTCCATGCATCATCAACTGATGCCACAAGCTTTCCTCCTGCAAGCGTCCACACCTCTGAGAAGCTCCCAAGAAGTGATGCAACCCTGTCAGCCGATCTGACCGTTACACTTCTTCCGAGAGCATCGGTAAATGTAACTGCCTGTGTGCCGCTTTCTATCGCACTGCTGCCCGTATTCGTATTCTGCCGTGAACATCCCGACATAAAAACTGATGCTGCAATTGCTGCCAAAGTCAATAAAATAAATGCTTTGTTTTTTAATTCTTTTCTCATATCATACCTTTCCTACTAATTTACTATGTTTTGTTTGTATAAGAATACTACGATACGAGGCTTATTTCAAGTATTAATTTAACCAAATGGGAAATATATTAAGAATTGTTAAGAATTATCATCCTCTTTTGAAAGTTCTCTCTTATGCTGCCAGTGAATGCCAACATGACCTATTCCAAGGATTACTGCTGATATGATAAGTAAAGGATTCCTGCCGTATATTCCAAGCATGATAAAAGCAAGTATCGGCAATGTCGCACCTGCTACCGGTATTCCTATAAGGCTTCTATAGAAATCACGCATCTTCTTACCGCTCCTGAAATATCTGATCCAGTTAATCTCATACATAAGCATTATTACAAATGAAATTATAAGAAACACAGACCATCTGTCAAGTCTGCCAATATTAAAGTCCCTGAATATAAGCATAAAAGTGCATACAAGTACCTGTCCTATCCTCTCAAACGCAAGAAGCACCTTGTTCTCATTTACAATATACCTATAATAATTCTCCGGTCTGTGGCTTGTCCATATTATATTAGGGACAAAAAGCATTATAAGATATATAAGTCCGACATAAGAAAATCCAAAGTGCATATGTTTCAGCTCCTCAATTCACTGTACCGGAATATAATCCCGGCACAGTGTCTTATAATTATTATTCAGCTACTCAGACCGTACCTGATATAACAAGTGTACTTACTCCCGGACTTACAACCCATGCTCCTGTCGCTGCATCCTGTTCGTAGGTTGCAGCCGGCACCGTAATCTGTCCGGTATTGCTTGTAAACGATCCTGTTGTCTCATCATAAGTGTAATTAACTGCCTCTGTCCATGCAGTTCCATTGAAAGACACCGCAAGTCCGCTGAGGAGAGGATCAAATGAATCTGTAACTACAACTCCTGTAGCAGCATCTGCCGGCGCATTTCCCATATTCTGTATGAGAAATGTATATGTCAGAGTGCCATTTTCAGTAACCGGTACAGGACTTACCGACTTGGTAATTGTAAGAAGAGGAGCTGTCTCAACTTCTACTGTATCAGATACTGTTATCGGTGTTATTCCTCCGCCGGTTATGACTGCAGCATTTGTCAATTCTGCTCCTGATGCAATAGGTGCATACTCATTAACAGCCGCTTCATATACAACTGTTACATTGCCGCCTGCCGGAACATTAATTCCTGTCACTGTCAGCGGAGGCCCCGGAGTTACTGCCGGTGTAGGCTGTGCTGTACCATTAACATAATAATTGACCGTACCTTCAATGTACGTAAGTGGTGTAAGTGTTAATGCATTAAACCGGTATGCTCCGAGATTGTCCGTAATCGTAAGTCCGTTAATTGCCGCTGTTCCTGAATTAACAATGCTTATGATATAAGTTACGCTGTCATTCTGTCCATACGTCTGACGGACAGCGAGCTTGGTTGCAGCAAGTACCTCAAGTATCTCGCCTACTGCAATGTTAGAATTGGCAACAGCATTGCCGTAACGCAGCTGTGCCTGGTTAGTAAATCTTGCCATATAGTAATACCTTTCATATATTCAGATATACTATAATATATGACAAATATCTTATTTTGTACCGAAGATTCTGTCTCCGGCATCTCCAAGACCCGGACAGATATATGCATTCTCATTAAGCTCTCTGTCAAGATGTCCTACATAAATCTGGATATCAGGATGTGCCTTGTGAAGTCTCTCAAGTCCCTCCGGTGCTGCTATAATACACATGAACTTGATATTCTTACCGCCATGCTTCTTAATCTGGTCGATTGCATCAACTGCCGAACCTCCTGTTGCAAGCATAGGATCGCACACAACGATTGTTCTCTCCTCAATCGGATCAGGCAGCTTGCAGTAATATTCCTGCGGCTCATGAGTCTTTTCATCACGGTACATACCTATATGACCAACCTTTGCTGACGGAACAAGTGCAAGAATACCCTCAACCATTCCAAGACCCGCACGAAGAATAGGAACTACTGCGAGCTTTCTTCCTGCTATCATAGGTGTCATACATTTTTCAATCGGAGTCTCAATCTCTACATCCTTAACCGGAAGATCTGAAAGTGCCTCAAAGCCTTCAAGCATAGCTATCTCTTCTACAAGCTTACGGAACTCATTAGTGCCTGTATGCTTATCTCTGAGAATAGAAATCTTATGCTGAATCAGCGGATGATTAAAAATAACTACATTATCCATATTACTCATTGTAAAAACCTCTCTTATTCTAATTAAAAACTCTGCTTTTCTTCGTCATCACTGTTTGATACGTATACACCGCGGCTTCTGTCCCCTTCCGGATTCCTGCCGAACATGTAATCATTGCCCGGAAGGATTGCATTAAGAAGAATACCTGCGATTGCTGCTACTGCGAGTGCCGTAAGTGTAATTGATGTACCTCCGATTGTAAATGTAAGTCCACTGGAGAAACCAAGTCCGCATACAAATATAACACCTGCGATTATAAGATTTCTTGACTTTGTAAGGTCAACTCTGTTCTCAACAACATTACGCACACCGATTGCAGAAATCATACCATAGAGCATGAATGATACACCACCGATAATTGCTGTCGGCATTGTTGAAATAATGGACGAAAACTTAGGTATAAATGAAAGAACTATCGCAAATACTGCTGCGATTCTGATTACTCTCGGATCATATACCTTAGACAGCTCAAGGACACCTGTATTCTCGCCGTATGTAGTATTGGCTGGGCCACCGATAACACCGGCAAATGCTGTTGCAAGTCCGTCACCCATAATTGTGCGGTGAAGTCCCGGCTCCTCAATAAAGTTCTTACCTACTGTTGCAGATATTGCAGACATATCTCCAACATGCTCCATCATTGTAGCAATGGCAATAGGTGCCATTACAAGAATTGCCGTAATATCGAACTTGCATAACTGGAACTTAGGAATTCCTACCCAGTTTGCTGCGGCAACCGATGTAAAATCAATTATTGCCGAACCATCCGGATTAGTAACACCACACGCATTCAGAATCAGTGCAAATCCATATGATATGAGCACTCCCATAAGGATTGGTATAATCTTAAACATTCCCCTGCCCCATATGTTGAATATGATAATTACTGCAAGTGCAACTACTGCAAGAAGCCAGTTAGTAGATGCATTACTGATTGCTGAAGGTGCAAGTGAAAGTCCTATACAGATAATAATAGGTCCCGTAACCACCGGCGGGAGGAATCTCATTACTCTGTTCACGCCTACAAGCTTAAATATAACTGCAACAACAAGATAAAGAAGTCCTGCAATTACTATACCGCCACATGCATATGCCACCTTATCATTGGCACTCATTCCGGCATACATTCCAGTGTTAAGGTTAGCCACTGTGTAGAAACCTCCAAGGAATGCAAATGATGATCCTAAGAACGCCGGTACCTCGAACTTAGAACATACGTGGAATATAAGTGTTCCCACACCTGCGCAGAAAAGTGTTACAGCTACTGTAAGACCGCTTGTTATCGGCTCACCGCATGCAGCACTAAAATATCCTGCCACAAGAATCGGTACAAGAATTGTTGCACCAAACATTGCAAACATGTGCTGAATTCCGAGAATAAGCATCTTCGGGATTCCAAGTTTGCGCGCATCGTAAATCGGTTCATTTGAATTATCCATCACACGTCTCCTATTGTAAAATATTTTTAAACCTAAAGATTATAATAACATTTTACTATATAAGCTGCAATGTGAAAATTTACCCTGTAATACTGAATTTATCCACATCCACAACGCCAAGACTCGTAAGTCGCAGCTTTGGTATCACAGGCAGACTTATAAATGATAATGTCATGAACGGGTCTATGCCTTTAGCTGCTCCAAGTCCATATGCCGCACTCTTCAGCCCGTCAAGTTTTTTCTGTGCTTTTGATACGTCAAGCTCACACATAAGCCCCGCAACAGGAAGTGCCAGTTCTGCAAGCACCCTGCCGTTATTGACCACAGCCATTCCGCCATGCATGCGTTCTATCGTCCTGATTGCAAGAAGTATATCATCATCACTTGCACCAACCGCAATTATGTTGTGTGAGTCATGTGCAATGCTCGTTGCAACAGCCCCTTCTTTGAGCTTATATCCTTTAACATAACATACTCCGACATGCCCTGTTGCATGATGCCTCTCTGCAACGCAAAGCTTAAGTATATCTTTTTTCACATTAATTCCTGAGGCTGACCCACAGTCCGTTGTCAGAAGTTCTCCTTCAACAACGCCTATCACTTTCGCCTCTCCGGATGGTGTCTTAAGACTTCCGGCTGTCAGCTTTGCGATATGTACTGTATCTTTTATGCCTGAGTTATCAACATTTTTCATCTGTTCAGCCTTATTTGTGAACATTGCACGGCATTCTTTTGTTAACCTTCCGTGCTGGCTCATCCTCACGCCATTTTTATATACGGAATCTATCTTAACTTCATTTCTATCCTCGAGAATAACAAAGTCCGCCCTGTATCCCGGAGCAATCGCCCCGGTTCTCCTGAGTCCAAAATATGATGCCGCATTAAATGAAGCTGCCGTGTATACATTTTCAGGCTTTGCGCCAAGAGATATTGCTTTTCTTATTATATTGTCTATGTGTCCTTCTATCTTCAGGTCTCCCGGATGGCGGTCATCCGTAACAAGCAGGCATCTTCTGTAATATCTGTCATCCAGCAGGCTGACAAGCTTCTTAAGATTCTTTCCTGCCGTTCCTTCGCGGATCATTATCCACTGTCCTGCCCTAATCTTCTCTATTGCTTCTGCACTCTCACTGCACTCATGGTCAGACATTGCTCCCGCTGTAACGTATGCCGCAAGCTGCTTTCCTGTAAGTCCCGGCGCATGTCCGTCAATAATTGTGTCTTTTTTGCGTGCAGCTGCCAGCTTTTTTATAACTTCCCTGTCACATGTAATAACTCCCGGATAATTCATCATCTCAGCAAGTCCGAGCACTCTTTCATTATCAAGGTACTTTTTAACATTTTTGTGGTCTATTCTGTACCCTGTCTCATCAAATTGTGTTGCCGGCACACATGAAGGTACCATAAAATACACATCTACCGGAAGATTGTCTGAGGCTTCAATCATATAGTCTATTCCGGCTTTGCCGCATACATTGGCAATCTCATGCGGATCTGCAATGACCGCCGATGTTCCGTGATGTATGACAGCCTTCGCATACTCTGCCGGTGTAACTATCGAGCTTTCAAGGTGCATGTGACCATCTATGAATCCAGGAACTATCGTATAATCGGATGCATCTATCTCGTGTTCACCGCTATATTCGCCTATTCCCGCAAATATACCGTCTGATACTGCAATATCTCCCTTAAGGAATTCATTGGTGAACACGTTGAGATATGTTGCATTTTTGAACACAAGCTGCGGTTTAATCTCTCCAAGCGCCGTTTGTATATCTCTTTTCATATCACTGCATATTCCCATATATACCTTGTATGATAATTAGGAAGTTAATTATCACACGTTTCCTTTCTTTTAATATCGT
>OKSL01000215.1_pt1 | contig 49852 bp, 39 predicted proteins | sample 1606251 | NCBI WGS metagenome assembly OKSL01 (sample SAMEA3879543, study PRJEB24766) | human gut metagenome | biome: human-associated habitat; feature: feces | place: USA | collected 1985/1987 | reverse complement strand
CGGCCAAAATATATAGGAAACTTTTTTGAAGGAAATATGAAACTTTACCGTAACCAGCTGATTGTGAAAGAGGTTGAAGAGCGTCTTTTTTCAAGGTAAGGGAGGAGGGGAAGAAGGAGGACACATTGTATATATACGCGCGCATATACAGCGCTTCAAAAGTACATGGAATGCAACCTGGATCCAATATATAAAAACTAAATAAGCTTAGCACATACATGTCACTAATCACTTTATACATACTAACCATAGCCTATATAAAAAGAAAAAATCTAAAATATAAACATACTATTTGAATCAAAAAATCCAATTTAAAAGTCAATTCGTCCTACTCATTCGAAAAAGAAAGCCGTATTTTTGTTCCGCACATTATAAATCTTAAAAAATCATGAAAAAGCGATCCGTACTTGGCTATTTATTTCTCTTATTCTTATCTGCATGTACTACAACATCTCAAAAAGAAAGCGGTCAATGGGCAAAGATGCCCGAAATCCTGAAGAATATCATACCTCCCACTTTTCCCGACAGCACTTACAACGTAACTGATTACGGAGCCAAGAATGATACAGCATTCGACAGTCGTCCTGCAATTTTGGAGGCAATCAATAAATGTAACCAAAATGGGGGAGGTACAGTACTTATCCCCGCCGGAAATTATTTCATCAAAGGTGCCATTACCCTGAAAAGCAATGTAAATCTACACATTGTAGAAGGAGCACGACTGGAATTTTCAACCGCAGCTTCTGATTACCTCCCTATGGTACTGACCAAATGGGAAGGAACTGAATGTTTCAACTACACCCCTTTCATCTACGCTTACCAATGTACCAATGTGGCACTGACCGGCAAAGGGACTTTAGACGGAAACGGCGCTGTCACATTCAACGGATGGCATGCCAAACAAGGCCCCGCCGTTGACCGGCTCCGCCAAATGGGAATTGATTCCATCCCCGTTTATGAGCGTGTATTTGGCGAAGGGTACTATCTCCGTCCCTGCATGATACAATTCTATGGCTGTAAAAACGTGTTAGTTGAAGATGTCCGGATTTTCGACTCTCCATTTTGGATTATCCATCCTGTATTCTGCAACAATGTTACCGTACGGAACATATACATTGACAGCAACAACTACAACAACGACGGATGCGATCCAGAGTCTTGCACGAACATACTTATAGAGAACATGGACTTCAATGTGGGCGATGACGGAATAGCCATCAAGTCCGGACGTGACCAAGACGGATGGCGTATCGGGCAAGCTACAGAAAATGTAATTATCCGTAACTGCCATTTTGCTCGTTGGGCTATCACGATCGGTAGTGAAATGTCCGGTGGAGTACGGAATGTCTACATAGAAGACTGCAAAATCGACAGTTGCCGGAACGGTATTTATTTCAAGTCCAATCTGGACAGAGGTGGTTATTTCGAAAACTTGAACATGCGTCGTATCGAGGCTGACGTATGCTTATGGGGAGTTGTCAATTTCCGCACAAACTATCATGGATACCGCGGTGGAAACCATCCTACCCTTTTCCGTAATATCTGCATAGAAGACGTCAACTGCAACCGGGTAGATAGTGTGGCATTGATGGCCAATGGCCTGCCAGAAGCTAAACTGTACAATATCACACTGAGGAATATCAAAGTTAAAAAGGCTCCGAAAGCCATACAGATGGACAATGTTATCAATCTGACTCTTGACAATATAGAAGTCAACGGCAAGCACATTACTTCCCAAGAGGAGAAAGAATAAGACTTACCTGTAATCCCCCAATCTACAATACAAAGAACGTCCGGATCTTATAAGACAAAGCATCCGGACGTTTTTATGCAAAAAAACATAGACGAAACATACTACAAACCAGCATCTGTCATACCAGACAGACCTTCCACAAACGGCGGATTATACTTTCTTTATTCAACTTGCAAGGGACGCTTGCGCCAATCATCCTTCACATAGCTATCCGGATAAGCAGTCTTATCAATAATCTCGCCACCTTTCAAGTGAATCCAGGTAGTAAACGTACGCGCACCTTCTTTCATCAAAATAACACGCGCACCATTTGACAAATGGTTATATTCAGTATTTCCGCCGGTAAAACGGCCATAAGCCAACAAAAGACCTTTCCACATCACGGCATAATCATTATCATGGTCATGTCCCACAAAGGTACCCATTACATCTCCGGCTTCTTTCATGGCCGCAAACATCCCTGTATTAACAGCAGCGGCACAAGCTTTCTCCATGCGAGTTCCTATCAATATGGCATTTTCATCCGCAGCAGCTTCATTGTATTCCGGCAGAGGGATATGGAAAAAAGCCAACGCAGGCAAAGGTTTTCCACCATTTCGTGCCGTATAAGCGGCACTTTGTCCACGATACCAGTTCACCTGATCAAATGTAAGCCAGTCATAGCCTTTCACATCCGGCAATTTTGAGTACGAATGGGAATCCAGACAATAAAGCAAAGCCGCATCCTTCTTGCCATCCGAAGACTTCAGGGCAAGAACATAGTCAGGAGACTCTACCGCCCCGCGGTCCGGTTGAATATTATAAGGCATGGAGCGAATCACATCATACAGTTCGGCACGCGTCTTACCCTGTTCATTGTCATGATTGCCAAAGGTTACCACAAAAGGAATCTTACGGGAAGAAGCGCAGGACAATACCGCACGCATAGCCGTATCAGCAGGCGCGGCATATACAATATCCCCTGTAAAGACAACCAAATCGGGACGCTCCGCATCAAGCACTTCATTGATGCGCTTCAAAGCAATATCGGAAGCAGGATTTCCGTATTTAAAATGAACATCGGTAAACTGCACTATTTTAAATTCTCCGTTCTTATTGAACTTTAAAGGTGCAACTTGTGCCTGACAGAACAAAACAGACAAGAATACCAGGCAAAGGGTTAAAGAGATCTTCTTCATTTTAATTTCTGAGGTTAATTATAGATTAGGACATTTTATAGAAAACCAATATGATTATTCCTTAACAATCAGTACAGTGGCATAGGCGGAGATACCTTCTTCGCGCCCCGTAAAACCAAGTTTCTCTGTAGTAGTGGCTTTGATAGAGACATCATCCTCATCTATTCCCATCACAACAGCCAAGACCTGCTGCATTTCGGGAATACGCGCTTTCAGTTTGGGACGCTCAGCGCAGATAGTGGCATCAACATTACCGACAGAATAACCTTTAGCCGCTATCAGTTCCACAGTCTTCTTCAATAAAATTTTGCTGTCGATATTCTTGAACTCACCGGCAGTATCGGGAAAATGGTAACCTATATCCCGCATATTCGCCGCCCCCAGCAATGCATCACAAAGGGCATGAACAAGCACATCTGCATCCGAATGCCCCAACAATCCCTTCTCATGCTCCAGACGGATACCCCCCAACCAAAGCTCACGACCTGTCACCAACTGGTGGACATCAAAACCAAAACCTACACGTATCTTCATATAATCACTTCTTTTAAATGACACGAAAATACGGAAAAAACAGATACCAGAAAAGGAGAAAACACAAATTGCACGGTTTACATCAGATTTTTTTCCTAAAGAAGCTTATCGCCCAATGCCAACTGATATCTTGTGAACCCATACATTTCAAACGCAGAGTGCAGAATCCTTGTATTGACAGGCCAACCGACGATAAGCATCCCGCAGTTTGTCAAAAAACGCATAATCGGGCATCAGCGTACAAAACTTATAAGAATGATTCGACTAAATGAGATACAATGAAACAAACGAATATAAATCAACACCTTCTAACGGATATGAAAATCCAGCAGTTTATCTTCTCCAAGATAACCTTGTAAATGCTGGCCTATACTGACAGGCCCTACACCGGCCGGGGTACCCGTAAACAACAAATCACCTATTTTCAGTGTCATGAAGCGGCTGACATACGCTATGATATCATCTACCCGGAACAGCATATCCGAGGTATTGCCGTGCTGTACCTCCTTGTTATCTATTGTCAGACGAAAATCAAGGTTCTGCACATCGCCTCCCGCCTGCTCCAAAGGAACAAACGCGCCAATAGCTGCGGAATTGTCAAAACCCTTGCATAGTTCCCACGGATTACCTGCTTCACGAAATTTACGTTGAAGGTCGCGCGCCGTGAAATCAATGCCCACGGTTACCGCATCATAATAACGGTGTGCAAACCGCGGGGCAATATTTTTCCCCAAACGGCAGATACGTACCACCACTTCCGTCTCATAATGCACCTCTTCCGAAAAATCGGGAACGAAAAATGGCTTTCCATCTTTCAATATGGCAGAATCGGGCTTCATGAAGATGACCGGCTCCTTGTTTACTATCGCATGCCCCAGTTCCTGATTGTGCCGGGCATAGTTCATTCCTACAGCTATAATCTTCATTTACTTGATTTCGTTAAAATTCAACCGGTTAAACATGACAGCCAAATGGGCGTACAAGGAAGTGTTCTGGACAACGATATCTTCCGGCACCCGGATACGGAACGGAGTAAAGTTCCATACAGCCTTAATGCCTCCTGCAACCATAGCATCCGTAATCTGCTGCGCTATTTCAATGGGGACAGTCAGTACGCCGATATTGACATCATATTCCTTCATCTTCTGTTCAAACTCATCCGAGTGGTAAATGGGGATTCCGTTCAGCATTGTTCCTACCAAACCGGGGTTCACATCAAAAGCAGCCACTATTTCCAACCCGAAATGGCTCAGACCCGAGTCGCGCAACAAAGCACCGCCCAGGCTTCCAACTCCGAAAAGAAAAGCCTTATGTATATTGGTAAATCCCAGAAAATCCTCCAAAACAGCTATCAGCGTATCCACTTCATACCCCACGCGTGTACGCCCCGAGATATTCACATACGACAAATCCTTCGCTATCTGGGAGGCATCTATATTGATTTCCTTAGAAATCTGAGTAGAGGAGACGAAGCGTTCGCCCTTTTGCCTCAGCAACTTCACATTCGACAAGTACCACGGCAACCTGCGCAAAGTAGGCTCCGGCACTTTCATGCTATCCTTTTGTTGAATTGCTCGGTTCGCGGTCATCTCTTCATTCCTTTAGATTACGGATTGACAAAAATACATCTTTTTCCGCAAAATAAGAGCCATACAAAGCAAAGTTAACATAATTTCTACAAAAGTGTTACATCAAAGCAGGCACCACGGCAGCAAACTATACAGGAAAAGATTGCAAGATTCCATACAAAATAGTACTTTTGATTCGGATAATACAGAACTGATATGAAAAATAATGATTGGAAAGAAAGATTGAATGTAGTCTATTCTACAAACCCCGACTATAACTACGAAATGGAAGACGATGAAGAGCAAACCACCCTTCCAGCTGCCCGGCAACGCCTCCGCGTACAACTGGACAGAAAAAACCGGGGCGGCAAAGTAGTGACCTTAATCACCGGGTTTGTCGGTACCGATAGCGATATGAAGGAATTGGGCAAACTGCTGAAAAGCAAATGCGGTGTAGGTGGAAGTGCCAAAGATGGAGAAATCATCGTACAAGGTGATTTCAAACAGAAAGTGCTGGAATTATTGAAGAAAGAAGGCTATACTCAGACCAAACCGGTGGGATAAAATTACCACTTCAAAACAGATGATGCGTTTGGGTCAAACAGATGATCTGTCAGGAGGAAACAGATGATGCGTTTGCCCTCAACAGATGATGCGTTTCGAGAGAATAAAACAGCATAAAAAAACGGTCGCCACGGATGTCCCGTGCGACCGTTTTCGTATTCTAATCGAAATAGAATTATTCAGCGCGCAAAGTGAAACGCTTGAAGTCAACCACCTTCAATTCAGGATCAGCTTCCTTCAACGCTTCTCTTACCGTCTTCTTGGCATCCATGATGTCTTCCTGGTTCAACAGGCAAACCTCCTTCAAGAATTTACCCAGACGACCCTTAGCAATGTTCTGAATCATTTGTTCGGGCAGATGAGCAGCCTTCTCAGCAGAAACCGTAGCAATGATTTCTTTTGCTTTGGCTACATCCTCGGCTGTAATCCATCCCTTGGCCATGTTGCTTTCCATGTGGTCTTCGCTGTCCACGTGAGCCGGATTGATACCTGCTTTCTTCAGAGCAGCTTCTACAGCCTTCTGCACTTGTTCAGCTTTTGTCTTATCGATAGCAACTTCGATTTCTTTCTGCTTGATTTCTTCAGAAACACCGTCTTCATCAACAGCGATAGGATTCATAGCAGCAATCTGCATAGCTACTTGCTTGGCCAATTGCTCGTCCACATTCTTGTTGAAGGCAACGATCGTACAAAGACCGTTTCTGTTCATGTGATTGTAAACAACGGTAGCTGCACCTTCTACAGTCATATAACCGTCGAGTTCCATTTTCTCACCTGTAATACCGCTGCGGTCGGTTACTGCATCCTGCACAGTACCGTTACCCATCGGCAATGCTTTCACCTCATCCAAAGTCTTGCACTTGTTGGCAACAGCAAGGTCAAGAATATCCTGAGTCAATTTTACGAAGTCGGCATTCTGGGCAACAAAGTCAGTTTCACACTTCAAAGCGATGATAACGGCAAAGTCCCCGGTAGTCTTAGCCAAAACACAACCTTCGGAAGCTTCGCGGTCTGAACGCTTGGCAGCTACAGCCTGTCCCTTCTTACGGATAATTTCCATTGCCTTGTCGAAATCACCTTCTGCCTCGGTCAATGCGTTCTTGCAATCCATCATACCAGCACCGGTCATTTTGCGGAGCTTGGTTATATCAGCCATACTTACAGCCATAATATCTTTATTGTTTTAATGTTTATAATAAAAAAAGTAGCAAGTAGTGGTAGTTAAGTAGTAAGTAGAAGATACTCTATTTGCTAACTTATGTAAGCAGAACATTTTCTACTTACTACTTAACTACCTACTACTTGACTACTTCTATGATTAAGCCTCTTCGTCTTCCTTGATGAAAGCAGCAGCCTTGGCAGCATTGATTGCTTCCTCGTCAGACTTGTCGAGTCTTGCTTTCGCAGTTTTTTTCTTGCCCTTGTTAGCAGCAGCTTCACCGGCAGCTTCCATATCCACCTTTTCAGCCTTACGTTCTTCTAGACCTTCCTGCATAGCAGCGCAGCAAGCATCAAGAATAACTTCTATTGATTTAGTAGCATCGTCATTTGCCGGAATAACGAAGTCGATGTTTGAAGGATCAGAGTTCGTATCAACGATACCGAACACAGGGATACCCAAACGATTAGCTTCACGAACTGCAATGTTTTCTTTCATTACGTCGATTACGAACAAAGCAGAAGGCAGACGAGTCAGGTCAGCGATAGAGCCCAAAGTCTTGTCCAACTTGGCACGTTGACGAGAGATCTGCAGAATTTCTCTCTTGGAGAGGTTAGAATAAGTACCATCGTTAGTCAGTTTATCGATAGTAGCCATCTTCTTCACTGCCTTACGGATTGTCGGGAAGTTAGTCAACATACCACCCGGCCAGCGCTCGATTACATAAGGCATATTTACAGATGCAGCCTTGTCGGCAACCACCTGCTTAGCTTGTTTTTTAGTAGCAACAAACAGGACTTTCTTTCCTGATTTAGCGATTTGCTTCAAAGCTTCAGCAGCTTCGTCAATTTTAGCAACCGTCTTGTTGAGGTCAATGATATGAATACCATTGCGCTCCATGAAGATATAAGGAGCCATTGCAGGGTTCCACTTTCTTTTCAAGTGACCGAAGTGGCAACCGGCTTCCAATAATGTATCAAAATTAGTTCTTGACATTTTGTTTTAATCTTTAAATCGTTTACTTTCTTTTTTGTTTTTTCTAAACCAACCGCCGGGTAGTCTGTCCAAACAAAGAGTCCCGGTAGTTTAGATACTAAACGCTTTTTCAGTTGAGAGTTGAGAGGTGAAAGTCGAGAATTAAGCAACTTGTCCGCCCCAACCGTTCTCCAACTCTTAACGTTTACTGAACTGGAATCTACGACGTGCTTTCGGTTGTCCCGGTTTCTTACGTTCAACAGAACGAGGATCACGAGTCATGAAGCCTTCAACACGAAGAGCAGCCTTGTCCTCAGCATTGATCTTCACCAGTGCACGGGCAATTGCCAAACGCAAAGCCTGAGACTGACCTGTAAAACCACCACCGCAGAGGTTCACTTTGATGTCATACTTTTCAGCTACACCCAGTTTGTTCAACGGTTGTTTTACTACATACTGGAGAATGCTTGATGGAAAGTACTCTGCGAGGTCTCTCTTGTTAATAGTAATCTTTCCAGTACCTTCGCTTACGAAAATACGTGCAATTGCACTTTTACGTCTGCCTAATGCATTTACTACTTCCATTATCTCTTATTTAAGTGCGTTAATATCAATCATTTTCGGGCTTTGAGCTTCATGTTTGTGCTCGCTGCCTGCATAAACGTACATATTGCTCAGCAATTGAGCACCCAGTTTATTCTTAGGCAACATACCCTTTACTACTTTTCTCAGCAACTTGTCATCACCGTTCGGTTTCGCCTGCAAACGAGCAGGAGTAATTTCTCTCTGACCGCCGGGATAACCTGTATATGACAAATATACCTTGTCATTCCACTTGTTACCGGTTAATTTTACTTTGTCGGCGTTGATAATGATCACATTATCGCCACAATCTACGTGAGGAGTAAAGTTTGGTTTATACTTTCCTCTCAACAGTTTCGCAACTTTTGCGCCCAGACGACCCAATACTTGGTCTGTAGCGTCAACAATGACCCATTCTTTAGTCACTGTAGCTTTGTTTGCAGAAATGGTCTTGTAACTTAAAGTATCCACTCTTAATTGTTTTTTAAATGTTACTACTAAATATTTGCTTCACCACGAATTAACCGCCTCGGACAAAGGGAGATTAACTCGCTATGAATTAAATGCTTATCCTTATGAGATAATAATCGGCTTGCAAAGGTACGGATTTTCTTAAAACTGGCAAACGTTTTCTACTTTTTTTTAGAAAGCCATACGGCTGATATACAACAAAAAAAGTTATCCTGCGGGGCTTGTTTCAACTTCCCCGGAGGATAACTCCCCAACCGGCCTTCCGCATGCAATGCTCCTCTTACAGAACTTTTCAGGCAGGCGGAAGGGATAAACAAATTCCGTCATCTGACGATATCTTCAGGGAACTTGTCAGGCATACTCACCCGCTTCCAGGTTTCATGAAACCAGGTATTCAGTTCGTTCCCATTCAAATCTTTCGAAATGAAATACTTCAGGTACATCACCCCATCCTCACCCATTTCGAATTCCAGTACATTATCCTTATGGTCCAACATGGGCAAATGGATATTCTTCTCGATACTTTCCTTATAGGAGTTGTCTGTCAGCTGTTCATAAGTGCCGTAGCCCGTGATGATAGCGTCCGAGCCGGGAATAATCGTAAAATTGACAATACGCCCGTCATCACTTAATACCTTGAATGTATTACTGGGCCTCAACATTCCCGGAACATCCGGAATTTCGGACACATAATGACATAACTGCCAGATACCCACCAGATTCGCAGGTTTAAACCTGGCGTTCTCCTGCGCCTTCGCTCCTGTTACCGCAAGCAGCACCGCCGCCAGCATGGTAAAGAAATACTTCCTTTTCATATTCGTATGATATTGGTTAACGTTATGTCGTTCCGGTATGATACAAATATAAAGATTTATTTCGGGATTATAACACTCCAGACATAAAAAAAGTCCGCACAACGTAAAGTTTGCGCGGACTTCATTATCTGACTTATGCTCTGTTCCGGAAGAATTAGAATTCAGCGTTACGCGGAGTACGCGGGAACGGTATCACGTCACGGATATTTGTCATACCGGTAACGAACAGCAAGAGACGTTCAAAGCCCAGACCGAAACCGGAGTGAGGGCAGGTACCGAATTTACGTGTATCAAGATACCACCACATATCCTTCATCGGGATGTGGAGTTCTTCGATACGTGTCATCAGCTTGCCGTAATCCGCTTCGCGTTCAGAGCCACCGATGATTTCACCGATCTTCGGGAACAATACGTCCATGGCACGAACCGTCTTGCCGTCTTCATTCTGCTTCATATAGAATGCCTTGATCTCCTTCGGATAATCAGTCAAGATGACCGGACGTTTGAAATGTTCTTCTACCAAATAACGTTCGTGTTCAGAAGCCAAATCAACGCCCCAATATACCGGGAATTCAAACTTATGACCTTTGGCAACCGCCTCTTCCAGAATCCGGATACCTTCCGTATAAGGAAGACGGACAAAACTTTCTTTCAACACCCCTTGCAGGCGCTCAATCAAGCCTTTGTCGAACATGTCATTGAGGAACTTCACGTCATCGGCACAGTTGTCCAATGCCCACTGCACACAATATTTGATGAAATCTTCAGCCAAATCCATGTTGTCCGTAATGTCATTGAATGCAACCTCCGGCTCAACCATCCAGAACTCTGCCAAGTGACGGGGAGTATTGGAATTTTCCGCACGGAACGTAGGACCGAATGTATAGATGGCTCCCAATGCGGTGGCCGCAAGTTCGCCTTCCAACTGACCGGAAACCGTCAGGCTTGCCTGTTTTCCGAAAAAGTCGTCATCATAAATGATAGAACCATTCTCGTCCTTCTTCAAATCATACAGGTTCTTCGTAGTCACCTGGAACATCTGTCCGGCACCTTCACAGTCCGAGCCGGTAATGATAGGCGTATGAAAATAGAAGAAGCCTCTGTCATGGAAGAATTTGTGAATAGCTATCGCCATGTTATGACGAATACGGAACACGGCGCCGAATGTATTCGTACGGGGACGCAGGTGAGCTATCTCACGCAAGAACTCCATGGAATGCCCCTTCTTCTGCAACGGGTATGTATTGTCACAGGTACCCAGCACCTCTATTTCCCGAGCCTGCACCTCAGCTTTCTGACCGGAACCCACAGATTCGGTCAATATACCGTTCACACTCAGACAAGCACCGGTAGTGATGTCCTTCAACATTTCTTCGTCGAAGTTGCCCAAATCCACTACAACCTGCACATTATTTATTGTAGAACCGTCATTCAGCGCAATAAAGTTTACTTGCTTACTACCTCTGCGGGTACGAACCCAGCCTTTCACGTTGACCATAGCGCCAAAATCCTCACGCTTCAACAGGTCAACAATCTTTGTTCTACTAATCTTTTCCATAAAACAGTTATTATACCTTATATTATATATTACTCAAAAGATCCCATGCGCAGGAAGTTCACCTCCTGTTCCGTGAGGTACCGCCATTCACCGCGACGCAGACCTTTCTTGGTTAAACCGGCAAAGAACACACGGTCCAGTTTTACAACCTTATATCCCAACGATTCAAAGATACGGCGTACGATACGGTTTTTGCCGGAGTGAATTTCAATGCCTACATCATCTTTCTTGAAATCATCCGTATAGCTGATAGCATCCGCATGAATCTCACCGTCATCCAGCTGGATACCGGCGGCAATCTGTTCCATATCGGCTTTCGTCAGATTCTTGTCCAAGTGTACGTGATAGATTTTTTTCTTCAGATACTTGGGATGCGTCAATTTGGAAGCCAAATCGCCATCATTCGTCAGTAACAACACACCGGTGGTATTACGGTCCAGACGGCCTACAGGATAGATACGTTCACTGCAAGCTCCTTTCACCAAATCCATTACGGTACGACGCGCCTGCGGATCATCAGAAGTTGTCACAGTATCTTTCGGCTTGTTCAGCAAAACGTAAATCTTACGTTCAATGCTGACCGCCTGGTCGTGGAACTTCACTTCATCACCACGCTTGATCTTGGTTCCCAATTCCGTCACCACTTCTCCATTCACCGATACCACTCCTGCCGTGATAAACTCATCAGCCTCACGACGTGAGCAAACACCTGCATTAGCCAGGAATTTATTCAAACGGATCGGGTCGTTCGGATCCACAAACTGCTCTTTATACTCAATCTGCTTTTTCTTACTGTATTTGGCATTGGGGTCATAATCGGCAGAACGGCGAATCGGACGGCTATAGCTATCTCTGCTGCCATACCCGCCGGGTCTTCCTCCGGCATTTGAGTCATAGCGCGGACGATAAGGACGGTCGCCTCCTGCATTATTTCCGTAGGGACGTTGCGGACGGTCGCCGTTGTTCTCGCTATTGTAGCGCGGACGATAAGGGCGGTCACTGCTGCCATACGAACGATCATTATTATAAGGACGTTGCGGACGATCACTATTATAAGGACGCTGCGGACGGTCACTATTGTAAGGACGCTGCGGACGATCACCGCTTTCACTGTTATAGCGCGGACGGTAAGGACGGTCACCCCCTGCATTATTTCCGTAAGGACGTTGCGGACGTTCGCCGCCATTCTCACTATTGTAGCGCGGACGGTAAGGGCGGTCACCGCTACCGTATGAACGGTCGCTGTTATAAGGACGTTGCGGACGTTCACCGCCTTCAGCATTAGGATTGAAACGCGGGCGGTAAGGGCGGTCACTATTATAAGGCCGCTGCGGACGATCACCGCTTTCACTGTTATAACGCGGACGATAAGGACGATCGCTGTTTTCACGATTGTAAGCCGGGCGGCTGTAGCCCCCTTCTCTGTTAAACTGGTTACCATCACGGCCGGCACCCGAGTTCTCCTCTGAGGAAGAAGCATCACGCCAAGTTTCGTTTTCTGTACTCATTGTTTTATTCGAATAAAATTAAACCTACTGACCTCACGGTCATTCATTTTCTCACTTATACCTTAAATTTATTGTAGTCTATAAACAATTACCGGATCAAAAGGTTGTGAATCCACTCCGGCTCCTTCATGTTGCTTAAATTCCCGTATATGTATGGGGAGTAATCACACGCAATTCATTCTTTATCTCTTCACTAACATTCAATTCTTCTATAAACTCCTTGATAGAAGCCTCTGTAATAGCCTGATTAGTACGAGTCAACGCCTTCAATGCCTCGTATGGATGCGGATAAGCCTCCCGACGCAAAACAGTCTGAATGGCCTCGGCCACCACACTCCAGCAATTATCCAAATCGCGATAGATGGCAGGTTCGTTCAGCAACAGCTTGCGCAACCCCTTCAGCGAGCTTTGAACTGCGATAATGATATGTCCGAAAGGCACACCGACATTACGCAGCACGGTAGAATCAGTCAAGTCACGTTGCAAGCGGGACACCGGCAACTTCACGGCCAGATGCTCCAATATTGCGCTTGCCATCCCCAAATTGCCCTCGGCATTCTCAAAGTCAATCGGATTCACCTTATGCGGCATCGCGCTGGAACCCACTTCACCGGCCTTGATCTTCTGCTTGAAGTATTCCATGGAAATATATTGCCAGAAATCACGGTTCATGTCAATCATAACCGTATTGATGCGCTTCATTGCATCAAAGATGGCGGACAGATTATCGTAATTTGAAATCTGGGTAGTATATTCCTCACGCTCCAGTCCCAACTTTTCAGCCACGAACTTGTTGCCGAACGCCTTCCAGTCATATTCAGGATATGCAACGTGATGGGCATTATAGTTACCGGTAGCGCCACCGAACTTTGCAGTCACCGGACAAGCCTTCAAGTTAGCCAGCTGGCGTTCCAAACGGTAAACAAACACCATCACCTCTTTGCCCAGACGAGTCGGAGAAGCCGGTTGCCCATGCGTTTTAGCAAGCATCGGTATGTTTGCCCATTCTTCGGCATATGTGCGAAGCTGCGCAATCAGTTCCTCAATCTGGGGATAATACACCTGTTCCAAAGCTTCTTTTATAGACAAAGGAACGGAGGTATTGTTAATATCCTGGGAAGTCAGTCCGAAATGAATGAACTCTTTATAATCGTCCATTCCGCCCAACTTGTCAAATTCTTCTTTCAAAAAGTATTCTACAGCCTTCACATCATGATTCGTCACGCTTTCAATGTCTTTGATACGCTGTGCGTCGGCTTCGGAGAAGTTACGGTAGATGTTTCTCAAGGTTTCGAACACACCCTTGTCCACCCCTTTCAACTGAGGCAAAGGCAATTCACACAAGGTTATGAAATATTCCACTTCAACTTGTACGCGGTACTTTATCAGTGCAAATTCCGAAAAATAGGCAGCCAAAGCTTCGGCTTTACCTCTGTATCGACCGTCAATCGGAGAGATTGCGGTAAGTAAATCAAGTTTCATACGTCGTATTTTGATAATTATCAGGCTGCAAAATTACTGCTTTTTTCTGAGTAACAAGGCATAAAGGGAAAAGAAATTAAGAAAAGGAAGTTAACGGATAAAAAAAGGTCCCGCATTTACTTGCGAGACCAAACAAATAAAAATGTTCTAAACGTGGGCGTTGACGGATTCGAACCGCCGACCCTCTGCTTGTAAGGCAGATGCTCTGAACCAGCTGAGCTAAACGCCCTTACACTTCCGTTTCAAAAGCGATGCAAAGGTACAGCTTATTTTGACATTACCAAAACTTTTGCGTATTATTTTCTAATCTTTTTTTCATCAAACTTCAATACACACTGTTTTTCAAGCAATTAGACTTCTATATTTTTTGCAATATTTTTTCGGATCACTTTTGCAGGATTGCCGACGGCCACACTATCGGACGGAATATCTTTAGTAACCACACTGCCCGCGCCGATTACGCAACGGTCGCCAATCGTCACTCCGGGACAGATGACAGCTCCTCCGCCAATCCAGCAATCCTCCCCTATCGTTACCGGATAGGCATATTCTTTTTCCGTCCGGCGTTCCAGATAGTCCATCGGATGGTGAGGGGTATAAATTTGCACACAGGGGCCGATCAATGTATGCGCGCCTATCGTTATATATCCCCCGTCCAAAAAAGTGCAGTTTGCATTGACAAAAACATGCCCGCCCAAACGTATCCCGTCTCCATGGTCGCAATGAAAGGGCGGACAAATAACGGATGTCGCGGGAATCCCCGGAACCAGTTCTTCCAATAAACTCCGGTACTCCTCATCATAGGTACTCAATACACGCATTTTCGCCAACAACCTCTTGGCATGCTCAAACTTCACCTGTATCTCCGGAGCAGACATATCCGCCAACCGGGAACTCCGCATTTTTTCAACCTCATTCATAAAGTTTCTTTTTTTATCCAGTAAGACAAATCCTTATTCAACAAGCCAAATTCTTATCCAGCAAGCCAAACAAAGATAAACATTTAAACCTAATATAACAAAAGAGCGAGCAACCTTTCGGCAACCCGCTCCCGCAATCGTTTCCTGAACGACTTATATTACTTATATTCCTGCCAGCTCTTGATCTGGATATCCTCAAGCTTCATTTCACAGAATGCTTCGATGAAAGCACCCGCCAAGCGGGCGTTTGTAATCAACGGAATATTGTGGTCAATAGCCCCGCGGCGAATCTTGTAACCATTGGTCAGCTCACGCTTCGTATGGTTCTTCGGAATATTCACAATCAGGTCAAACTTATGTTCCGCGATCATCTTCATCACATTGTTCTCGGCATCCGCACGCTCATCCGGCCAATAGACAGCTTCGGTAGTCACTCCATGCGCATTCAAGAAGGCCGCCGTACCTGCCGTAGCGTAAATCTTATAGCCTTTGGCAAAAAGCATACGGCTGGCATCCAGCAAATCAACCTTCGACTTCATGGCACCCGAAGAGAACATTACACCCTTTTGAGGGATAGAGAAACCGGTAGCTATCATGGCATTCAGCAACGCTTCGGAGAAGTCGTCGCCGATACATCCCACTTCACCGGTAGATGACATATCTACGCCCAATACCGGGTCTGCCTTGTGCAAACGGGAGAAAGAGAACTGGGAAGCCTTCACGCCAATCCAGTCGATATCAAACGCAGACTTGTCCGGACGCGTATAAGGGGCATCCAGCATGATGCGAGTAGCCGTTTCAATGAAATTACGTTTCAGCACCTTCGACACGAACGGGAAGCTGCGTGAAGCGCGGAGGTTACACTCGATGACCTTCACCTCATTGTTGCGGGCCAGGAACTGGATATTGAAAGGACCGGAGATATTGAGTTCTTTGGCTATCTGGCGACTGATTTTCTTGATACGACGCGCCGTGGCAAAGTAAATCTTCTGCGCCGGGAACACCAGCGTGGCGTCACCGGAATGCACACCGGCAAATTCCACATGCTCGGAGATGGCGTATTCCACCACTTCACCGTTCTGGGCAACAGCGTCGAATTCTATTTCCTTCGTATTCTGCAAGAACTGGGATACCACCACCGGATATTCCTTGGACACCTCGGCAGCCATCTTCAAAAAGTTCTCCAGCTCTTCTTCGTCATAGCATACATTCATCGCAGCACCGGAAAGCACGTACGACGGACGGACCAGTACCGGATACCCCACCTTCTCCACGAAGCCTTTTACATCTTCCAGACTGGTAAGTTCCTGCCAAGCCGGCTGGTCAATGCCCAGTTGGTCAAGCATGGCAGAGAACTTGTTACGGTTCTCGGCACGGTCAATAGAAATCGGTGAAGTTCCCAGGACAGGAACAGACTGGCGGTAGAGTTTCATTGCCAGATTGTTCGGAATCTGTCCGCCTACAGACACAATGACACCACGCGGCTGTTCCAGGTCTATCACATCAAGCACACGCTCAAAGGAAAGTTCGTCAAAGTAAAGACGGTCGCACATATCATAGTCCGTAGAAACCGTTTCCGGGTTATAGTTGATCATGATGGATTTATAACCCAACTTACGGGCCGTCTGAATGGCATTCACCGAACACCAGTCAAACTCTACGGAAGAACCGATGCGGTAGGCACCCGAACCCAATACCACCACTGATTTCTCGTTCTTGTAGTAGTTCACGTCATACCCCTGCACCGCATATGTCATATAAAGGTAGTTCGTCAGTTCCGGATGTTCGGAAGCCACCGTATTGATGCGCTTCACAGCCGGCAAGATGCCCAATTCCTTACGGCGGGCACGAACCATCAGGTTTTCTTTCTCCATGTTGCCAGCCGGATTCAACACGAAACGGGCAATCTGGAAGTCAGAGAAACCTAAAACTTTCGCTTCACGCAACACATCGGCCGGAATATCTTCCACTTTATCATATTGAGACAATTTCAGCTTGTAGTCAACAATGTTCTTCAGCTTGCCGAGGAACCACGGGTCGATCTTCGTCAATTCGAAAATGCGGTCAATAGTATACCCTTTCTCCAAGGCCTCAGCGATGGCAAACACACGCAGGTCGGTAGGATGGGACAATTCATAATCCAAATCATCGAATTCCAGACCGTCATTGCCTACAAAACCGTGCATGCCTTGTCCGATCATACGCAGCCCCTTCTGGATAATCTCCTCAAAAGTACGTCCGATAGACATGATTTCACCAACAGACTTCATGCTGGAACCGATTTCACGGCTGACACCCGCGAATTTCGTCAAGTCCCAACGCGGGATCTTACAAATCAGATAATCCAATTGCGGAGCGACGTACGCAGAGTTGGGAGTTCCCATCTCACCGATCTGGTCGAGCGTATAGCCCAGTGCAATCTTGGCAGCCACAAACGCCAACGGGAAACCGGTAGCCTTGGATGCCAATGCAGAGGAACGTGACAGGCGGGCATTCACCTCAATGACACGATAATCATTGGTTTCGGCATTGAATGCATATTGTATGTTGCATTCACCCACGATGCCCAAATGGCGGATACATTTCGTAGAAAGTTCCTGCAGCATCTTCACTTGCCCGTCGGTCAAGGAGCAAGTGGGAGCCACTACGATAGACTCACCTGTATGGATGCCCAACGGGTCGAAATTCTCCATGCTTGCCACCGTAAAGCAGTGGTCGTTGGCATCACGGATTACCTCGAATTCTATTTCTTTCCAACCCTTCAGAGATTCTTCCACCAAAATCTGCTTAGAGAAAGTGAAAGAACTCTCTGCCAACTTAATGAATGTGTCTTCGTCCGGACAGATACCGCTGCCCAGACCGCCCAAAGCGTATGCAGAACGCACCATTACCGGATAACCGATTTCACGGGCGGCTTTCAGCGCTTCCTCCATGCTCTCGACCGCATGACTTTTCGGAGTCTTCATTGGAATCTCGTCCAATTTCTTCACAAAGAGATCACGGTCTTCAGTGTACATGATAGCCTCTACCGAAGTACCCAATACACGCACACCATATTTCTGGAGAATTCCGTTCAAATAAAGTTCAGTACCACAGTTCAAGGCAGTCTGTCCGCCAAATGCCAGCAGGATGCCGTCGGGTTGTTCTTTCTTAATGATTTCCTCCACGAAATAAGGAGTCACCGGCAAGAAATAGACTTTATCGGCAATACCTTCCGATGTCTGGATAGTAGCAATGTTCGGATTTACCAATACCGAACTGATACCTTCTTCACGCAATGCCTTCAACGCTTGCGAACCGGAATAATCAAACTCCCCGGCCTGACCAATCTTGAGCGCACCAGAACCCAAGACAAGCACCTTCTTTAAATTCTTTTCCATATTCTCTTGTTGTCTATTAAGTTACGAGTTACAAGTTACAAGCTACGAACTACGAGTTGTAGCTATTTCACAAAAAAAATGCGTTACCCCAATAAAGGATTAACGCATTACCAAAGAACTAAAAATATCGTTTTCGGAAAAAGAGAAATTAATGACTCCCGAATGGAACTCATTCGAATGGAGGTTATAATTAAGTCTCATTTCCTGCGGTTGCATAGTTGTCTTTAAAATTTGTGCAAAGTAACGACTTATTTATGAGAAGAGCAAATTAATCAGAATAATATTTTTTAAGGGCAACCTTCAGCAAATAACTCTTGAAAGAGTCAACTGATATTATAACTAAGTATTAACTCCGTCAACCATCCTTACAAGTAAGATTAAGGAGTACTCAACCTAAAGCATTAAACTACAAACAGCATTCTGTTTCCTTAAACCAAACAAAGTGTTCACACCTGTGAACTAACGCTTTACGGGAACAAGGTATCATTCAACCCTTGCCGTTCCTTTCCCTGACTGACAAGAACAGACATCCCGCAAGGCGTCGGGCAGCCTTGCAGACGCCTGGTTATAAGTATATTTCATGAATACCTTATACAAACTTGCTTATTCTCCCAAGAAAACTTACCTTTGTAACCATTATGGCCGAGAACGGCTATACAAACAAAGAATTAAAAAAGTACAAGAATATGGCTAAAGAAAAGATTATCCTCACGGGTGACCGCCCCACCGGGCGACTGCACATAGGACACTATGTAGGTTCATTGCGCAGAAGAGTTGAATTACAGAATTCCGGATTGTATGACAAGACTTTCGTCTTCATCGCCGACGCACAAGCGTTGACCGACAATATGGAGAATCCGGAAAAGGTGCGCCAAAACGTTATCGAGGTAGCTCTCGACTACTTGGCTTGCGGACTGGACCCGACGAAGAGCACCATCTTCATCCAGTCACAAATACCGGAGCTCTGCGAACTGACGTTCTATTACATGGACTTGGTTACCGTCAGCCGCCTGCAACGTAACCCGACGGTGAAGACCGAAATTCAGATGCGTAACTTCGAGACGAGCATCCCTGTAGGTTTCTTCACTTACCCCATCAGCCAGGCAGCGGACATCACCGCTTTCCGGGCAACCACCGTCCCGGTAGGTGAAGACCAGGAACCGATGATTGAGCAGGCTCGTGAAATAGTACGCCGCTTCAACTATATATATGGTGAAACATTGGTGGAACCGGAAATCCTGTTGCCGGACAACGCCGCCTGCCTGCGCCTGCCGGGAACTGACGGTAAGGCCAAAATGAGCAAGAGCCTCGGCAACTGCATCTATCTTTCGGACACAGCCGACGAAGTACAGAAGAAAGTTAAGAGCATGTACACCGACCCCGACCACCTGCGCGTGCAAGATCCGGGAAAGATTGAAGGTAACACCGTATTTACCTACCTCGACGCTTTCTGCCGTCCGGAACACTTCGGACTGTATCTGCCCGAATACCTAAATCTGGACGAATTGAAAGCACACTACCAACGTGGAGGCCTGGGTGACATGAAAGTGAAAAAGTTCCTCAACGAAATCATGCAGGAGACACTGGAACCCATCCGCAACCGCCGCAAAGAATTTGAAAAGGACATTCCTTCCATCTACGATATGTTGAAGAAAGGCTGTGATACTGCAAGGGAAGCCGCCGCCTCAACTTTGGACGACGTCAGGAAAGCTATGAAAATAAACTATTTCGATGACGAAGAGCTGATTGCCGAACAGGTGAGAAAATTCAGCGGAGAGTAAGGAGGGGGATAGTTACAAGCTACAAGGAGCTACCGGTTACAAGTTACCGGTTACAAAAAATGAGGGGCATGCGTTATTATGACACATGCCCCTTCTCATTTCTATAACTCGTAACTCCTTGTAGCTTGTAACTCTTGCAGCTCGTAGCTCTTATCTCCTAATTGGCAGATTTCACCAATACCACACGATTCAGAATCGGTTGGCCGAATTTATCGACACCACCATTTGCGTCAACCTTCAAACGGTCGGCGGGGATACCGTATTGTTTTACCAATACATCTACTACAGCCTGCGCACGCTTCAAACTCAATTCCTTATTGAATGCCGGCGTTCCGGTAGCAGAGTCGGCATAACCGTTTACAGTATAAGTGGCATTCGGGAACTGCTTCATCTGGTCTGCCAGATAAGACAAATTCATAGCCTCGCGTGCGGAAACCTCAGCAGAACCAATATTGAAGAATACGGTACGCGGTGCAATATCCGGATCGGTAAGGATGACTTCCGTCTCGGCAACTTCCTCTACCGGCTGGTTTTGAGCAGCAGTCAAGGCGTTCTGCAACTGTTGGTTGGCAGCACCCAGCTCAGCCAGTTGGTCCTGCATGATGGCCAATTCCGCCTGGGAAACCAACTGCGGCATAGGACGGCGGAAACCGCGGGCAGGGAAACGGTAAGTCAAACCGACTGTAGCGCTCAGCACACCGTCATAGCCGTGATCACCTCCGACTTCGCCGTCAAACTTATCTTCAACACCCATAGCGCTCAATTCAAGATTGATATCCATCGCGTTTGAAATACGGAAGCGGTTGATGATACCTGCATTTACGGACAACGCCTCGCGGTGGGGCTTTGTATAATTGTGAGTAAATCCGGCACCCACGTATGGGATAATTTCATAGACCCGGTGCTGGTTGTAGCCTCCGAAAAGAGCATTCAGGTTGAACATCACGTCACCGTGAAGATTCATATAGTCAAAACGCTGCTTGTAATAGCCGTCCTTCATCTGAGTTCCTCTTACATAATCCGCACCGGCATCGTATGTATAGCCTCTGGCCTGAAGGCCGCTGTACTGCAAACGCAGTCCCAGTCCGGGAGTAAACCATTTGCCAACCGCGAAATTCAGCGTCGGGCTGATGCGCTTACCGAAACTTCCTGCTTTGTCATTGTCTCCAAATGTGGCTTCCGCACCACCGCCAATGGAGAAGAACCAGTTACTCCAGAACGGATTAGTGACTACTTGATATTTATCCTGGATCTGGATAACATCAATCTGCTCCACAACTTCTGTCTTTTGCTGCGCCATAGCAACAGAAGATACGCCGGCCAAAGCCAGCAACATTAGAATCTTTTTCATATACCTTAAAATAGTTAAGTGGTTAATTCATTCTTTATCATTCAAACTGATTAATTAACACCAACAAAACTAAAAGGTTCGGAAAACAGAAAAAAAAGTGGGAAGGTGTGTCAAGGGTCGTATCAAACTCTGTATTGAGTTATGATACGACCCTTTCTTTAGTCTTTTAATATGCTCAAATTACAAGTTCATATTTTCAAAATTTGAGCTTTGACATTCCGCCATGAAGGAGTCAAAAAAAGGATGGGAAATTACTTGCTGAAGAGCTTTTCAATATCCTCTTCCTTGATTGTAGTCAACACGGTACGTCCGTCCGGAGTATAATTGGGAGAAGGGCAGGCAAACAAGTTATCTACCAGGCTGGACATCTCATCATTGCTCAAGACCTGCCCGTAAACAATGGCTGCCGCACGTGCCAGCGTCAACGCAAGGATAGTCTGTATCTCCTCTTTTACGTCATTCCCCTTTTCCATGGCGGTATGCACCATGTTCCGGATCAAATCTACCGGATTCAATCCTTCTATGCCGGAAGGGATACCATTGATGGCATAACTGCCGCCTCCCAACGGACTAAGGTCGAACCCCACTGCCGCCAAATCGTCCAGAATACTTTCCAGCACAGCCGCTTCAGAGGCCGGCAACTGCACGATTTCAGGGAACAGCACACCTTGCGACACTCCCTGTTTCTGACGGATCTGGCTTATATAACGGTCGAACAGTACACGTATATGCGCACGGTGCTGGTCAATCAGCATCAGACCGGATTTGACGGAAGTGAGAATAAAACGTCCCTTGAATTGCAGATGCTGGGCTCCCATTTCCATGACAGGCTCATTTCCATAAAGGGAAGCGGTAGCCCGGCCCGCCTCCTCAAGATAAGGTTCCCTGCCTTCATCAGCTACTTCCTGGGAGGTATCGGAAATGGTCCAAGCCTCCTCTACAGGAGGCTCTTCCTCCATGGGGCCATTCAACTTGCTGGCTTTTTCAACACCGGAATAAAGCCCCTCCCATTCCACCTTCGGGCGGGAGTAACTTCCACCTCCTCCATAAGAGGAAGCCGAAGAGGTTTTAAAAGGATTGAAATCCGTGTTATAGTGCACCTTCGGCGGTTCTATCGGACGAGTCTGCTCAAAAGCCGGGATATCCGGCATGTCCTCCGTATCGAAGTCAATGGTAGGCACAGCGTTGAAACGCCCCAGCGTCTCTTTCACCGCGGCAGACAAGATCTGCCAGATGGCCTGCTCATTCTCAAACTTTATTTCTGTTTTTGTAGGATGTATATTCACGTCAATGTTAGCAGGATCCACCTCAAAATAAATGAAGTAGGAAACCTGTTCGCCAACCGGTACAAGCTGCTCGTATGCATCCATCACCGCTTTATGAAAGTATGGATGCCGCATGTAACGTCCGTTGACGAAAAAGTATTGATGGGCACCTTTCTTGCGGGCAGTCTCCGGTTTGGCAACAAAGCCCGTTACCTTCACCATAGTGGTGTTCACCTCCACGGAAAGCAGCTGCTGGTTCAACTTCTTGCCAAACACCGCCATAATGCGCTGGCGCAAAGGCATTACCGGAAGATTGAACAGCTCCGTATCATTGCTATAAAGATAAAAGGCTACTTCGGGATGGACCAGCGCAATACGTTCAAACTCATTCAGGATATTGCTCAGCTCCGTAGAGTTTGCTTTCAGAAACTTGCGGCGGGCAGGAACATTGAAGAACAGGTTCTTCACGGAGAAATTGCTTCCTTTGGGACAAGAGACAGCTTCCTGGCTCTCCACTTTGGAACCGGCAATCAGCAAACGGGTGCCCAATTCTTCATTGGCGGGACGTGTCTTCAGCTCCACTTCCGCCACTGCCGCAATGGAGGCCAAGGCTTCTCCGCGAAAGCCCATCGTACGTAAGGCGAACAAATCAGTAGCTTCGCGTATCTTTGAAGTAGCATGGCGTTCAAAGGAAAGGCGGGCGTCCGTTTCCGACATGCCCTTACCGTCATCAATCACTTGAATGCAGGTTTTCCCCGCGTCAGTAACCAAAACATGAATTTCCTGCGCCTCGGCATCAATTGCATTTTCAACCAATTCCTTAATCACAGATGCCGGACGCTGTATCACCTCTCCGGCAGCAATCTGATTGGCAACCGAATCGGGCAGCAAATGAATAATGTCGCTCATGATAAGTTTTGAATTTTGAATTAGATAATTCCGCTACTGATAGCATACCACAGATAAGCCAGCACAGCAATGACCACAAGAATTATTCCCAAGTGCATCGGCCTGCGTCCGCTCTCCTTGCGGCGCTTCAAGTGAGTAGTTCCTTCTATGAACTTGCCTCGTATATCCTCGGGCGAGAATTCTTTTTCGGGCAACATCCCCAGGTCACGCTTGGCTTTTTCTTCCATCTTCGCCAATTTTTCCTTCCGCTCATCCACATAGATATAACGGTGATTAAAACTACGCGGTTTCCGCATTGTAAACATTCCCATAGCGCTACTTGTTATTACGTTTTATATGCATATTCCTTGGTGAAGCCACAGGTTTCCGGTCGCTCTTCTGCAAGGCTTCACCGGCTTTCTTGCCCCTCCAGTTAAAGATATCTTCCTTGCTCGACGGGCGGATATAGTCAAACCATACAAAAGAAGGCAACCTGTACTTATCTGCCGGAATCTGGTCCAAGGGATAAGCTACCCCATTGGTCTTACCGACAAACGTGCCCTGTTCCATCTTTCTGTCTTTCAAAAGCATCTTCAGGAAACTGCCTTCGGTATAATCCATCATAATCAAGGAACTGTCTTTCTCCTCCACCGGATAGAATACCACCAGTACATTTCCATTCACTTCCACCCGGCGCATATCTCCATCGACAAAGAAACCTTTCATCTCTTTGCCGGTCACCTGGTTATAATGGACGCTGTCCTTCTGCTCCACGGCCAAAGCCTGATTGATGATATGTGCCCAGTCGATAGTGCTGTCATTCATATAGACCTTGACCTCCTCACCCAACAATTGCTGGCTGCCATGCCACAGGATGGGATCATAATACATGGTCATACAGGAATCTTTTGAGTTATAGACCAATGAGTCGCATACAGCCTGAATATCCGTCCGATAGGCACGTACCTTATGATAGACACGCATTTCGCGATACATGGAATCCGTATTCAGATTGTAAGTAACCAACCGCAAGGTATCACCATGCATAAAGAGGCTGTCGCCTTGCGAATAGTCTATCGCCACGGCACGTATGGTTGCCAAAGCGTTGCCGGTAAGTTCATTATAGAAGCAATAATCCCCTGTCAGCATATTCCTGTTGACAGTGTCGTTCATCCGGACATCGTTGAAAGCTTCGCCATATCCCAGGTTACGGTCATAAAAAAGGCTGTCGCCGGTCAGTTTCTTGCCTTCGTTGGTCAATACGGAACGGTCAAGTAATTCAGCCTGCCCGGTAGCGGTATTGTACTCACCACGTTCGGAATAGATATGATTCTTGTCACTCACAATGTCTGAAGGCCCTAATATGGTAGCTATCTTCGATTCAGTACTGTACTTCAACGTATCCGACGTCAGCACAAACTGGGGATTGACCAGCTTTACCTCATGGTTGAATACCGCCAGCTTGGTAGTAGGACTGTATTCCCCCCATTCCGAAGTCAATACATTGTCCTCGTCCGTCAGCATACCGCCTTCAAAATAATACCCCAAATTATACAGACGGTCATAGTTCAAACTGTCGGTAGTCAGTACCGTGTTGCGGTTGATCATACGTACATTCTCGCGCAACATCGCCAATTGGGACATACCGTCGTAATACAAGTAATCACCGTAGATAAACAAAGTGTCACCTTGCTCCATACGCACGTTGCCGAAGGCCTCCACCGAATTGATCTTTTCATAAATCAGGGCACTGTCACAGAACATATACATACTGTCATGCTTCAGCCTTACCGAACCGATCAGCACCTGTACATCCGGACGTAATTGTTTGTCTGCCTGCGCCTCATCGGCATACAGCAGGTCAACACGTGTCTTTTTCTTTCCGGACGTATCGGCTTTCTGCTGCCCCACCGCCACCGAATCCTTTTTCCCCGGCGCCCCGGGATTTGCCTTCTTGTCCTGGGCACTCAGCAGACACATGCCAAACAGGCATAGAATACCCGCAAGTAGGTACCTATGCCTGTTCAGAAAACTCATTCTTGTATTTTTCTTTTGCATACAAAATTCTATGTAACTCCCGCCAGGTTATTCCTTAACCCAGCCCGGATACTTGAATGTACAGTTTTTCTTCCACTCGTCCTTGATGCGTACGTAAGTGTGTTTTTGTTTCTCACGGATCCACTTGTCCAACACCTCATCACGACGTTTTTCCAATACAATTTCTTTCAGATTCTGATAGTCGTCGGCAATCGTAGCCTTATGGCCGTTGGTACGGCTTTTCAATTTCACGATGACGCATTCCTCTTTACCGGTTTTTTGCGGAATCATGGTGAATGCCTCGGAAATCTCACCGACTTTCATCTTATCTACAACCTTTGCGATTTCGGGCGGCAGTTCCTGCATCTCAAACTTGGAAGTATTGTTGTTGGGATTCGGCAGAAGTCCGTGATTATTACGCGTATCCTTATCCTGTGAAAGTACGGAAGCCGCTTCCTCAAAACTGAACTTATTGTTGCGGATATCATCGGCAATGGAGTCCAGGCGCGCATTGGCCGCCGTCAGTGCTTCCTCCGGCACATGAGGTTTCAACAAGATGTGACGCGTCTTGATACGGTCACCGCGTTTCTCGATCAACTGGATGATATGAAAGCCGTACTCAGACTCTACAATCTTCGACACTTTGTTGGGATCCTGCAAATTGAAAGCTACGTTTGCATAAGCCGGATCCAACATTCCACGTCCCGAGAATTCGATTTCGCCACCACGCATAGCCGAGCCGCGATCTTCCGAATACATACGCGCCAACATGGAAAAACTCTCCCCCTTATTGATACGGTCGGTATATTCGCGCAGGCGCTTCTTCACGTCTTCAATCTCCTCCAAAGGAATCTTCGGTTGCAGGGTGATAATCTGCACCTCTACCTGTGTAGGTATATAGGGAATACTGTCCTGAGGGCGATTCTTGAAATAGCGGCGCACCTCAGCAGGAGTGACTTTTATTTCCCCTACCAGCTTCTGCTGCATCTTCTGTACCTTCAGACCTTCACGGGCATTCTCACGCAATGTCTCCCGAATCTGACTGGAAGTCTTGTTAAAATACTCCTCCATCTTCTCGCGTGAACCGATATTGGCAATATACATGTTCGTCATATAGTCCACACGCTGGATAACTTCATTTTCTGAAACCTCAATACTATCGAGTGCCGCCTGATGGAGAAACAACTTCTGCACAGCTATTTCTTCCGGTATCACACAATAAGGGTCACGGTCAAACTTACGTCCATCGAACAAGGCGCTCATACGCGCCTCTTCTACTTCGGACTTCAATATAGCCTCGTCGCCTACTACCCAAACTACCTCGTCAATCACGTTGTCTTGTCCATAAACGGTAGAACCGGCTAATAACGTCAAGGCAAATAAAACTACAAACTTAAAGTTCATGCACTTTTTCATTCTTGGTATCTTATACTAATAATATTTAATCTTGTCTCTTTTCACAGCCCGCCGGTATAAATCGTCCTTTACCTGCTTCATGAATTCCACCTGCCTTACATTCAGCAGCATGTCTTTTACTTGAGTACGGGCAAACTCGTACGGTTCCTCCTCTCCCATCCTGCGGTAATCACTCACATTCAAGAAATAGCAAAAGGCCGTATCTTTCAATTCCACATGGCGGTTCTTGTCCAGATAGTCATCCACATCGGGCACTTTCAAAGGCATCAGGTCCAGAACTTCCGATACAGTGACCCATTTATCGTAGAAATACTCGTATTTCACCGCGTTCTGCAAACTGTATTTTTCGAGATGTTCCACAGCCTCCTGCGTTTCGGTCTTGTACCAACGCCGGACATTAGCCAACTGGGGCGCCGTCAAAGGAACCTTGATGAACAACCCTTTCATCAACGGACGCTCCACTTTAAAAAGCGCCTGGTTCTTTTCGTAATAATCTGTCAAGTCCTGTTCTGAAATCTCCTCTGATAGCTGCTGGTGTATGAGAGCCTGCTGGTAGGTATGCATTATCAATGCCTTGCGATAATTTTCCACAAGTCTATCAATCTCACCACTATTGGGAATATTACTCTGCGCCTTGTCATACAGCAATATATCCTCCACCCAATTGCGGATATAGTGTTCTGCAAACAACAGACTGTCATCCTTTGACAACCCGGCAGGAAGCACTGCCTGCAAATCTTCCCGGTACAAAAAACTGCCATCCAGCTCCACCAACGGCGTTTGTCCCTTATGGTCGTGCCGTTCGCTACACGCCGTGCAGAGAAGAGTTATGAAAAGCAGGAAGCAAGTTGTTCGCATCGCCAATTGATATTTACTTTATTTTAAGGTACGAAGATAGTGCTTTAATTGGTTGCATCAGTGATAATTAACGGTTTTTAAAACCTCTTGGTTAATTTCAACCTTACCGGCAGCACGTAATTTCGCTATCCAACGTTGTTCTAGGTAGTTCTGATAATCGGTAACAAGCTGTCCGCCCACTTCACGATAGTCCTCCGGACCTTTCACTTTCTTGCCGAGAACAGCAGTAAAAGGGAATGACATTACCGGAGCCGGTTCCTTGCCTTTGAACACCAAATCATCCACATACGCATTATCACCACGCGCAAACAATCCCTGTTCTGCCTGCACTTTAGGAGTATCTCCCGCATTAAAAGTCAACCGGATGGCATCCAGCCATTCATTTTCCGGTAACCCCTTCAAGAATTTGCGTACCTGCTTTGACACACGTTTGGACGTACAATGCAATACAATCCCCTTATAACGGGGTGCTTCCCAATGATAATTCTGACGGTGATCCTCAAAATAGCCCTTCAAGCCTGCCTCGTCCGTCTTGCTACGTCCCCAGACTTCCCGGTTACTGATTTCATTGAACAGCATATCCTCCCGGTACTTCTGCATCAACAAACGAAAAACCGGATATTTCCGTTCCAAGTGATTGTTTTCGTAATCCAATACCGATTTCATGACAAATCCATTCAGTTGGCGTTGTATGCCTTCAGGATGCGCCGCGGCAAAACGGGCAAACTCTTTTCCGGTATAGGATCGTCCGCCCAGCGTAAACAATGTTCGCCCGGTCTGCCCCTTCGACATCAGTTCTTCCATTCCCGCCCGGTCAGGCGTATAATGATATTCCTGCTTCAGTTTTTCAACCAAAGCCTCTGTTCCCTTATCCATTCCATGACGACGTGTCCGGCAACGTATCATCTCTTCCTTTACCTCATCAAACGGGGGTATCGCCTTCCTTTCAAGTACCTTTACAATATGGATGCCTTGCGGAGTGAAAAAAGGACGCGATATCTCACCGGGCTGCAAATCAAAAGCCACCTCTTCAAACTCTGCCGGCATTTGCAGCCACCTCACCCAGAATGTCGTCTTGTCATCCGAAAAGTCCTTCACATAGGCATCAAAGGCAGCGGCTGTCGCTCCCTTTCCAAGTGATTCATAGATTGAATCCATTTTCGCCTCCACCTTCCGAAGCGTATAACCGGAGATATTCTGGGGAAGAGATTTATAAATATGACTGACACGCACCTGTCCTGCGCGTCGGCCGGACTTCATTTTATCATAAAACCTGCGTGCAACCCGTTCATTTGTTTCTTCATCCGTCAAATAAGACTTTACCAACTGACGGCGGCAACTGTCCAGTCTGCTCCGAAAAACCTCTGCCGTATCCAACCCGGCCGCCTCTGCTTCCGCAACTTTAAGCTTGAAATTGACGAACCAATCCAAAAGATCTTGCCGTTGCTTCCGTACCCCATCCGCCAACTTACCATTCTGCCGGCAGGCATACTCAAACTCGGAACGGAACACTTCTTTCCCGTTGATACGCATCAACACCGGATCCGGCTGGGCAATAACCGCCAGACCGGACAGCAAAAACAGAATCGCCAAGCCACTCTTTACCATAGTCATCATTTTGGACTGCATAAAATCATAATTGGAAAAAGATTCCCTTATCAGACGCCAAAGATACAAAAATGCCCGAAAAGCAATCCATTCTTTCCGGGCATATATATTTTATCAGTCAATATCCTTATTCGGGACGGCTGTAATTCGGAGCTTCACTGGTGATAGCTACATCATGCGGATGGCTTTCCAGCACACCTGCATTCGTGATACGGGTAAATTTAGCATCATGCAGTCTCTCGATATTCGCAGCGCCACAATATCCCATACCGGCACGCAGGCCACCTACCAACTGATAGATCACTTCATACAAAGTTCCTTTATAAGGAACACGGGCTGCAATACCTTCCGGCACCAGTTTTTTCACATCGCTCGTTCCGCTTTGGAAATAACGGTCCTTTGAACCGTGCTCCATAGCCTCCAAAGAGCCCATACCACGATAGGACTTGAACTTACGGCCATTGAAAATAATTGTTTCACCCGGAGATTCTTCCGTTCCGGCAACCAATGAGCCGATCATCACACAGCAACCACCGGCCGCCAAAGCCTTCACAACATCACCGGAATAGCGCAAGCCACCGTCTGCAATCAAGGGGATTCCAGTTCCTTTCAAGGCTTTTGCCACATCATATACGGCAGACAACTGCGGAACGCCTACACCGGCAACAACGCGGGTAGTACAAATAGAACCCGGACCGATACCGACTTTCACTCCGTCGGCACCGGCTTCCACCAACGCCTTTGCAGCCTCGCCTGTAGCTATGTTTCCTACTACGATATCAATATCCGGAAAACGCTTTTTGGCTTCTTTCAGCTTTTCAATGACGTACATGGAATGTCCATGCGCCGTATCAATTACAATCGCATCGGCCCCTGCATCTACCAAAGCCTTCATACGGTCAAGTGTATCAGCCGTCACACCTACACCGGCAGCTACACGCAAACGTCCCTTGGCATCCTTGCAAGCCATCGGCTTGTCTTTCGCCTTCGTGATATCCTTGTAGGTTATCAAGCCCACCAGCTTGTTTTCCTTATCTACCACCGGCAATTTCTCGATCCTATGCTCCTGCAAGATCTGCGAAACAGCTTCCATGTCCGTAGTAGGATTCGTGGTAATGATATTGTCCTTGGTCATCACCTCGTCGATGCGTTTGTCCATGTCTTTCTCAAAACGCAGGTCACGATTAGTAACGATACCCACCAGATACTTTTCATCATCTACCACCGGAATACCACCAATCTTGTACTCAGCCATCAATGCCAGCGCATCAGCAACTGTAGAACCTCTCTTGATCGTTACCGGATCGTAAATCATACCGTTTTCAGCACGTTTTACTATAGCGACCTGACGTGCCTGTTCTTCAATGGACATGTTCTTGTGAATGACGCCGATACCACCTTCACGAGCAATGGCAATCGCCATCTTCGCTTCAGTAACCGTGTCCATGGCAGCTGTTACAAACGGTATTTTCAACTCGATGTTTCGTGAAAACTTAGTCGAGAGTTCGACTGTTTTAGGCAAGACTTCAGAATAAGCGGGAATCAACAATACGTCATCGTACGTCAACCCATCCATTACAATCTTATCAGCAATAAATGACATAGGGCTATGCGTTTAAATTTTATTGCGTGCAAATATACGGTTTTTTATTCAAAACAGAATATACTAACTGCCGTTTTTTTAATGCAGGAATCACATTTTTCCTCTCTACAACCCTTTAGGGAGCTATAACAGACAGCCCGGACCTATGAAACACAGATCCGGGCTATCCATCTATAAATTCGTTCTTTTTTAGTTTGCCATTTCTGAAATGAACTTGATACGTACCAGACGCACTTCCTCTTCGGTGAAGTCATCACCCAATTCATCCAATGCATCGTCAATCTTGTCCGTAGTAGATTCTTTGAAATAGTCATAGATATCGAGCATGTGGTCTTCATCCATAATATCTTCCAGGAAATAATCAATATTCAGCTTGGTTCCCGAATAGACAATGGCCTCTATTTCATCCAGCAGCTCCTCAAATTCTATGCCTTTCGACATGGCGATGTCATCCAACGCAACCTTACGGTCAACAGCCTGGATAATGGCTACTTTCATTTTGGATTTATTGGCTACGGTACGCACGCGCAAGTCTTCCGGACGTTCAATCTCATTTTCTTCACAATGACGTTTAATCAACTTGCAGAATTCCTCGCCATAGCGCTTTGCCTTGCCGGCTCCGACTCCCGGAATATTCTGCAACTCATCCAGCGTCACCGGATAAATGGTTGCCATGGCTTCCAGGGAAGGATCCTGGAATATCACGTATGGAGGGACTTCCAGCTTCTTGGACAGTTTCTTACGCAAATCTTTCAACATGGAGTACAACGCAGGGTCAACCGCACAAGCTCCGCCTCCACGTGCCGGTGCCTCCTCTTCCACTTCTTCAAAGTCATTGTCTTCCACAATCTTGAATGACTTCGGGTGTTTGAGGAACTTCTTTCCAGCATCCGTTACTTTCAGCAAACCATAGTTTTCAACATCTTTACTCAGATACCCGGCTATAAGCGCCTGACGGATAACGGCATTCCATGTTTTGTCTTCTTCACCCATACCAGATCCGAACACCTCGAGATCCTCATGCAGATGAGCCTGTACTTCTGAAGTTTCTTTACCTTGTATTATGTCTATAATATAGTCCGCTTTAAAATTCTCTTTCACCGCGAGGATTGCCTCAATCACGGTACACAATAATTCCTGAGCTTCCACTTGTTTCTTTGGATTTAAACAGTTGTCACAATTACCACAATTCTCTTCCGTATATTCTTCACCGAAATAATGAAGCAATGCCTTCCTACGGCATACGGAAGATTCGGCATACGCAGCGGTTTCCAGCAGAAGCTGCTTGCCTATTTCCTGCTCTGCGACAGGCTTACCCTGCATAAACTTTTCAAGTTTCTGCAAGTCCTTGTTAGTATAGAAAGTAATACACTGTCCTTCTCCCCCATCTCTGCCGGCACGTCCGGTCTCCTGATAATATCCTTCCAGACTTTTAGGGATATCATAATGGATTACATAACGTACGTCAGGCTTGTCTATTCCCATACCGAAAGCAATGGTAGCCACAATCACATCTATCTTTTCCATCAGGAAGTCATCCTGGTTCTGTGTCCGTGTGGCCGAATCCATTCCGGCATGATAGGCACGGGCATTGATGCCATTGGCCTGCAGAATCTCGGCAAGTTCCTCCACTTTCTTCCGGCTCAGGCAATAGATGATACCCGACTTCTCCGGATTATTCTTGATGAACTTGATGATGTCCCTATCCACGTTAGCTGTTTTAGGGCGTACCTCATAATAGAGGTTAGGACGGTTGAACGATGACTTGAACACCTGTGCTTCCACCATGCCCAGGTTTTTCTGGATATCATGCTGTACTTTAGGAGTGGCGGTCGCAGTCAACGCTATCAACGGGGCTTTCCCGATTTCATTGATAATAGGACGGATACGGCGGTATTCCGGACGGAAATCATGTCCCCATTCAGAAATACAGTGAGCTTCATCTACGGCATAGAAAGAAATTTTCACTGTTTTGAGGAACTCGACATTCTCTTCTTTCGTCAGCGACTCGGGAGCTACATAAAGCAGTTTTGTCTTGCCGCTGAGAATATCAGACTTAACCTGGTCTATCGCGCTCTTGTTCAGAGAAGAATTGATGAAATGCGCAATGCCGTCGTCTTCACTGAAGTTACGCATCGCATCGACCTGGTTTTTCATCAGGGCAATCAAGGGAGAGATTACGATACCCGTTCCTTCCATCAATAAAGAAGGCAACTGGTAGCACAATGACTTGCCTCCTCCTGTAGGCATCAACACAAAAGTATCGTTTCCATCCAACAGGTTTTGGATAATTGCTTCCTGATTTCCCTTAAATGTATCGAACCCGAAGTATTTCTTCAGCTGGTCTGTCAAATTAGTTTTCTTCCCTGCCATGATTCATTAGGTTGTTGTTTATAGAGTTATCTTTTAAAGTGCCACCCGGCACTTTTTCTTATGAAGAACCCTAACAAAGTTATAAACAACTTCTTAAATTTCAAGCATAATCCGCCTAATATTTTTCAATAAAAAGCAAAAAAGTCAGTCTCACTACGTATTACCTATTGATTCTAAGCACTTTGAAGTCTCGCCAAATTTGCTTTTTCAAGTTGTCGCCGCGCATAATCCAACGTCACCACAAAACTGTCTTTGTGCTCTGACGGGATTTCGAACATCGCATCCATCATAATTGTCTCCACAATGGAGCGTAAACCGCGGGCACCCAACTTGTATTCAATCGCTTTATCTACGATATATTCGAATACGGCATCTTCAAAATCCAGCTTCACATTATCCATCTCAAACAATTTGACATATTGCTTTATAATGGAATTTTTCGGTTCGGTCAAGATGGCACGCAATGCAGTACGATCCAATGGATTCAAGTAAGTCAATACCGGAAGGCGCCCGATAATTTCGGGTATCAGTCCGAAAGACTTCAAATCTTGCGGAGCTATATATTGCATCAGATTGTTCTTGTCTATGACAGCCGTATTGCGCGCTGCGCTATATCCTACCACATGAGTATTCAGACGCTGGGCTATTTTCTTCTCAATACCATCGAAAGCACCGCCACAAATAAACAAGATATTCTTGGTGTTTACCGGAATCATCTTTTGGTCCGGATGCTTACGGCCACCTTGCGGGGGCACGTTTACAACGGAACCTTCCAGTAATTTCAGCAATCCCTGCTGCACGCCTTCACCGCTCACGTCACGGGTGATGGAAGGATTGTCGCCTTTACGGGCTATCTTATCTATTTCATCGATAAATACAATGCCTTGTTCCGCCTCGGGTACATTATAATCTGCCACCTGCAACAAACGGGTCAAGATACTTTCAATATCCTCGCCTACATACCCGGCCTCTGTCAACACGGTTGCGTCCACAATGGTAAAAGGCACATGAAGCAATTTCGCAATGGTCCGCGCCAACAAGGTTTTGCCCGTGCCGGTACTGCCCACCATGATGATGTTGGACTTTTCAATCTCCACATCGTCACCGCCTTCTTTCTGTAGCAGCCGCTTATAATGATTATAGACCGATACGGACAGGAAACGTTTGGCATCATCCTGCCCGATGACATACTGGTCGAGAAACCCTTTGATTTCTACAGGTTTAGGGAGTTCTTTCAGATTTAGTTTTGTGGCACTTCCTTTTTTGGCGCCCCCCAAGGCCTCCTGAGTAATCTCGTATGCCTGGGTAGCACAACTGTCACAGATGTAGCCGTTCATTCCCGTAATGAGAAAACCGACTTCATCTTCAGAGCGTCCGCAAAAGCTGCATCTGTTTTTATTTTTTCTTGATTCTGCCATATTTATTTTTTAATCAATACTTCATCTACCATACCATATTCTTTGGCTTCCTGGGCAGTCATCCAATAATCACGGTCAGAGTCGGCCCACACTTTGTCAAAGTCCGTATGAGAATGGTCGGCGATAATCGTATAAAGTTCCTTCTTCAACTTCTGGATTTCGCGTGCTGTAATCTCGATATCCGAAGCCTGCCCCTGCGCACCGCCCATCGGCTGATGAATCATGACGCGGGAATGAGTCAAAGCAGAACGCTTGCCTTCGGCTCCTGCCACCAGCAACACGGCAGCCATACTGGCAGCCATACCGGTACAGATGGTAGCCACGTCGCTGCTGATGAACTGCATCGTGTCGTAAATGCCCAATCCGGCATATACCGAACCACCGGGCGAGTTAATGTAGATAGAGATATCCTTGCCCGGATCAACGGAATCCAGATACAACAGCTGCGCCTGCAACGTATTGGCTGTATAATCATCAATCTGTGTACCAAGGAAAATGATGCGGTCCATCATCAGACGGGAGAACACATCCAGCTGTGTAACATTAAGCTGGCGTTCTTCCAAGATATAAGGATTTAAATACCCGGCTTGTGACTTGATCACATCGTCCAGCACCAAGCCGTTCATGCCTAAATGCTTGGTAGCGTATTTTCTGAAATCATCCATTCTTATTTCTGTTTTAGTTTTATATTATGAATGCAAAGAAACAAAAAAGAACACAGAGACACAAAAAAACACAGAGTTATAGTTTGTCAAACTCTGTGTTTCTTTATAAAATCAACTATTTTCCAATAAAATCTTATTCAAACATTTTGTTGAACTCTTCCAATGAAACGTTTTTATTTTCCAATGTCACTTGAGGCTTCAACGCGGCAGCCAACTTAGTCTCGACCGCACGGTTTACCAAACCTTCGACAGATTCTTTCTTCTTCAACATCTCTTTAGCATAGTTTTCCAGGATGTCGTCGGGAATGCTCATCATGCCATACTGTGCAAACTGCGCACGTGTAGCTTCCTTAGCCATATTCGTGACATCTTCCTGTTCAACTTTGATGTCGTTAGCTTTCACCAGCTGTTCCTTGATCAGATGCCAAGTCAGTTCTTCGATGCTCTTGTCATAGTTGTCATCTACAAACTTTTCATCCTTGTCCGGGTTGTTCAAGCGCATGATGCGTTTCAGCAGTGCATCCGGGAATTCCAGCTTGCCCACTTTTTCCATCATAACCTTGCGCGTATCAATCAAGAACTTATAATCACTGTCAACAACAAACTGAGCGGCAATATTCTCTTTTATCTTAGCGCGGAATTCTTCCTCACTCTTCACTGCACCTTCACCGAACACTTGGTCGAAGATTTCCTGGTTCAGCTCACCGGCAACGAAGCGGGTAACCTCTTCCACCTGGAAACTGAAGTTTGATTTCATCTGTTCGGCCGCTTCCTTTTCGATCTTCAACAATGAAGCCAGTTCCGCAGCGTTACCGTCCCAAGCCGTACTGGGGTTGAATACGAGTACGTCATTAACCTTCGCGCCGTTGAAAACAGCTTTCTGCTCATCGTTTTTCATGTACGACGGCATCATTACGGCACCCTCTACCTGGATACCGCCTTCTTTGGTATTACCTTCTTCATCCAACTCGGCAAGCAGACCTTTCAACATGTCATTGTCTTCGTAAACATCTACCTTATCATACTTACCTGTACGTTGCGTATAAGCCTTGACCTGGTTTTCAACCATATCGTCGGTCACCTCGATCGTATAATAAGCCACCTTATCATCGGCAGAAACCTCTGCCTTGAATTCAGGAGCCAAAGCGATATCAAACAGGAATTCAAATTCTTCCATGGTATCGAAATCAATTTCCGGCTGCTTGTCTTCGTTAGGCAACGGCTCACCAAGCATATTGATCTTATTATCCTGGATGTAATTATATACGGATTCTGAAAGCAGTTTGTTAACTTCTTCAGCTACTACGGATTTACCATACATTTTCTTAACGAGGCTCATAGGAACCATTCCCTTGCGGAAACCGGGAATCTGTGCCTTCTGGCGGAAACTCTTTAAAGATTTATCTACCTTTTCCTGATAGTCTGCTTTCTCAAGCTTTACAGTAAGCAATGCACTTACTTTGTCAATGTTTTGTAATGAAACGTTCATTCTGACAATTATTTATTTGATTTATACTTTATTCCACTTCTCAAATGAGCGTGCAAAATTAGCGTTATTCTTTCAAATATCAAAAAACATTGCCGAATTATTTCAAGCATACACCTAAAGGCAGGCCAAGAAACTGCATCATCATAAAGACCCTGCGAGGGGAATTGGTTTTCGAGTGAAAGAAATCTGTTCAAAGCCTTTGAATATCCGTTCGCAAGCCGCGAATACATGTTCGCAAGCTTTGAATATCCGTTCGCGCACTGCGAACAGAGTTTTCACTTAACTCCTCCAACTTTTAGTCTTAGCTTCAAAAGTCTTTTCAGTAGCTTTCCGGAATGTTCGCAAGAAGTACTTGCCTGCAGGGGCATACGGTATTTCCATTATTCCCTTGCCTTAGGTTCTCCGAGAAAATGAAGCTAAATCAAAACAGGTTCTAAAATATTTAAGGAAAAATATTGTTTATCCGAATATTATATGTTTCTTTGTCGCGGAATGATGGCGCATTAGTTTCTCGATTTCCATTACATGGTTTTTACTTCCGTTTTAAGAACGTTTTTGTAAACTCTCTGTCGTTGTGATCCTTGTTATTATTCAGCCATGATTTCCAAGAGAGTTTTATTCATTTATTTATTTTACATTTTTCATTATGAACATTTATGTTGGAAACCTTAACTACCGTGTTAAGGAAGAAGACCTGCAGAAGGTCATGGAAGATTATGGTACTGTAACTTCTATCAAATTCATTAACGACCGCGAAACGAAGCGTTTTAGAGGCATTGCATTCGTTGAAATGGAAGACGCCGCTGCTGCAGCCAAAGCTATCGCTGAACTGGATGGAGCCGAATTCTTCGGACGCCAAATGGTAGTTAAAGAAGCAAGACCTCCCAAGTTCTAATCATATATTGATTTAAGGAGATATAAAAAAAAGACCGCTTGAGGCGGTCTTTTTTATATCCATACACGGGAGGAAAGCAGGACCTATCAACCGGCCGGCTTTCCGCTTCATACCATAAAATCCTTTCTGCGGAGCACAAAACTATTGCTCAAATACTTCTCGCGCACGATCTTGTTTTCCGCCAATTCTTCCGGAGTGCCCTGGAATAAAATTTTTCCTTCGAACAGCAGATATGCCCGGTCCGTAATGCTCAATGTTTCCTGTACATTATGGTCGGTTATCAGAATGCCGATATTACGGTCTTTCAGTTTCCACACAATCTGCTGGATATCCTCCACAGCAATGGGATCCACACCGGCAAACGGCTCATCAAGCATAATGAATTTAGGGTCGATGGCAAGACAGCGCGCAATCTCCGTACGGCGCCGTTCGCCACCGGACAACTGATTTCCTTTATTCTTTCTTACCTTTTGCAAGCGAAACTCCGCAATCAGACTTTCCAATTTGTCCTTTTGATATTCCAACGGCTTGTCCGTCATCTCCAGTACCGACGCTATATTATCTTCCACACTCATCTGGCGGAACACAGACGCTTCCTGTGCCAAATAGCCGATACCAGTCTGCGCACGTTTATATACCGGATACTTCGTTATATCCAAATCATCCAAGAAGATACGCCCCTCGTTCGGAGTGATCAGCCCCACGGTCATGTAGAACGAAGTCGTCTTACCGGCACCGTTCGGCCCCAACAACCCCACAATCTCACCCTGCTTCACGTTGATGGAGACATGGCTTACCACGGTACGTTTCCCGTACTTTTTCACCAGATCTTCCGTGCGGAGTACCATTTTGCTTTCTTCCATACTTGCTTTATTTTGCCGCAAATGTAGCAAAAATAAGCTGAAATGAGTACATTTGCAGTCAAATACTTACGAGTTATGATAAAAGCACTTAAAACAGTGGGAAGATATATAATGCTGATGGGGCGTGTGTTTGCCCGCCCCGAGCGCATGCGTATGTTCTTCCGCCAATACATCAATGAAATGGAACAGCTTGGCGTGAACTCCATCGGTATCGTACTCCTGATATCATTTTTCATCGGAGCCGTCATTACCATACAAATCAAGCTGAACATCGAAAGTCCCTTTATGCCCCGTTGGACAGTGGGATACGTCACCCGTGAAATCATGCTTCTGGAGTTCTCCTCTTCCATCATGTGCCTGATATTGGCCGGAAAAGTAGGCTCCAATATCGCCTCCGAATTAGGCACCATGCGGGTAACCCAGCAGATAGACGCCCTTGAAATCATGGGAGTCAACTCCGCCAACTATTTGATATTGCCCAAGATATCAGCCATGGTGACCACCATTCCGCTGATGGTAACGTTCAGTATATTCGCCGGCATCATCGGTGCTTTCTGCACTTGCTGGTTCGGCGGCATCATGTCGGCAGTCGATCTGGAATACGGTTTACAATACATGTTTGTAGAATGGTTCATCTGGTGCGGCATCATCAAATCACTGTTTTTTGCTTTTATCATAGCCAGCGTTTCGGCCTTTTTCGGCTACACGGTAGAAGGCGGTTCCATAGAAGTGGGCAAGGCATCCACAGACTCCGTTGTGTGCAGCAGCGTGCTCATCCTGTTTTCCGACCTGATACTGACACAATTGCTGATGGGATGAAAACAGCAAATCATAATCACCACCATGCGCTGAGATTCATATTGGAAATGTTTTGAGCGTGGCTAAATCACAAGAATCAAAATGATTGAACTAAAAGGACTTTGTAAGTCATTTGAAGAGAAAGAAGTACTGAAAGATATCAACGCCACTTTTGAAAACGGGAAGACAAACCTCATTATCGGGCAAAGTGGTTCGGGAAAAACCGTACTCATGAAGTGTATTGTCGGGCTGCTGGTACCGGAGAAAGGAGAGCTGCTGTATGACAACCGTAATTTCCTTGCCATGGGCAAAAAGGAAAAGAAAGCATTGCGCCGTGAGATGGGGATGATTTTCCAGAGCGCCGCACTCTTTGACTCCATGACCGTATTTGACAATGTCATGTTTCCCTTGAATATGTTCAGCAACGACACTCTACGGGACCGTACCCGTCGTGCCATGTTCTGCCTGGAACGTGTCAACCTGGTTGAAGCCAAGGACAAGTTCCCGGGGGAGATCAGCGGAGGCATGCAGAAACGCGTCGCCATAGCCCGCGCCATAGCCTTGAACCCCCAATACTTGTTCTGCGATGAGCCTAATTCCGGCCTGGATCCCAAGACCTCGCTCGTTATTGACGAACTGATACAGGATATTACCCGCGAATACAACATGACTACACTCATCAACACCCACGACATGAATTCAGTGATGGGCATCGGTGAAAAAATCATCTACATCTACCAAGGGCACAAGGAATGGGAAGGCAGCAAAGACGATATCTTCACCTCCACCAATGAACGTCTGAACAATTTTATCTTTGCATCCGAGCTTTTCCGTAAGGTAAAAGAAGTGGAGATACAGAATATAGAGGGATAAGAAATCCTGCCATTATTATAATCGAGAAAAGGTGTCCGGAACAGTATTCCGGACACCTCATCCTCATAAAACCAGTTAATAGAATTGACTTATATCATCACGATATATTTTGATTGTCCCCACAACTTCACATAAAAGTGTAAAGTACAATTTCAATTACGGGACAAAGTTACACAAAAGCGTTCAATAAAAAAATCACGGAAAACCATGACAAATGTCATTTTTATGAATTATTCAACAATAACCCAACCTTGAGAAATAGCCTTCAACACCATATCTATCGCATTTTTTGCTCCGAACTTCGAAATCAACCTTCTACGAAAAGTTTCTACAGTATTTTCTGATATTTTTAATAAATCAGCTATTTCATGGGTATTCATCCCTTTGGCTACAGCCTGCAGGACATCCCGTTCACGCCGTGTCGGAACGTCTCTCGGCTGCAATTCAGATGAAGAGCGGCGCAACTTCTGGTAAATGGAAGTAAAACGAGGACAAGCATACGGCTCTCCCCGCAGTACGGCATGTATGGCATTCACCAGTTCGGAGGCAGTCGAGCTTTTCAGAATTACAGCATTTACACCACTCTGCGCCAACCGGTTTATAATCCATACTTCCTCATGCATCGTATTGACAATAATCCGCGCATGCTCATTCACCTCCCTGATCCGGGCGATCAGATCGAAACCGGAGATGTCCGGCATCCTTACATCCAATATATACAAATCATAATCACGCTTGGCAATCAGCCCGGCAGCTTCCACACCGGAAGTAACGGCATCGACCACTGCCACCTCCGGCATCTTGCTTACCAGCCTGCAAATGCCTTCCAATATCAAGCTGTGGTCATCTACCACCAACATTTCTGCTTTTCCCCCTTTTTCCATAGCTATTATACTAAAACGGTTACTTTCACTTGAACTCCATTCCCTATTCCACTATCAAGTTCCACCTTGGCACCAACGGCATCCGCACGTTGCAGCAAGGTACGCAATCCGACACCATTTGTCTTTTTATTCGGTTCAAACCCTCTGCCGTCGTCCGCAATCAGGACCGAAAGCAATCCGTCCTTCCACTCAAGTCTCACCCGGATACAGGACGCTGCCGAATATTTCAAGGCATTACTGACTGCTTCCTGCACAATACGATAAAATTCAAATCCTACCTTCTGGGGAATCTTATGCCAATCCACCCCTTCCGTTGAAGAATATTCCGCCTTCATCCCCTCCGGCAAGGTCAGATGCAATACATAATCGGACAGCATCTCATCAATGGTAGCATATTGGAAAGCCGGAGGCATCAGTTCATGCGACATATTTCTCAGCCGCTGCCGGATCGTTTCAAGCTGCTTCAACTGTCCATCCATCCTTCCGTCCTTCACCTCGGGCAATGAACATACATTCATCTCAAGAGCCAGCAGACTATTGCATACGTCATCATGCAGCTCCGTCGCCATGCGCTGCCGTTCACTCTCCAGGCCATCTATATACTTACGCGTCAGACGTTGTTCCGTATCTTTCTGCAATACCAGGAATTGCTGTTCTTTCTCGCTTGCTATTTTAGCCAGTCTCGCTATACGGACTTGCTGCCGCAGACGTATATACAGCATGAAAAGCATTACAATAACAAGCAAAGCAAGCACAGAACCGAATATGATACGCCGCTTCAACAACTCTGCTTCCCGCTCCAATTCATTCTTTCTTAAACGGATGATCTCCAGTTCCTTCTCTTTCGTATGATATTTCACTGAATAGTCGGACAACTGCTCCGTATATTCAAAATGAAATGACGAATCACGCAAGGCGTAGGCTTTGTACAGACAATCGTATGCCGCAGCATCCTTACGCAATGCCCGGTAACATTCTGCAAGACGCATATAATGTTCATAGTCCATCGGGTCGCGATACCCGTTCTCTAACATATTTATCATCCGGAGATAATAATCCGTGGCTTCGGCATACCGCCCACCCATCTGCAACAAAGGAGCTTTTGATTTATAATAACGATAATGTTCCACATCCGTCTTCAGCTCATGAGCCAACTTATCGAGTTTGCCCAAATAATCCATTGCGGCTTTCTGTTGCCCATTCTGCCGATACGCATTTATCAGATAACTATATACCTCGCAGAGACGCCTCCTGTTATTCACTTCCTCCAGAATAGGGATTGCCTTTTGCAGAACAGCTATCCCTTCTTCCCTCCTGCCGGAAATATTACACATGATGGCTCCAAGATTGACGTAACAAACACCAATCATCTGATGATTACCCAGTTTCAATGCATACTCCACAGCTTTTTCCGAAAAAGGGATTGCATCCTTCGGACGTTTCCAGTCACAATAAGCAGTAGCGATGTTGCCATAGATATACGCAGCCGTCCTGAAATTATTCTGGGCTTCACAAAGATGAAGAGCATTCTCGAAACTACTGATACACTTTTCCAAATTCTTTTGCCGACGATAAATGGTCCCCAGTTGATTCAGATTTTCTATCAGCATAGCGGTATCTTTATCAGCAGCCGAACGCTCTTTTGCTTGGAGTGTATATACTAACGCCGAATCCATTTTTCCCTCAAATAAATAAGAACTTGCATAATTAGTAAGCATTGTCCTATATCTATCCGCCAAAAGAGGAGTCTTTTCCGCCAACTGCATCCCTTTGTTAAAGTAATATCGAGCTGAGTCATAGCGGGCACATACATTATAATAATATCCTATATCGCTACAAAGGATTAGTGCATCACCTATTCTCCGAGCATTCTCAGCCAACACAAGAGTCTTGTACTTTAAACTAAATCCTTTTGAAAAATCTCCTTTCATGAAATAAGCTTCACTGCTCCAATTATAACTTTCCAGAAAACAGTCCAAGGATTTATCACGAATAGCTAATTGACGAATAGAATCGGCATAAATCAAAAGTAAATCAGCTCCACTCCCCATTTCATAAAGATACTTGCATACTTCACAATAAGCATCTAAATCTTTCACTTTAGCAGCTTTATGACGCAATTCCGACAATTCATTATTTTCTTGGGCTAACACAATTCCCTGAATGAAAAGTAATACTACAGATATATAAATTGTTTTTTTCAATCCCATATACACATTCATTAAGTATGCGAACAAAAATAAGCAAATTTTTCCCAACGCTCCATATATTAATAAAATATTAATAATTTTATCATATCTCGCTCCAAAACAAAAAGGATGTTCCCTTTCAGGACATCCTTTTCATAAAGTAACATGCAATATATGCTTTACCTACAGTCTTGTTATTTCTTAATTATTTTCGCAAATGGATTTAATCCATCTTTATTAAGCCGAATTTTTCGTTGGGTTATTGCGATAGAATCATTGCTTTGTTTTTGCAAAGTTCGCCGCTTATAATAAGAAGAAGGATTATCTATAGCACTATTCACCTTCTTTCCTGTCCCTGATTTTTTAGTATCCTTTACTTCACTGGCATAAGTCATAGCACATGCACAAAAACAAAATACATTTTTTCATAATACTCTATTCTAAATAAGTAATTCTATATTATCTTACTTCTGCCGTATATATATATTTATCGGCGTTCCGGTCAAATTCCACTTTTCGCGCATCTTATTTTCAAGGAAACGACGATATGGTTCCTTTACATATTGCGGAAGATTGGCGAAATAAACAAACGAAGGAACTTGTGTATTGGGCAACTGTGTAATGTATTTTATCTTGATATATTTACCTTTGATCGCAGGAGGCGGATAGGCTTCGATCAACGGAAGCATTTCTTCATTCAAGCGAGCGGTGGGAATGCGGGTCATACGGTTTTCATATACGCTGCGCGCTTCTTCCAACACCTTCAAGATGCGTTGCTTTGTCAATGCCGAAGCGAAGATAATGGGAAAATCCACAAACGGAGCGAAACGGTTACGGATGGCATCCTCAAAAGTCTTCATCACTTTGACCGTCTTATCCTGCACCAGATCCCACTTATTGACGACCACGACCAGTCCTTTGGAATTTTTCTGAATCAAAGAGAATATATTCAAATCCTGGCTTTCAATACCTCTGGTGGCATCCAACATCAAGATACACACATCCGAATTCTCAATGGAACGGATAGAACGGATGACAGAATAATATTCCAAATCCTCGCTCACTTTGTTCTTCTTTCGGATACCCGCCGTATCTACCAGATAAAAGTCAAAGCCGAACTTATTATAGCGGGTATAGATAGAATCCCGTGTAGTTCCCGCTATCTCCGTCACAATATTGCGGTCTTCCCCGATAAAAGCGTTCACAATAGAAGATTTACCTGCGTTCGGACGTCCCACGACCGCAAAGCGGGGAATGTCTTCATCCAGAATCTCTTCCGATTCCTTCTTGAAGCTGCCCACGATCAGATCCATCATATCCCCCGTGCCACTACCGGTCACGGCCGAAATGCAATAAGGGTCTCCCAATCCGAGTTTATAAAACTCCGGAGCATTGTACTGCAGCTCGTTATTGTCGGTCTTGTTGGCAATCAGCAACACCGGCTTCTTGGCACGACGCAATATGGCAGCTACCTGCAAATCAAGGTCAGTCACTCCATTCATCACATCGACAACAAACAGAATCACATCAGCTTCATCAACGGCCATCAAAACTTGTTTCCGTATCTCCTCCTCGAAAATGTCGTCGGAATTCACTACCCAACCACCGGTATCCACTACCGAAAACTCACGCCCCAGCCATTCAGTCTTTCCGTACTGCCGGTCACGCGTGGTCCCTGCCTCTTCATTCACAATCGCCTGACGTGATTTAGTCAGACGGTTAAACAGCGTAGACTTTCCCACATTGGGGCGTCCTACGATTGCAACTAAATTTCCCATAGTTCACACTCTTTGTTTTTGCGACTATCCCAGTCGTATGAATAACTCTTAATCCAGCTGATAACCAAAATTACGCAACTCCTTGTCCGAGCTGCGCCAATCCTTATCAACTTTCACGAATGTCTCCAGAAAAATCGTTTTTCCGAAGAACTTCTCCAAATCACGGCGCGCCTCGGTGGCCACTTTTTTCAAAGCCTTTCCCTGCTTGCCGATGATGATACCCTTTTGCGAATCACGCTCTACATAAATTACGGCGCTGACATGTATTTTCTTCGCCTCTTCCTTAAACTGTTCCACCGAGACCTCTACCGAATAAGGAATCTCCTTGTCATAGTACAATAGAATCTTTTCGCGAATGATTTCCGTAACGAAGAAACGTGCCGGCTTGTCAGTCCACTGGTCCTTGTCAAAATAAGGGGGAGAGTCCGGCAAAAGTTCTTTTACCCGTTTCATCACATAGTCCACGTTGAACTTGGTTGCCGCTGAAATAGGGATAATTTCCGCTTTCGGCAACAATTCCTTCCATGCTTCCACCAGCTCCACCAGCTTTTCCTGATTGCTCAGGTCTATTTTGTTGACAAGCAACAATACCGGCACCTCCATGCGGGCCACTTTTTCCACAAAATCATTATGCTTGTCGGGAGTCTCAACCACATCGGTCACATACAGCAAGACGTCCGCATCCGCCAATGCCGAAGTAGAAAAATTCAGCATGGACTCCTGCAACTTGTAGTTTGGTTTCAGCACGCCCGGAGTATCCGAGAATACAATTTGCATATCGTCCGTATTATAGATTCCCATAATCCGGTGGCGTGTAGTCTGAGCCTTGAAGGTAGCAATGGAAATACGCTCGCCTACCAGGGCATTCATCAATGTGGACTTGCCTACATTGGGATTCCCTACAATATTTACAAAACCTGCTTTGTGCATAACTTTACATATTTGGATTGAGACAAAAAAACGCATCGAATCGAAATAGGATGCGTTTCTTTATATTTATGTATTCAACTGAATTTAATCCGCGATTCAATATCCGCCATTAAATTGTCAGTGCTTTTTTCCGTCGTACCCCCACTTCACGTAAACAGCTCCCCAGGTAAATCCGGCGCCGAATGCCGTAAAGATAAGATTATCGCCTTTCTTCAGTTTCTCCTCAAAATCCCAGATACAAAGCGGAAGCGTGCCGGCACTTGTGTTGCCATAACGTTCGATGTTGATCAGCACTTTTTCATGAGGAACTTCCAAGCGATGTGCCACGGCATCAATGATGCGGAGATTTGCCTGATGCGGAACCACCCAGTCAATCGTCTCCTTGGTCAAACCATTCTTCTCTGCAATCGCGGCGCTGACATCCGACATGTTGGACACGGCATATTTGAATACCGTACGTCCCTCCTGATAGAGATAGTGCATGTGGTTGTCCACCGTGAAATAAGAAGGAGGACAAACCGACCCTCCGGCTTTCAGATGGAGGAAAGGCAACCCCTTGCCATCCGTTCTCAAGATTGCATCCATAACCCCTACCTCTTCCGTAGTAGGCTCCATCATAAAGGCCGCGGCTCCGTCACCGAAAATCGGGCAAGTGGCACGGTCGCTATAATTCACAATCGACGACATCTTGTCCGCACCTACTATAATCACCTTCTTGTATCTTCCCGAACGGATAAAGTTCGCGGCAGTTTCCATCAAAAAGAGAAAACCACAACAAGCGGCGGATAAGTCGTATGCAAAAGCATGCTTCAAACCAAGCTTGTCGCACAGGATAGACGCGATAGAGGGAAATTGATAATCCGGAGTGGAAGTAGATACAATCACCAAATCAATATCATCGGGATTGGCCCCCGTACGCTGCATCAACTGTTTAGCCGCTTTGCGCGCCATATACGAGGTACCCAAGCCTTCCTCATTCAGGATGTGTCTTTCCTTTACTCCGATACGGGTCATAATCCATTCGTCATTGGTATCCACCATTTTCGAGATTTCGTCGTTTGTCAAGACGTAATCAGGTACATATCCACCGACTCCTGTAATTACTGCATTTATTTTTTCCATTAAAATCTTATTTTCGTATAGAAATACTTAAACAACGGTAGTCTAAAAAGGTTTGTTCATTCCATTCACAAATCTTTTTAGACGCCCGATATTCAAGTATAAGTTTTAGTCAAACCGCCTGCTATTAAACGGCAGCTTCTTTTTCGATTGCAAGCTTACCTCTGTAGTAGCCACATGCTCCACATACAGTATGATATACATGCCATTCACCGCAGTTCGGGCAAATAGCCAATGTAGGAGCTACTGCCTTGTCATGAGTTCTTCTCTTAGCTTGTCTCGTACTTGACTGTCTTCTCTTAGGATGTGCCATTTTCTTTAATGTTTAATTGTTATCTAATATTTTCTTTAATTCGTCCCAACGCGGATCCACCGGCGTTTCTGTTTCTTCATTCATCAATCCAACCTCTTCAGGGGCAAAAGAATCTTCTGCCATTTCATCGTCAGGAGTCGTACGCAAATGTTTGCTCAGCTTACTGCTCATAGCCTTATTACACTTACCGGGAGCATGTACATGCTTCATGGGGATAGCCAATGCAATAAACTCATACATGAACCATGCAACGTTGATCTCTCCTTCCTCTTCAGGAATAACGATTAGATTGTCACCTTCTTCGGCATATTCATGACCGAACTTGACCAGCAGCTTGTCAGTTGAACTGACCGGCTGTTCCATATCATCCAAACAGCGGTCACAAGGTACCCATACCATCCCGTCCGTCTGGAAATTCAATTCGAAAGCACGAGATGTTTTCTTTACAACTAATCCCACATTGACTTTGCCCTTCTGAACTTCCGGAGCATCAATGTCAGCAAAGAAAAGGTTATCAAGAACAAACTCATATTTGCATGAGTCTGCCTGCATACCTTTCAAATCTATCTTGTATTTATCAAACTTTCCCAAAGCTTCTTTTATTTATTCGGGCGACAAAGATACAAATAATTATCCTCATAATGTAGAAATTAGCAACGAAATATTCATTTTTTAAGCTCTATTCTGAATATCGTCCCCTTATTGATCTCCGATTGCTTCACAAAAATGGATCCAGAATGATACTCAACCACAATTCTTCGTGCTAATGAAAGGCCCAATCCCCATCCCCTTTTCTTAGTGGTATAGCCAGGAGCAAAAACCGTTTCAAAATATCGTTTGTCAATTCCTTTCCCCGTATCTGCCACATCAATACACCAATATCTTGACGTTTCCTGTACCGAAATAACCAATACTCCTACTCCACCCATTGCATCAACAGCATTCTTACAAAGATTTTCTATCACCCATTCAAACAGAGCAACATTCAGCCGCACGGGGGGAAGTGAATCGGGTACATGGGTACTGATTTTCACTTTATCTGAAGTACGGTGGGCTATATAATCCGTCACCCGTTCCAACAGAGCTTTTAAATCAGCATCCTCCAGTTCAGGAATAGAACCGATTTTAGAGAAACGATTAGCAATCATCTGTAAACGCTCTACATCTTCCGCCATAGCAGGAATCAAATCATCCTGTGGGTATTGTGTCTTCAGTAATTCCATCCATGCCATTAGTGAAGAGATCGGAGTTCCCAGTTGATGGGCAGTTTCCTTGGATAACCCAACCCATACTTTATTCTGCTCTGCCTTTTTAGAACTCAACAAAGCAAAGATAGCAATAAGAACAAAAATGAGTACTACCGTTAATTGAACATAAGGATAAACAGCTAACCGGGTAAGCATAAGGGAAGGTCCATAATATACATTCAGATAATCGCCACCGCCATTGAGATCTATGCGAATACAATTACCTTCACGGTTAAAATCACTCAGTTTTTCCTTTAAGGAGACTATTGTATCGGCTGAAGACAGTTCTATATTCCTATATGTCTGTACATCCTCATTCTGATCAACCACGATTACCGGAATAGTATGATTGGCATTCAAAACTTTCAAGACCATAGTCAAATCCGTATTTCCATCTGCAGTTTGCAAATTCTTCATTGCTTCCGCCCACACTTCCATACGTACCCGTTCTTCAGCAGATAAATCGCTTATCAGAGAATGTGAGACGTAAAGAGAGGCAACAGCTATCACCATGGCAGCTAATACCAACCAGAATTTTATCGGATGGATTTCCTTTATAAAGCGCATTATATATAAATAAGATGTAAACTTACGGTATATAAACGGAAAAACAAAAGAAATATTATACCTATAAACACAAAAAGCCTCCACATCATTTCGATATGGAGGCTTCTCTCTAAAAAACGGCAACTACCTACTCTCCCACTTGACGCAGTACCATCGGCGTGATCAGGCTTAACTTCTCTGTTCGGAATGGGAAGAGG
>OKSL01000189.1_pt1 | contig 54359 bp, 50 predicted proteins | sample 1606251 | NCBI WGS metagenome assembly OKSL01 (sample SAMEA3879543, study PRJEB24766) | human gut metagenome | biome: human-associated habitat; feature: feces | place: USA | collected 1985/1987 | reverse complement strand
AAAAACAGATGAGCGGCGGACAATAAAAAAAGAAGCGGTCCGTTCCACAAAAACAGATTGACCTGTTCCAGACAGGCGGTTATATTTTCCATATAGAAATACCTCGTCTTTTGGTTCTGTACTAATATATATATTTTTTTTAGAATTTATTTATAATTTGTATATTGTTTTTGATGAGATATGTGTTATAGTGTATATATAACAAAGAAAGGGAGGAAGACTATGAACATTCAGAAATTTACACAGAAATCTATGGAAGCTGTGGAAGGATGCCAGAAGCTGGCATATGAATACGGTCATCAGGAGATTGAACAGGAACATCTGCTTTACAGCCTTCTGACCATAGAAGACAGCTTGATTTATAAATTGATTGAAAAAATGGAAATCAATGCGCCCCATTTCCAGAACAGGGTGGAGCAGGCACTACAGAAGCGCCCGAAGGTACAAGGCGGTGAGCTCCGTGTGGGAGCGGATTTGAATAAAGTGCTCATCTGCGCAGAGGACGAGGCAAAGAGACTGGGGGACGAATATGTTTCCGTAGAGCATCTTTTCCTGTCCATGATCCAGTATCCCAACAAGGAAATGAAGGCGATTTTTAACGAATACGGCATTACCAGAGAGCGGTTTCTGCAGGCTCTTTCCACTGTAAGGGGCAACCAGAGGGTGGTCAGCGACAATCCGGAGGCTACTTACGACACTCTGACCAAATACGGTCAGGACCTGGTGGAAAAGGCAAGAAGCCAGAAGCTGGATCCCGTTATCGGCAGGGACAATGAAATCCGTAACATTATCCGTATCCTGTCCCGTAAGACAAAGAACAACCCCGTTCTTATCGGTGAACCCGGTGTCGGTAAAACCGCCGTTGTGGAGGGTCTTGCCCAGCGTATCGTAAGAGGCGATGTACCGCAGGGACTGAAGGATAAAAAGATTTTTGCACTGGATATGGGTGCGCTGGTTGCAGGTGCCAAGTACCGCGGTGAATTTGAGGAACGTCTGAAAGCCGTTCTGGATGAAGTAAAGAAGAGCGAAGGACAGATTATTCTGTTCATCGATGAATTGCATACCATTGTGGGTGCCGGTAAAACGGACGGTGCCCTGGATGCCGGCAATATGTTAAAGCCTATGCTGGCAAGAGGGGAACTGCACTGTATCGGTGCGACCACACTGGATGAATACCGGCAGTATATTGAAAAGGATGCGGCTCTGGAACGTCGTTTCCAGCCGGTTATGGTAGCGGAGCCTACGGTGGAGGATACCATTTCCATTCTCCGTGGCTTAAAGGAAAGATACGAAGTATACCATGGTGTGAAAATCATGGACAATGCGCTGGTAAGTGCGGCAGTGCTTTCCAACCGCTATATCACGGACAGATTTCTGCCGGATAAAGCGATTGACCTTGTGGATGAAGCCTGTGCGCTGATTAAAACAGAGCTGGACTCCATGCCCACTGAACTGGATGAATTACAGCGTAAGATTACCCAGCTTGAAATTGAGGAAACCGCGCTGAAGAAAGAGGATGACAGGTTAAGCCAGGAAAGACTGGCAGAATTGCAGAAGGAACTGGCAGAGCTTAAGGAAGATTTTGCCGGCAAGAAAGCCCAGTGGGACAATGAAAAGGCTTCCGTTGACAAGCTTTCCAAGCTGCGTGAGGAGATTGATGCGACCAACAGTGAAATCCAGATTGCACAGCGGGAAGGAAATCTGGAAAAGGCAGCCGAGTTATCCTACGGCAAGCTTCCTTCCCTGAAAAAGCAGCTGGAAATCGAAGAGGAAAATGTAAAAGGCAAGGGTATGTCTCTGGTGCATGAATGTGTATCCGAGGACGAGATTGCCCGCATTATTTCCCGGTGGACGGGTATTCCGGTAGCGAAGCTGACGGAAAGTGAAAGAAATAAAACCCTTCATCTGGATGATGAGCTGCACAAACGTGTGGTAGGTCAGGATGAAGCGGTTACCAAAGTGGCAGAAGCCATCATGCGTTCCAAAGCCGGTATCAAAGACCCCGGCAAGCCGATTGGCTCCTTCCTTTTCTTGGGGCCTACCGGTGTCGGTAAAACAGAGCTTGCCAAGACACTTGCACAGGCATTGTTTGATGACGAGACCAATATGGTGCGTATCGATATGAGTGAGTATATGGAGAAATATTCCGTATCCAGACTGATCGGAGCGCCTCCCGGATACGTTGGCTATGAAGAGGGCGGTCAGCTTACCGAAGCTGTCCGCAGAAAACCCTATTCGGTCGTTCTTTTTGATGAAATTGAAAAGGCGCATCCGGATGTATTTAACGTACTGTTACAGGTGCTGGATGACGGACGTATTACGGACTCCCAGGGCAGAACGGTTGACTTCAAGAATACCATCCTCATTATGACCTCCAATATCGGTGCTCAGTACCTGTTAGACGGCATCAACGAAGACGGCACCATCAAGCCCGAAGCAGAGCAGATGGTAATGGAAGATCTGCGTGCCCACTTCAGACCGGAGTTTTTGAACCGTCTGGATGAGACCATTCTCTTCAAGCCTCTTACCAAGGACAATATCAAGGGCATTGTTTCCCTGATTATTGCCGGATTGAACCGGAGACTGTCCGACAGAGAGCTTACCGTAAAACTGACGCCCGAAGCAGAGCAGTTTGTGGTAGACCATGCTTACGACCCGGTTTACGGCGCACGGCCTCTGAAGCGTTACATCCAGAAGTATGTGGAAACCCTGTCCGCTAAGCTGATTCTGGCTGACGGAGTGGAAGAGGGTGACACCATCCTGATCGAAGTAAAGGACGATGCTCTTTCCGCAAGAGTGGAGAAAGGCAACAGATAAAAAGACCTTCAAATTTTATAATTAGGTTCTCGGAAAATCCGGTGACATTTCGTCACCGGATTTTTTTAGCAGATACTGTTCGGAACACTGTTATAAAGAGAAATGTTTATAAAATAAAAGCGGTTGTACAGAATGAAAATAAAAGATATAATAAAGCCAGGTAGAATGTTCTGCACGAAGTGCGAAAGTGCTTGAAAATTTGCAGGTAGGTTTGCAGGTAATGGAAAGGCATGGTGATAGAATGCTGACAAACACAATGAGGAAAGAACTGGTGGAAGGTCTGTTAGGAATATTTTCCGATAATATTTTACAAATTATCCTTTATGGCTCGGTAGCAAGAGAAGACAATACATCAGAAAGTGATGTGGACATTGCCATTGTGATTAAAGAGGATATGGATGACAGGACAAGGGAAAAATTTATCATATGGTCAGCGGATATGGACCTTCGCTATGACAGAGTTTTTTCCATAGTGGATATTCAGGAAAAAAATTTTGAAAAATGGGGAAGTGTACTTCCGTTTTATAAGAATGTGCAGAAGGAGGGGATTGTTCTTTGGAAGGCAGCTTAAGGGAACTGGCCGGCTATCGGATGGAAAGAGCCAATGAAATGCTTGAGGCCGCAAAAAGGAATTTGGAAATAGGTCAATATAAAACATCTCTTAATCGTTCTTACTATGCAATTTTTCATGCAATGAGGGCTGCCAATATTTTGAAAGGCTTTGATTCGTCCAAACATTCCGGTGTAATTGCCTATTTCAACAGAGAGTATTTGAAAAGCGGAATTTTAGAAAAAAGTTTGTCTGTGATAATAAAAAACAGTGCATTTCTCAGAGAAAAATCGGATTATGATGACTTTTTTATTGCAAGCAGGAAAGATGCGGAAAAGCAATTAGAAGATGCGAATGCTTTTGTTATGGTGATTGAACAATTTTTGAAATGTAATTTATAATAGAAAATTAAGAAAATGTAAGGAGAGATACCTATGATACCCAACGATCCGGTTATGTTATTAAGTTTTATCAACCTGAAACTGCGGGACTTCTATGGCAGTCTGGATGCCCTCTGCGAGGACCTGGATGTGGACAGAAAATCCATAGAGGAGAAGCTGGAGGGGATTGATTACCGGTATGATGCCGGTAAAAATCAATTTGTGTAAAATAAACAGATAATGACAGGCATGTTAAAATCATGTCGTATAAGACAAGCGGAAGCAGACATATACTCACACTAAGGAACAGCATAAACAGGGTGGCAGCTTTCATGAAAAAAGAGGAAGTGCACTTGATTTTGTGTATTCTTATCAGCATGGGAATGTGTCTGCTTCTTGTTTTTTGCGGACAGCATATAAAAAGGGCGGAGCTGACAGCCCGGGCAATGGAAAATGCGGGCATGGGAAAAAGAGAAAACGATGAGGAAGCGGAAACCACGGAGATAAAAAAGATAGCGCTTACCTTTGATGACGGACCACATCCGGTGTATACTCCGAAACTGTTGGACGGACTACAGAAAAGAGGCGTAAAAGCCACTTTTTTTGTGACCGGGGAAAATGCCGAAGCCAACCCGGATATTATAAAAAGGATGCAGGAAGACGGGCACTTAATCGGAAACCATACATACAGCCATATCCAGCTTACCCGCAGCAATCGCGATACGTTTAAGAAGGAACTCATTAAAACCAATGAAGTGATTAAAGAGATTGCGGACGTGGATGTTGTTTATGTGCGCCCGCCCTACGGTTCCTGGGATAAAAAATTTGAAAAAGAACTAAATATGTTTCCGGTTCTTTGGAATGTGGATCCGCTTGACTGGTGTACGAACGATGCGGACAAAATTGCAAGGCGTATCCTGAAAGATGCAGAAGAGGGAGATATCATCCTGATGCATGACTATTACGCAACATCTGTTACAGCAGCGCTGCAAGTGGTGGATGTTCTGCAGGCGGAAGGCTTTACCTTTGTCACCGTGGAAGAAATACTGTTCGACTGAAAACGAGAGCAGGTACGGAAGTGAAATGGGTACAGGAGAGAAAAAATGATGCCAGTACCCAAAAGAAATTCAAGTCTCCCGCAGAAAGCTTTGCGGGTAGACATATTTTCCAAAGAAAGGTATAATTCATGGAAGAAAGCTCCCATGGAAGGAAAATACCATTCGCGGAGGGCCACCGGAGGCAGTTATGGATTTATTTGAATATATGAGACAAAATAATATGGAGAAGGAGTCTCCGTTAGCGGCAAGGCTTCGTCCCACGACGCTGGACGAAGTGGTGGGACAGCAGCACATTATCGGCAAAGATACCCTGCTGTACCGCGCCATCAAAGCGGACAAGTTAAGCTCCCTTATTTTTTACGGCCCGCCCGGAACCGGCAAGACTACGCTGGCAAAGGTGATTGCCGGTACGACCAGTGCGGATTTTATGCAGATTAATGCGACGGTAGCCGGGAAAAAAGACATGGAAGATGTGGTGGAAAAAGCAAAGAACAACCAGGGAATGTATGGGAAAAAGACCATTTTGTTCATTGACGAAATTCATCGCTTTAACAAAGGGCAGCAGGACTATCTGCTTCCGTTCGTGGAGGACGGCACCCTGATTTTAATCGGCGCCACGACGGAAAATCCGTATTTTGAGGTAAACGGCGCTCTGATTTCCCGCTCGCTGGTGTTTGAGCTGAAACCCCTGAGCCGGGAAGACATTAAGACTTTGTTAAACAGAGCCGTTTATGATAAGGACAAGGGAATGGGCTCCTACGATGCTGTGATTGAAGAGGATGCGCTGGAGTTTTTGGCGGAGCTTTCCGGCGGAGATGCCAGACATGCCCTGAATGCCATTGAGCTTGGTATTATGACCACCAACCGGAGTGAGGACGGCAAAATCCACATTACCCTGCAGGTGGCGCAGGAATGCATCCAAAAACGGGTTATGCGTTACGACAAAACCGGGGACAATCATTACGATACCATTTCGGCATTCATTAAAAGCATGCGGGGTTCGGACCCGGATGCGGCGGTGTATTATCTGGCGCGTATGCTGTACGCCGGAGAAAGTGTAACGTTCATTGCCAGAAGAATGATGATTTGCGCTTCGGAGGATGTGGGAAACGCGGACCCGCAGGCTCTGCAGGTGGCAGTCAGTGCGTCTCTGGCAGTGGAGAGAGTCGGCATGCCGGAGGCACAGATTATTTTATCCCAGGCGGCAGCCTACATTGCCACAGCGCCCAAGAGCAATGCGGCAAACAACGCCATTGCGGAAGCTATGCAGACGGTGGAACAGACAGGAAATCTGGCAATTCCTGTGCATTTGCAGGATGCCCATTATAAAGGAGCGGCAAAATTGGGACACGGAACCGGCTATAAATATGCCCATGATTATAAAAACAATTATGTGAAGCAGCAGTATCTGCCCTATGAGTTAAACGGCAAAGAATTTTACCGTCCGTCGGGCAACGGCTACGAAGTAAAAATCAGGGAACACATGAAACGCATCAAGAAAGAAGCGGAAGAGCAGGAATAAAAGCCGGGAAGCAGAAAAGCAAGAGACCAAAAGAAAAACAAGAACCGGCAAAAGAAGCGGAAGAGCAGGAGTAAGAATGAAACGGGAAAAAGCCAAAATATTAGACAATAAGATTTTTTTGTACCTTACGGAATTCTTTTCGGGAATGTCCGTTATGGCGGTAGAGCTGGGAGCCAGCAGATTGCTGGCGCCGTATTTCAGTTCCTCCCAGATTGTCTGGACTATTGTTATCGGCACCATTATGATAGCCATGGCGCTTGGCAACATCTACGGCGGCAAGAGTGCGGATAAAAATCCCAACCCGGACAAGCTTTACGGCAGAATTATCATTTCCGCCATCTGGATTGCCTTAATTCCGGTTGTGGGCAAATATATTATTTTAGGTGTTTCGGCACTGCTCATTTTTACAGTAAACAGCAACTTCTTAATTATTGCAGCGTTTGCGGCGTGTATGCTGATTTTCGTATTTCCGCTGTTTCTTTTAGGAACGGTAACGCCTTCTCTGGCAAAATATTCCGTGGAAAATCTGGAAGAAAGCGGTAAGGTCATCGGTACGCTGGGAGCCTACAATACCATTGGCAGCATTATCGGTACATTTGTGCCGACCTTCATTACCATTCCGGCAGTGGGAACCTCCTTTACATTCCTAATCTTTTCGGGCATACTGCTGGTACTTTCCGGTATTTATTTTATCAGTGCACGGAGGGGTGCCAGGCGCCTGATTGTTTCGGGAATACTGCTTGTGTTATGCTGCGTCCTGGGACATTCCCAGTCCTTTGCTTTCTGGGAAAATGACCTTACCTATGAAGGAGAGTCTATTTATAACTACCTGCAGGTAAAGGAAAATAACAGAAGTGTGATTTTGTCCACCAATGTTCTGTTCGGTGTACAGTCCGTTTATATGAAAGAGGACGGACTTACAGGCATGTATTACGACTATGCCATGGCGGCACCGCTGATGGTGGAGGACAAAGAGCTTTCCGATATGAATGTGCTTATCCTGGGGATGGGAACCGGCACTTATGCCACACAGTGTAAAAAGTACTATGGGGATATGTCTATAGAAGGTGTGGAAATTGACGGGAAAATCACGAACCTGTCCCGCCGGTACTTTGCACTGCCCGACAGCGTAAAGGTTACTACCTACGATGGCAGGGCATACCTCAACGCGGACAAGGAAACCTATGATGTGATTATGGTGGCTGCCTATCAGGATATTACGATTCCTTTCCAGATGTCGTCAGTAGAGTTTTTTACTCTTGTGAAAGAGCATCTGAACGAAAACGGTGTGATGGTGGTCAACATGAATATGCGGGGAACGGAGGAAGGAAGCATCAATGAATATCTGTCGGATACCATTGCTTCGGTATTCAGCACCGTAAAGACCGTGGATGTAAACGGCAGTACCAACAGAGAGCTTTTTGCTTCCGACAATGCCGATATGCTTGCCGTGATGAAGGCCAACACGGAAAATCTTGCCAGCCAGGATTTGAAACGGCTGATGAATCACGTTTCTTTAAGTATGGAAGATTACCGGGCGGGCGATTACCTGATGACGGACGACAAAGCACCGGTAGAGCTTCTGGGCATGCGTGTGATTGACAGCCTCATTCAGGAGGAGGTCAGCTACTACAAAGACATTTATAAAGAGCAGGGCATAGAGGGACTTCTGAATAATTTATAGAACAGGCAAAAAAAAGCTGCTCGCCACATAGATGGGTGTACAGCTTTTTTGAACAAAGTTAAAACAGGGAAGATGCCAGGTACTGGTAGATTTCCTGATTTTTTTTCTGCCAGTTGTCACAGATGGAGGCGGCGATTTCTTCCGTGGGAACGGAGAGGGTCAGCTCCATTAAATTGTTTCCTTTTTCCTTGGCAATCAGATGGGCGGCGTATTCGCCGTTTACGGATTTATAGTAATCGCCCTGAATGGAAACCTCGTCCCGAAGCTCCAGTTCTTTTTCGGACAGATAATTGTCGATATCCTTTTTGATGGCATCGCTGACACGGTTTTCAAAGAAACGGAGCGTTTCCAGCCCTTCGTCCGTGATGTCTAACAGCGTGCGGTTCCGGACCGTTTTGGCGGTTACCAGACCGGTATCAATCAGCTCCGCCATTACCTGCTGCAGGGTAAAAAAGTTGGTGTATTCCTTTTCCTGGATGAAATCCGTAATCTGGTTGCGGGTGAGAGGAAAAGTCACACGGTTTAACATATAAAGTACAATCAATTTATATAAAGTCAAAGGATCCTGCGTCATATATGCGATTTCATTCCTTTCCTGAAAGGCAGACGGGAACGTGCCTCATCTGCAGATAAAAATTTATTTTTCATAGTACTTTCCCTGGAAACTCTGCCGCTCCCGCATGGTGCGGTGCAGTGTGTTTAATACATCTCTTTTCTGAAGGCTCCAGAGCGGAGCAATCAAATCCTTTCTGGCGCCGTCCCCCGTTACCCGGTGAACCACCGTTTCCGGGGAAAGAAGCTCCAGATTTCTAATCAGTATATTCATATATTCTTCCTTGGAAAGAACGGTAAAACCGGGGAGTTCTCCCTTCGTGTACATATCTCCCAAAGCAGTGTTTTTCAAAATATGCAGTAACTGAAATTTTATCCCGAAAGGGGAAAAGGCATTCAGGTACCGGGTGGTGGCATACATATCCTCAGCCGTTTCAAAGGGCAGTCCCAAAATCACATGGACAATGACCGGCAGGGAGAGCGCCTGCAGATTTGCCATGGCTTCTTCAAAAACAGGAAGAGGGTAGCCTCTGCGGATAAAAGCGGCGGTGTGTTCATGCATGGTCTGCAGTCCCAGCTCTATCCAGATAAATTTCCCGGGGAAGCGTTCCTTTAGCTCAGCAAGCAGTGAGAGCACTTCGGGGCCGAGACAGTCTGGTCTTGTGGCAACGGAAATGCCGGCAACCTCCGGCAGGATAAGGGCAGCCGTGTAGATTTCCCGCAGATAAGAAACAGGCCCATAGGTATTGGTGTAGGCCTGAAAATACGCAACAAATCTGCTGCCGGTATATTTCCTGTGAAGGATGTCGCTGCCTTCCCGGAGCTGTGCCTCTATGCAAGAGGCGGTAGCGGAAACCGCAAAGTCCCCGCTGCCGCCCACACTGCAGAAAATACAACCGCCGCTTCCGGTGCGTCCGTCCCGGTTGGGACAGGACAGACCGGCATCCAGAGCAACTTTATAACATTTTTCGCCTAAGGTTTTCTGAAAATAGGCATTTAAGGAATAGTACGGCTTGTCAAGCCAGTAATCCGGTACTTGGTACATAGCTTTCTTTCTGAACATGTCTGCCGCAAAAGGCAGGCTCGGCAAAATTAGTTGTGGATGTGGGATTTAACGGCTTCGGCAACCGCATCTGCTACCTGGGGCATAAAGGCTTCCGGCATGATGTTGTCGTCGGAAAGCTCGTCATCGGGAACTAAGGATGCAATGGCATTGGCAGCCGCAAGCTTCATTTCTTCGGTAATCTGGGTAGCGCGGCCTTCTAAAGCGCCCTTGAAGATACCGGGGAACGCTACTACGTTGTTGACCTGGTTGGGGAAATCGCTGCGTCCGGTTCCCACAACGCGGGCGCCTGCTTTCTTGGCAAGGTCCGGCATGATTTCGGGAACGGGATTTGCCATGGCAAACAGAATGGCGTCCTTATTCATGGAAGAAACCATTTCTTCCGTTACAATGCCGGGAGCGGAAACACCGACAAAGATATCGGCGCCCTTCATGGCATCGGCAAGAGAACCGGTTTCGTTCTTCGGGTTGGTAACCTCCGTCATTTTCTGCTGCATCCAGTTTAAGCCTTCGGTATCCCTGGAAACGATACCCACCTTGTCACACATGACAATATAGGGGAAGCCGTAGGTCAGAAGCAGCTTGGTGATTGCCACACCGGCGCTTCCGGCACCGTTTACGACTACTTTACAGTCTTCTTTTTTCTTGCCCACTACCTTTAAGGCATTGATGATGCCGGCAAGTACCACAATCGCGGTGCCGTGCTGGTCGTCGTGGAATACGGGAATGTCCAGGGTTGCTTTTAATCTCTCTTCGATTTCAAAGCAGCGGGGAGCACTGATGTCCTCTAAGTTGATGCCGCCGAAGCCGGGAGCTAAATAGGTAACGGCTTTGATGATTTCTTCGGTATCCTGGGTGTCAAGGCAGATGGGAACGGCATTGATGCCGCCGAATTCCTTGAAAAGCACCGCTTTGCCTTCCATAACGGGCATGGCGGCGTAGGGACCGATATTGCCGAGTCCCAAAACGGCGCTGCCGTCGGAAACAACGGCTACGGTGTTGGCTTTCATGGTATATTTATAAGCGGCTTCTTTATCCTGTGCAATCACCTTACAGGGCTCTGCAACGCCGGGAGTATAGGCAAGTGCCAAATCCTCGCGGGATTTTACAGGGGTCTTACTTACGGTTTCCAATTTTCCGTTCCATTCTTCATGGAGCTTCAGTGCTTTTTCTGCAAGTGTCATGACTTTTCCTCATTTCTTTTTATTTTGAAAATAATTTACGAAAAATATGTACGGGAAAATCCCGAAGTCTTTTCTATCATAGTATATTTTGCGGGGAAAGACAAGTTACCGGGAGGAATTTTTCCACTCGTAATATTCGTGCACCAGACTGCGGTAGCCCAGCGCCTTGATTTCCTCATAGCGCACCCGGTAGTTGCCCTTGTAGTGACGACCGGTTTTTAAGAAGCGCACATAGGACAGCAGGTAGGCGTCCAGCTTTGCCAGTCCGTCCGTGCAGGTAAGAACCGGGAAAAACCAGCGGCTCCAGGTAAAACGGTCTTCTTCGGCTTCGTCAAAATATTTCCGGTTGAAGGTTTTTAATAAAATGCGGGCGCTTTCTTCAAAGGTAAGCGGCGTATTCTTGCCGTTGTTTTTCTGCCTGCGGTAAAGAAGGTGCGCCTTTCTTTTGATTTTGTTTTTCATTTTCCGTAAGGCGGCTTCGGATAAATCCACCTTTCCACCGGGCATTCCTTTTTCGGGACAGTCCGTGCCCTGAATAGAAAAGCCTAGGAATTCAAAGGCTTCGCCGGGATTGGTGACGGAAAGCTTGTCCGGATTTAAGGAAAGTCCTTTTTCTTCTATGAACTTTGTGGCTGTTTCCCGATAGGAAAGCAACTCCTCCGGGGAGTCAGCCAAAATCAGGATATCGTCCGAATAGCGGAAATAGGGGATGCCTCTTTCCGTAAAATAATTGTCTGAAGAAAGCAGATACACATCGGCAAAAAACGCGGAAGTGGGGGTGCCCGCCATGGCGCCTCTTTCTTCCGTAATCAGTCTGCCGTGCTCGTAAGCTTCGTTTGCCGTAAGCATCCGTTCAAAAAAGGAATACAGAAAAGGGTCATCCGCAAGGATTTCCTTCAGTACGTGTAGCAGGGAGGAAACCGGCATGGAATTAAAATAGTTGCGGATGTCCATTTTTAAGACGTATTTTCCGGAAAGCCCGGGAACGGACAGAATATGGGAAACAGCATCCTTCACCGTGATGTTTTTCCGGAAAGAATAGCAGGCTGGACTTAAACAGGCGTCATAGCGGGACAGCAGATGTCCCAAAAGTTTCAACACCATGGACTCTTTTTCAGGGAAAGAGTAGACCACGCGCTTTTTGCCCGTATTGCTTTTGTTCACACTTAGTTTAACCGGCACGGACAAAGAAAAATCCGGTGACAGGATGCGGTCGGTAACGGAACGGTACTGTTCTTCTTCCACGAATTTTGTCCAGTACCGGGCATCCTTACGGGATAAATGCTGTTTCTCTTTCTTATAGGAAAGAAATTCGTCCCAGACCTCCTTTTTCCCCAGAAGGGGAAGGAGACCGGACACCTCCTGCTTATTTGGCTGCAAAACGGTTCCCCTTTCTTCAGGCATAAAACTTTCTTCAGGCATAAAAAAAGAAAGAGAAAAAAGCTTTGAAAATTAAGCTATGCTTAATTATACGGGATTTGAACAGAAGCCGGCTGCCTGCAAAGTCATAACAAGGCCGCTGCTTAATCCGCCGCAGGCGCAAAAATGCATTTCTCTTTCTTTTCTGGCAATATAAATTTTACAGATACTGATGAAGTCTGTTTACGATGTAATCCATTCTGTTTTCAAACGCAGCAACAAAATTGATTAAGGTGAAGCAGTTTGCTTCGGAAAGCTCGCGGGAGCGTTTGTAAGCAGCGGAAACACAGGTGTTGTGGGACACAATCATAATGATAAGCTTAGGATTGCGCGCCTCATCATAGATCACATAGGAATAAGGCATGTAGGTATCCAGGCCGCCGAATGTGGTGGCACTCACTTCCCGTTCCACGGTATACTGCGGAAACTCTTTCGCAAGTACGGCGTCTAATTTTTCTTCCACCATGGCATTTCTCAAATGCTCATAGCCGGGCAGCATGCCGTCGTTACCTTTTTTCTTAAAAAGACTGTCTAAAAAGCCCATCTGATGTCCTCCCCGGGTAATTACTGTCGTTTTTGTAATGGTAGCATAAATGAGAAGAAATCGCAATGGTTCATCCTTGCAAAAGCGGAAAGATTGTGATATTTTGTGATGAAGGACGGAGAAAAGAAGCCGGCATGTGCGCCGGATGGGGACGGTGCAAAATATAGTAAAATTATTAAAGAAAACAATTGACAACCGCATCCGGGTGTGGTATTATACATAAGCATGTGAGTGCAACAATCAAGCAGAGTATCCACTCTCACCTTACAGCAGAAGCTCGTAAGTGTTAACAGTTCGGTACCCCCAAGGGGCATGGCATCAGAGATGACATTGTGCGGATTATGAGTGGATAGCAAAGCTATTCACTTTTTTTATTATGGAGGATACGACCATTAGCGAATTGATGATTAACGAACAGATCAGAGACAAAGAAGTACGTCTGATTGGCGAAAATGGCGAACAGCTCGGCGTGATGTCCGCAAGGGAAGCACAGAAGCTGGCTGAGGAAGCAGGACTGGATTTAGTTAAGATTGCTCCCACCGCAAAACCGCCCGTATGCAAGATTGTCGATTATGGAAAGTTCAGATACGAACAGGCCAGAAAAGAAAAAGAAGCCAAGAAAAAGCAGAAAGTCATCGATGTAAAGGAAATCAGACTTTCCCCCAACATTGACACCAACGATCTGAACACCAAAGTCAATGCGGCAAAGAAGTTCCTGACCAAAGGAGATAAGGTAAAGGTTACCTTAAGGTTCAGAGGACGTGAAATGGCGCACATGAACAGCAGCAAGCACATTTTAGATGATTTTGCTGCAAGCCTTTCCGATGTAGCGGTTGTGGAAAAAGCACCCAAGGTGGAAGGCAGAAGTATGACAATGTTTTTAACTGAGAAGCGTAGTTAAGCTTGTGAAGTTAAAATAGAGAGAAAGAATGAAAGTTTAGGAGGAATTTGTTATGCCCAAAATGAAGACAAGCAGAGCAGCAGCGAAGCGTTTTAAAGTGACAGGAACAGGTAAATTAAAGAGAAGCAAAGCTTATAAGCGCCATATCTTAACCAAGAAATCCACCAAGAGAAAACGTAATCTGAGACAGGCTGCTATGACAGATGCAACCAATGTTAAGAATATGAAGAAGATTTTACCCTATTTATAATCGGTAAGGAGGAGAATGAGACATGGCAAGAATTAAAGGTGGCTTAAACGCCAAGAAAAAACACAATAGAGTATTAAAGCTTGCAAAAGGTTACAGAGGAGCAAGAAGCAACCAGTACAGAGTAGCTAAGCAGTCTGTTATGCGTGCACTGACCAGCTCCTATGCAGGCAGAAAAGAAAGAAAGCGCCAGTTCAGACAGCTCTGGATTGCACGTATCAATGCAGCAGCAAGAATGAACGGTCTTTCCTACAGCAAATTTATGTACGGCTTAAAGCTTGCAGGCGTAGATATGAACAGAAAGATGCTTGCCGAGATGGCTGTAAACGATGCAGACGGTTTCAAGACCCTTGCAGAGCTTGCAAAGAGCAAAATTGCCTAAGTATTTACGGACGGAAAGTCATATACGCAAAGAGCAAAAGATACTCCCCGGAAGATTTCGGGGAGTTTTCCTTTTCATGGAAAAGAATTTCCAATCAGAATATTTTGTAATATAGAAAAAAACTTTACAATTCTTTAAGAAAAATTCCCTTTATTAAACAAATGGAGTGTAGTATAATGTTTTGAAGTAAGAAAAGACAGAATGGAGGAGTATCATGAGTTTAGTACCTTATGTCATAGAGCAGACAGGAAGGGGAGAAAGATCTTACGATATTTATTCCCGCCTTTTAAAAGAAAGAATTATCTTCCTCGGAGAAGAAGTAAATGAAGTAACCGCAAGCCTTGTAGTGGCACAGCTTCTGTTTCTGGAGGCAGAGGATCCGGAGAAGGATATCAACCTTTATATCAACAGCCCCGGTGGTTCCGTAACCGCGGGTATGGCAATCTACGATACCATGCAGTATATCAAGTGCGACGTTTCCACCATCTGCATCGGTATGGCGGCCAGCATGGGTGCATTCCTGCTTGCAGGCGGCGCAAAGGGCAAGAGAATGGCTCTTCCCAATGCCGAGATTATGATTCACCAGCCTTTGGGCGGTGCGCAGGGTCAGGCTACCGAAATTGAAATTGCGGCAAAGCATATTTTACAGACCAAGGAAAAGTTAAACAAGATTTTAGCAGCCAACACCGGCAAGCCTTACGATATCATTGCAGCAGACACTGAAAGAGACAACTGGAAGACCGCGCAGGAAGCTATGGAGTACGGCCTGATTGACAAGGTTATCACATCCCATGTAGCGGAAGAGAAATAAGGCAAAAAATATAGGAAAGAGTAGAGATTGAAGTTATGGCAGGAAAAAATTCCGGCAGTGATGTCAGATGTTCTTTTTGCAACAAATCCCAGGATCAGGTTAAAAAAATGATAGCCGGTCCCGCAGGCGTATACATTTGTGACGAATGCATTGAAATCTGCAGCGATATTCTCGAAGAAGAATTCGATCAGGATACAGAGGACACCGCAGAAGCAACACCTGATTTTAAATTACTGAAGCCCAGGGAAATCAAACAGTTTCTGGATGAATATGTTATCGGTCAGGAGGTAGCCAAGAAGGTGCTCTCCGTTGCCGTGTACAATCATTACAAGCGTGTAACCGCCAAGAAAGAACCGGATGATGTGGAGCTTCAGAAGAGCAATATCATCATGATTGGTCCCACCGGCTCCGGCAAGACCTATCTGGCGCAGACACTGGCAAAGGTTATCAATGTTCCGTTTGCCATTGCGGATGCCACAACGCTGACAGAGGCAGGTTACGTGGGCGAGGATGTGGAAAACATTCTCTTAAAGCTGATTCAGGCAGCCGATTACGATGTGGAGCGTGCACAGTACGGTATTATTTACATTGATGAAATTGATAAGATTACCAAGAAAAGCGAAAATGTATCCATTACCCGTGATGTATCCGGTGAAGGCGTACAGCAGGCGCTGTTAAAGATTATTGAAGGAACCGTGGCAAGCGTACCCCCTCAGGGCGGCAGAAAGCATCCCCATCAGGAGCTGATTCAGATTGACACATCCAACATTCTTTTTATCTGCGGCGGTGCATTTGACGGTCTGGATAAGATTGTGGAAACGAGATTAAACCGCAAGACCATCGGTTTCAATGCGGAAATTTCTGAGAAATCCGGTCTGGAAATCGGAGAAATCTTAGGAGAGGTTACCCCGCAGGATTTGATGAAGTTTGGTCTTATCCCCGAGTTTATCGGACGTGTGCCCATCAATGTGGCACTGGAGGGACTGGATAAAGCAGCCTTAATCCGTATTCTTACCGAGCCGAAGAATGCTCTGATTAAGCAGTACCAGAGATTGTTTGAGATGGATGACGTAAAGCTTACCTTTGAAAAGGACGCTGTTGATGCTATTGCGGAGCTGGCACTGGAAAGAAAGACCGGAGCAAGAGGTCTGCGTTCCATTATGGAAAATACCATGATGGATGTCATGTACCGTATTCCTTCCGATGATACGATTGAAGAGGTTATCATCACAAAGGGTGCCGTCAAGGGCGAAAGCAAACCGTTGGTTGTAAGGAAAGAAGCAGCCGTAAAACAGGCAAGATAATATCAGCGCCGCACCAGATAACAGTGCGGCGTTTTCTACTATTGAGGGAGAAAAAAGTATGGTTATAAAAAATGTGAGTCTGGAGACCGTGTGCGGTATTACCAGTAAGCTGCCGGACAGCAAATACCCGGAGGTGGCCTTCGCCGGAAAGAGTAACGTGGGAAAATCCTCCCTGATAAATGCCCTGATGAACCGGAAATCCCTGGCAAGGACAAGCGCCCAGCCCGGAAAGACACAGACCATCAATTTCTATAATATAAACGATGCGCTTTATTTTGTGGATTTGCCCGGATACGGCTATGCCAATGCCAGTGAAGAGGTGAAGGCAAAATGGGGCAAGATGATTGAAGACTATCTGCATAAGTCTAAGAAGCTGAAGGCGGTGTTTTTACTGATTGATATCCGACATGCACCGGGCAATAACGACTGTATCATGTATGACTGGATTGTAAAACAGGGTTATGAACCCATTATCATTGCCACCAAGCTGGACAAGATTAAGAGAAGCCAGATTGCGAAACAGGTGAAACTAATCCGTGAAACCCTGAAAATGAAAAGTGAAACCATTATCATTCCCTTTTCTGCGGAGACAAAACAGGGGAGGGATGAGATTTATACAGTGATAGATTCTTATATCACAGAGGAGACGGTATGAATACTTCCGCAAAAAAATATCTGAAAGCAGTCATAAATCTGATTGTAGCGGCAATTATTGTATTGTTGACGGTTTTGCTGCTGCCGCGTGTGCTGGTATTTTTCATGCCTTTCGTCATAGGCTGGATTATCGCCTGGATAGCGGCGCCGTTAGTCAGCTTTTTTGAAAAGAAGCTGAAGGTGAGGCGGAAAGCCGGCAGTGTGTTTGTCATAGTGGTGGTTATCGGACTGGTGGTGCTGGCAGGCTATCTTGTCGGCTCAAAGCTTATCCGTGAAGGCATCCGTTTTGTAGAGGACCTGCCGGAAATGTGGGCGTCCACACAGGGTGACCTGGACAGAATTGCGAAGAAGTTCAGCATTGTTTGTGAAAAGCTGCCGGTTGATGTGCAGAACACCATGAACAATTTCGGCAGCCAGATTTCGAATACGGTGGCAGCGGCAATCGGAAAATTAAGCAGCCCAACCATTGCGGCTGTGGGCAATTTTGCCAAACAGCTTCCCAGCATTATCATCGGCATCATCATGTGCCTGCTTTCTTCTTATTTTTTTGTGGCGGAGAGAGACCGGTTCCGGAGTTCCGTTGCCAAATACCTGCCGGAAAGCTTTGTGGGGCGTTTCCGGCTGATTAAGCAGAGTCTGATTAAGGCAGTGGGCGGTTATTTCAAGGCGCAGATTAAAATCGAAATCTGGATTTATCTGCTGCTTGTAACGGGTTTTTTCATCCTGCAGGTGGATTATGCCCTGTTAATTGCGCTGGGCATTGCATTCTTGGATTTCCTGCCATTTTTCGGTACCGGCACGGTAATGGTGCCCTGGGCGGTTGTGAAATTCTTAAATGCGGAATATCCCATGACCATAGGGCTTCTGCTTCTATGGGGTGTCAGCCAGCTGGTGCGGCAGATTATCCAGCCTAAGATTGTAGGCGACTCCGTGGGTATGCCTCCCATTCCAACCCTGTTTTTACTCTATATCGGGTACAAGGGTGCCGGAGTGTTTGGTATGATTGTGGCAGTTCCCATCGGTCTGATTTTGTGGACCATGTACGAAGAGGGACTGTTTGACACCACCAAGAACAGCATTCAGATACTGGTGGCGGGCATCAACAGCTTCCGCAGGCTGACCCCGGAGGACAAAGCATTTATTTCTTCCTATGAAGAAGAGTGCGAACGGGAAATCAACAGCGAACTGAAGGAACAGGAAGCCGAAGCACAGGCAGAAGCGGGAAGCGCAGAGGCAGGACAGGAAGCCGTAGGAGCAGAACTGAAAGCGGCGGAAGAAAGAGAACAAAATGAGCGGGCAGGAAAAACAAAGAAGAAATTTTAAGTTTATTCTCCAGTACGAAGGTACCCGTTATCAGGGCTGGCAGAAGCAGGAAAGTACGGAAAATACCATACAGGGGAAGTTAGAAGCACTGCTTTCCAAAATGTGCGGAGAAAAAGTGGAAATACAGGGCAGCGGCAGGACGGATGCGGGAGTGCATGCGTACGGTCAGGTAGCCAATGCCAAAATGCATACGGACAAAACCCCGGCAGAGGTACAGGCATACATGAACCGGTACCTGCCGGAGGATATCGGCGTAATCAGCGCCGAAGAGGTGGACGACCGGTTTCACAGCAGGCTTCTTGCCAAGGGGAAAACCTATTGTTACCGCATTATCAACAGTGACATTCCCCATGTATTTGACCGGAAAACCGCCTGTGTTTATCCGGCGCCCTTAAATAAAAGGGCAATGGAAGAAGCTGCTTCCTATCTTTGCGGCACCCATGATTTCGCAGCGTTTACTTCCGCAAAGAAAAGTAAAAAATCTACCATAAGAAATATAGAGGAAATCCGTATCGAAAAGGAAGGGGATATCTGGTCCTTTTATTTTTCGGGGGACGGCTTTTTATTCCACATGGTCCGGATTTTGATGGGAACCCTGCTTCTTGCGGGCACGGGCGAAATAGAGCCGGAGGAGGTAAAACGCATCCTGCGCTCCGGAAAAAGAGAAAATGCCGGGCCACTGGTTCCGGCGCTGGGACTTTCTCTGATTGAGGTAAGATATTCATGATAAAAAGAAAATATATGAAATTGCTTTTTGCGCTGTATCTTCTGGTGCTCTTAAAGGTAATCGTATTCAAATACCCTCTGGGCATACTTAGGGAGATAGCGGGCACATGGAGCAAAGAAGTGCTCTGGGAAGGACTTTCCGGAGCTAATTTTGTACTTTTTCGTACCATAAAAATGTATATACGCCACTGGAACAACAGAGGTCTGAACAGCTTTGGAAATTTAGTGGGCAATGTGGTTACTTTTATTCCTCTGGGCTATTTTCTGCCGAGACTCTGGAAGCCCATGCGTCATGTGCTTTTCTGCCTCTTTACCGGGCTTATCTTTATCTGCGGGATAGAGCTTTTCCAGTTAATCAGCGCTTTCGGTGTCTTTGATGTAGACGATATTCTGCTAAACGGCATGGGTGTTCTGGGGGGATTTCTGGTGTTCCGGGCAGCGGAAAAAATTTTTTTGAAAAATTTGCAGTAAAATAAAAACATACGGGATATTCCATATGTGACAACAAGGGTAAGGTCAAGACCATGGACAAGGGACAAGCCGAGAAAACGATAGAGGCTTACGGTGCCATGCTCTACAAAATCGCACTGGTCCGGTTAAAAAATACGGATGATGCGGAGGATGTGGTGCAGGAGGTCTTCTGTCAGTACATTAAATCAGATAAAACATTTGATAGCGACGAGCATGAGAAGGCTTGGCTTATTAAGGTTACCCTGAACGCCTGCAAGCGGTTTTATCGTCTTGCCTGGAACCGTCACAAAGGAGAAATCTCCGAAGAGGATTTTCTGAAAATCGAAGCAGACAGCGGACATCCGGAAACGGAGTGCCTGCAAAAGGAAACGGAGCGGAAAATCCTGCAGGCGGTTTTGGAACTGCCGCTTAAATATCGAGATGTGATTCACCTATTCTATTACGAAGAAATGTCTGTCAAAGAGATTGCCGAAGTACTTCACAGACAGGAATCTACGGTTACATCCCAGCTCACAAGAGCACGAGGCATTTTGAAGAAGAATTTAGGGGAGGAATATCAGTTTGAAGAGTTTTAAGAAAGAATACCGGCAGGCTATGGATGCCATACAGACACCACAGTTTGACCCGGAAAAAATGAAAAAAGCAGAAAAACGGTATAAGAAGGCCGTTATCCGCCAGTGGGTTACCGTAGCGGCATCGGCAGCAGTCCTGCTCGTACTGTGCTCCGTCGGCTCACAGGCGGCTAAAAATTACAGTAAAAGCTTTATCTTTGCCGATGAAAACGGGTTTCGTACGGCGGATGAGCAGACGGCACTCGAACGGTCTGCGTCATCGGATGACGAAGAGGCTATGATAGGAACCTTGTCGGAGCAGGCAGCGGAGTATGACGGGGACGACCCGGAAATTACGGACGGCGCGGACATGGAAATCGATACGGTGCAGTACAATTCGAGAAAGGATCTGTTAGCAGCGGGCATTACCTGCAGTCTGCCGGACAGATATCTGTTCGGAGAGATTACCAGGGAGCGTTACTATGTGGTGAGCGATGATTACCTGATGGTCAATATTGAAAGCGGCGACAAAACCTTTTATATGGACCAGTCCTATTTCGGAAACAGTTCGGGGCATGCCACCAGTACGGTTTACGGAGAGAAGCTTACCAACAAGAGAAATTACGTCACCAAAGACGGCTATCTGTATGTGGTAGCGGATACACCGGGGGCGGAGGACTCCCCGAACGGTATCCATGCTGCAATTTCCGTAGGCGACTACGAGCTGATTGTGGATTTCTACGGTTACAGTGAAAAAGAAGCGTTTGAGATATTGGACCATCTGGATCTGAGTGTTTACCAGTAATGGCAGCTTAGGAGGAATTATGAATTACATTTTGGTGTATAACAACAGTACCGGTGTATTGAAAAGCTTAAAACCTTTGTTTTCCATGGAGGAATATGGGCTGATAGAAGTAAAGAGTTTTCAGGAAATGAAGTGGCAGGTGCGCACGGAAAACGTGAGACTGCTGATTACGGATATAGAGCTTACGGACGAGGACGGCATAGAAGCCATCCGGCAGATCCGCCGCTGCAGCACCATTCCGGTGATTGTGCTTTCCAAAAACGACAGCGAATGGATGAAGGTGGAGGCACTCAATGCCGGAGCGGACGACTACGTGGTATACCCCTGCAATCCGCTGGAGTTGATTGCACGTATCAAATCCCAGTTAAGAAGATATCTGCAGTTATCCAATATCTCCGAAAACTTAGAGAATATTTACCGGGTGGACGGTCTTGTGATAGACGATGTCAGCAGAAAGGTATTTGTGGACGATAAGGAAGTCAGGCTGACGCCCATCGAATACAAAATCTTAAAGCTTTTAGTGCTGAAAAAGGGAAAGGTGCTTTCCGTGGAGGAAATTTACGAGTCCATCTGGCATCTGAGAGCCGTTGGTGCGGACAATACCATTGCCGTGCACATCCGGCACATCCGGGAAAAGATAGAAGCAAATCCCAAGGAGCCCAAGTACGTGAAGGTCGTATGGGGCACCGGTTATAAAGTAGGCTGAAACAGCAAAGTCCCCGTAGAAAACGGGGACTTTTTTGAATTCAACTGCGGAATTTGATTTCGCCGGTAGCGGCGTCCATACTTTCGATAACCGCAAGGGACTCCAATCGGATGCCCTTTTCCCGAATGAGCTTTCCTCCCTGCTGGAAGCCTTTTTCCACGGCAATACCGACACCCTCTAAGGTGGCGCCTGCCTCGTTGATTAAATCAATCAGTCCCATCACGGCGCAGCCGTTGGCAAGGAAGTCATCGATAATCAGTACATGGTCATCCGCGGACAGGAACTTTTTGGAAACAATAATATCGTAAACTCTCTTGTGGGTGAAGGACTCCACCTTGGAGGTATACAGATCGCCGTCAATATTGACGCTCTGGGATTTCTTGGCAAAGACTACGGGAACGTGAAAGCTCTGCGCCACGATACAGGCAATGCCGATACCGGAAGCCTCAATGGTAAGAATTTTATTGATGGGCTTATCCGCAAACAGACGTTTGAACTCCTTTCCCATTTCGTTAAACAGTTCCACATCCATCTGGTGGTTTAGAAAGCTGTCCACCTTTAAAACATTTCCTTCTTTTACAACACCATCTTTACGAATACGTTCTTCTAAAAGTTTCATGGTCTTATATACAGCCGGACACCGGCTCCTCCTTATGAAAATGTAATCTGAAATTCTTATCTGTATGGTAGCATATCCCGTCATAAATTGCCATAAAAAATTAGTAAGAAGCGGATGATGTTAAAAAAAGAAGAAATGTGTTTGCAAAAAGAATAATATCAGTATATAATAGCGAAGTAATTGTTAACAAAATTGCTGAAAGCAAAATGGAGGAACATTATGAAAAAAATGAAAAAGGTACTCAGTCTGGTACTTGCCGGCGTAATGGCACTGATGCTTGTTGCCTGCGGTAGCACAGACACAGCAGGCGGTTCTGACAACGGCTCCGCAAACGAAAGCGGTGCGGAAGTAAACGCAAACGTATCCAACATCAAAATCGGTGCGGTTATGTTGGGCGACGAAACCGAAGGCTATACCAAAGCACACATGGACGGTATCAAAGCGGCAGCAGCGGCACTTGGTATTCCCGACAGCCAGATTGTCTGGAAGTACAAGGTAAAAGAAGACTCCGGATGTTATGATGCGGCAGTCGACCTGGTAGCACAGGGCTGCAACCTGATTATTTCCAACAGCTACGGTCATCAGACCTACATGGTACAGGCAGCGGAGGAATATCCCGATGTTACCTTTATTGCCATGACCGGTGACTTCGCAGCAATCTGCGGACTGTCCAATTTCAAAAACGCATTTACCGCAGTTTACGAATCCCGTTATGTATCCGGTGTGGTTGCCGGCATGAAGTTAAAAGAACTTCTGGATGACGGTACCGTTACCGCAGAAAACATGCCGAACAGCTTTGATGCGGACGGCAACGTAAAGATTGGTTATGTCGGTGCATTCAACTATGCGGAAGTTGTTTCCGGTTACACCGCCTTCTATCTTGGCGTAAAGAGCATTGTTCCCAATGTAGTAATGGAAGTTATGTATACCAACTCCTGGTTTGATATTGATAAAGAAGGTGCGGCAGCAGAAGCACTTGTTGCAAACGGCAGCGTAATCGTATGCCAGCATGCCGACTCCACCGGTGCTCCCGCAGCCGTACAGAAGCTGCAGGACAACGGCACCGTATGCTACTCCGTAGGTTACAACATCGATATGCTGGAAACAGCACCTACCGCAGCATTAACCTCTGCAACCAACAACTGGTCCGCATACTACAAGCATGCATTTGAAACCTTTATGAACGGCGGCGAAATCGAGTCCGACTGGGCAAAGGGATATTCCGATGATGCGGTAGCCATTACGACACTTGGACCTTCCTGCGCAGAAGGAACCGCTGAAAAGGTAGCAGAAGTAGAAGAAGCTTTAAGAAACGGCAGCATGCATGTATTCGATACCTCAACTTTCACTGTTGGCGGCGAAACCGTTACATCCGCTCCTGTTGACCTTTCCTTCATGGACTGGTCTACCATGACCGCTATTTACCAGGGTGAAACCGTAGAAGCCATTGAAAACGGTTATTTCGCAGAGTCCACCTTCCGGAGTGCTCCTTACTTTGCACTTCGTATCGACGGCATCACAGAGGATGCAGACCCTGTTCAGTAAAGAAAGTTAAATTTATACAGCACATCAAAGAGGACCACAAAACGTCCTCTTTTGTGCTTTTCAGAGAACACATTTCCACATGTATTTTGTGAAAAACACAAGGTATGTAATAGAAAAAAGAAAGGTATGGTATTTGTATGGAGTGCGCCATCAAACTGAAAAACGTATCCAAAACCTTTGGCAGCGTTGTGGCAAATAAGGACGTATCCTTAGAGATACGAAAGGGAGAAATTTTAGCGCTGCTCGGGGAAAACGGCAGCGGTAAGACCACTCTGCTTAATATGATTGCAGGTATTTACTACCCGGATTCCGGCGAAGTGTTAGTGAACGGAAAACCGGTGGAAATCCGTTCCCCCAAGGATGCGTACCGGCTGGGCATCGGTATGATTCATCAGCATTTCAAGCTGATTGATGTTTTCACGGCAACGGAAAATATTGCCCTGGGACTGGAAAAAAATGAAAAGTTTGACTTAAAGGAAGTCCGCAAAAAAGCGCAGGCAATCTGTGAGAAATATCACTTTGACATGGATTTCGACCAGAAGGTTTATTCCATGAGCGTATCCCAGAAGCAGACCCTGGAAATCATCAAGGTGTTATACCGCGGCGCGGACATTCTGATTCTGGACGAGCCTACGGCGGTGCTTACCCCGCAGGAAACGCAGAAGCTGTTTGAAGTCATGCGCAACATGAAAAAGGACGGCAAAGCGGTGGTAATCATTACTCACAAGCTTCATGAGGTGCTGGACATTTCCGACAGGGTAAGCATCCTTCGGAAAGGAGAATATGTGGGCACCGTGGAAACCAGGGAAGCCTCCGAAGCCCTGCTTACCGAAATGATGGTGGGTCATAAGGTCGAACTGAATATCAAGAGAGAAGAACCGAAGAATCCCAGGAAGCGTCTGGAGGTCAGACATCTTTCCGTCCGGAACGAAGAAGGTATCGAAGTCTTGAAAGATATTTCTTTCGATGCCTACGGCGGAGAAATCCTGGGCATTGCCGGTGTCTCCGGCAACGGACAGAAGGAGCTTCTGGAAGCCATTGCCGGCCTGCAGCCTGCACAGGAAGGCAGCAGCGTACAGTTTTATAATAAGGAAGAAACCGACAAGCCTATGGAGATTATCGGAAAAAATCCGAGAGTCATCCGCAATGCCGGCATCCATATGTCCTTCGTGCCGGAGGACAGACTGGGCATGGGACTGGTCGGTTCCATGGGTATGACGGGAAACATGCTCTTAAAGAGTTATGAAAGCGGAAAGGGTCTTTTCATCAACAGGAAAGCCCCGAAGGATTTAGCGGAACAGATAAAGGAAGAATTAGGGGTTGTGACACCGGATATCAATGTGCCGGTATCCAGACTATCCGGCGGCAATGTACAGAAGGTTTTAGTCGGACGTGAAATTGCGGCGGCGCCCATTGTCCTGATGACGGCTTATGCGGTAAGAGGTCTGGACATCAACACTTCCTATACAATATACGACCTGCTGAATAAACAGAAGGAAAAAGGCGTGGCGGTTATTTATGTGGGCGAGGATCTGGATGTGCTTCTGGAACTTTGCGACAGAATTATGGTGCTCTGCTCCGGTCAGGTCAACGGCATTGTGGACGGCAGAACGGCAACCAAAGAGCAGGTGGGTCTGCTTATGACCAGATTACAGAAAAAGGAAGGTGAACGCAGTGAGTAATGTACAGGTGAAAGAACCTTTTGTCAGAATGGTAAAGCGTGACCATGCCTCCATGGGCCGCAAAATCACGGTCAGAATTCTTGCCGTTTTACTGGCACTCATTCTGGATGCCCTGTTTATCTTTTTTGTAACAGGGTTAAATCCTTTTGCCGTTTACGGCGTTATGTTCAAGGGTACCTTCGGCTCCTCCATCCGCTTTTCCTGGGCGATGCGAGATCTTGTTACCCTGCTGTTGATCGGTGTGGCGCTTGCACCGGCATTCAAAATGAAATTCTGGAACATCGGTGCGGAAGGCCAGGTGCTTATGGGCGGCCTGATGACGGCACTGGTTATGGTAAACTTCGGCAATACCCTGCCGGCACCCGTATTAATGCTTCTGATGCTTCTGTCCAGTATTGTGGTAGGCGGTATCTGGGGGCTCGTTCCCGCTTTCTTCAAAGCAAGGTGGAAGACCAATGAAACCCTGTTTACCCTGATGATGAACTATGTGGCAACCAGTATTGTGGCATGTGCGGTCAATGTTCTGAGAGGACAGGCTTCCAGTTTAGGTAAGCTCAACATGTCCACCCATGCGGGATGGTTTCCAAGGCTCTGGGGACAGACCTACAACACCAATATCATTGTGGTGGTAATTCTCACATTTGTGATGTTTTTATACCTGAAATACACGAAGCAGGGCTATGAAATCAGCGTTGTGGGCGCTTCCGAAAATACGGCAAGATATGCCGGCATCAACGTTGGAAAAGTAATGATGCGTACCATGGTGATTTCCGGTGCGCTCTGCGGACTTTGCGGATTCCTTTTAGTAGCCGGAAGAGACCAGACCATTTCCACTCAGACGGCGGGCGGCAACGGCTTTACCGCCATTATCGTGGCATGGCTTGCCAAGTTCAATACCTTTTACATGGCACTGATTTCCTTCCTTCTGATTTTCTTACAGAAGGGTGCGGGAGAAATCGCTTCCGCGTACGGCTTAAACGACTATGCCGCGGACATTATTACCGGCATCATTTTATTCTGCATTTTAGGCAGCGAATTCTTTATCAATTATAAAATGATTTTCCGTTCCGGAAAGGAGGGCAAAAAAGATGAGTAATTTAATTGCATGGATTATCAGGGCAATTCCCTTCGGAACCATCATTATGTACGGAGCCATGGGCGAAATCGTAACGGAGAAATCTGGCAACTTAAACTTGGGCGTTCCGGGCATTATGTACTTAGGCGGCTTTGCCGGTTTTGCCAGCGCCTTCCTTTATGAAAACAATGCCGCAAATCCAAACAGGTTTATCTGTATTCTGATTTCCCTTGTATGCGCGGTTTTAGCTTCCATGCTGGGCGGCCTGATTTACAGCTTTTTAACCATCACCTTAAGAGCCAACCAGAACGTAACCGGTCTGGCGCTTACCACCTTTGGCATGGGCGTGGCAAACTTCTTCGGTGTATTTATCTTAAACGGCAAGAGCTATACGGCGGCTCCTCTGGCAAACAGTGCGTATACCGCTAAAATCCCGCTGCTTTCCTCCAAACTCGGGGTAGTCAGCGAAGTGCTTTTCAGCTACGGCTTTCTGGCATACCTTGCCATTGTGCTGGCGATCGTTTTATCCTATTTCTTAAATAAGACAAGAGTGGGACTGAACCTGCGTGCCGTCGGCGAAAATCCTGCCACGGCGGATGCGGCGGGCATCAACGTTACCAGATACAAATATCTGGCAACCTGCATCGGCGCGGGCATTTCCGGTATCGGCGGTCTTTACTATGTACTGGATTACAACCGTGGCATCTGGGCTACCACGGAGCAGATTGAAGCTCTCGGCTGGCTGGCGGTGGCGCTGGTAATCTTTACCACCTGGAAGCCGCTTAATGCCATCTGGGGCGCCTATCTTTTCGGCGTGCTGTACTGGCTGTACCAGTTCTTACCCAGCCTGCTCGGCATCACCGTGGCAAGCCACATTACGGATTTAATCCAGATGGTGCCCTATGTGGTTACCATTGTGGTTCTGATTGTCATCAGCTTAAAGAGCAAAAAGGAAAACCAGCCGCCCGAACATCTGGGACTTTCTTATTTCCGTGAGGAACGATAACTTGCGTTTCGGCGCATTTTATATTATACTATCTGTATTCTGATGAAAATTACTTTGCAGCTGCGGCACTGACAGGCAGGCTGCGGATTATGAAAGGATTGAATTACTATGGCATTGATGGAACAATGGAGAAAGACGGCATACGATGAAACCTTAGGCAAGCCGGCTTTACAGAAACTGTGGAACGAATATTTTATGAAGGAAAGAGACATTTACGCAGAGCTCTTAAAGAACCCGGATGAAGTTGTGACCGGCACCGTAAAAGAACTGGCAGAAAAGTACGGCGTGGATATCATGACCATGACCGGATTCTTGGATGGCATCAACGACAGCTTAAAGGAAGCAAACCCTCTGGACGAGCTGGAAGAGGACACCGTTGTAAATCTCGGCTTTGACAAAGAGCTTCTTTACAAGAACATGGTAGCCGCAGAGGCTGACTGGCTGTACAATCTGGAAGCCTGGAACGACATTTTTGACGAAGCCACCAGAAAGGCTCTTTACAAGGAACAGAAGGCTTCCTCGACCATTCACAAGGCACCCAAGATTTATCCCAACGACCCCTGCCCCTGCGGCAGCGGCAAGAAGTACAAAAAATGCTGCGGCAGAAACAAATAGGACAGGAAACCGACTGCCTTAAAAAACAAAACAGAAAATGAATAAATAAGACAAATTTCAGCCATACTAAGTCTGACCATACAAAAAAGGAGGACTTACTATGGCTGAATTATTATGCAGAGTGGAAAATTGTACCTATAATCAGGACTGTCTGTGCTGTAAGGGCGATATCAGTGTGGGCGGCGAGCATGCTTGCAGAGAGGATGAGACCTGTTGTGAAAGCTTCCGGGAAAAAGGAAGTACCATGACAAGCTCCCTTTCCCATCCTTCCGCTACCATCACCATCGACTGCGAAGCCGTGAAGTGCGTTTACAACGAAGATTATAAGTGCTGTGCAGAGCATGTGGACATCAAGGGCTGCGGAGCCTGTGACTGTAAGGAGACCGCATGCGCTACCTTCAGAGAGCAGTAAAGAGAAAAATTTGCAGACCCGCCGGGTCTGCATTTACATAGAAAGGTGTTTTTTTAAAAGAAGTTGCCAAGTGAGCAGGAATTGACTATAATTTGAAGACAGATAGAAAAAGTAGGTTTGTTTGGGGACAGTGGACTTGATGAGGGAAAAAAAAGCAAAGTTATTAAAATGGATTCCTTTTTTTACAATGCTTGCGATTCTGATTGCAGGGTACACAATATTGATCTTTCAGATTTCCAAAGATAAGAACAGGGAAGTCTGCATTGAGGTGGATAATGCCGTCGACAGGGAAGAAACGGTCGGTGTGGAAATGCACATTGTAAAAAGCTGGGACGATAAAAGAAAATACGGCTGGGACAGCAGCGGCGCCCAGTATGACGGCACTATTGTCAACAAGAGCAATTATACGCTGCGGGACTGGCGGATTGTTCTTCTGATGCCGGGAAAGAGCCACATTGACAGCTCCTGGAACGGCACATACACTTACGAAGGCAACGACATTGTCTACATACCCGATGACAGCATCGGCATGAATGTGCTGCCGGCACATGAGAGCAATACCTTCGGCATGGTCATGTACTCCCATGGTCTGATGAATATTTACCGGTTTCAGGTCATAGGCTATCTGGACAAGCAGCTGACGGATTATCCTCTTTTTTATGTGATGCTGTGTATGACGGCGGTTTTTCTTGCGATGATTATCGGGAATATGGTCGTCGTGCTGCGAATGCGGAAGTTAGAGCAACGCAGGATTATGGATGAAAAGATTATTATCGATACCCTGCAGATGCTGGCGAAACTGATTGATGCCAAGGATTCCTACACCAACGGACATTCGGACAGAGTGGCGGAGTATGCGGTGCTCTTAGCAAAGGAAATGCATATGAAGTCCGATGATATCCGTTTCATGCGGTACATGGGACTTATGCATGACTGCGGTAAAATGGGTATTCCCGACAGCGTTTTAAATAAGCCGGACAAGCTGACACCGGAGGAAATGGATATTATCCGTTCCCATACGGTACTGGGCGGCAAGATTGTGGAAAACTTTACCGCCATGCCCGGCGTCCAAGAGTGCGCCCTGTACCATCACGAGCGCTACGACGGCAAGGGCTACCCGGAGGGACTTAAGGGTGAGGAAATTCCTCTGTTAGCGCGTATTATCTGCGTGGCGGATTCCTTTGATGCCATGAACAGTGACAGATGCTACCGGAAGCGCCTGAAGAAAGCGGTAATCCTGGAGGAATTGAAAAAGAATGCAGGCACCCAGTTTGACCCGCAGATAGCTAAGCTGATGGTCAAGCTGATAGAAGAGGGGAAAGTCAGGTGCGATGAATAAAAGACAGGAGGTATCCAATGCCTAATTTTACCCAAAAGGCAATTAAAGAGTCCTTTATTAAATTATTGAATGAAAAACCTTTGCACCAGATTACGGTGAAGGATATCGTGGAGGACTGCGGAGTCAACCGTAATACCTTTTACTATCACTTTACGGACATTCCTACCCTGCTGCAGGAAATCATTATAGAAGAGGCCGGACGTATCATGGAAGAGTATCCGACCATCGATTCCATGGAACAATGCCTGGATGTGGCTATTTCCTTTGCCATGCAGAATAAAAGGGCGGTTTTACATATTTATCATTCTGCCAACCGTGATATCTACGAGCAATATCTGATGGATGTGTGCAACCACGTGGTGACCGCTTATGTGAATACGGTTTTAGAAGATAAAGTCATTTCCGGAAAGGACAAGGAAATAATTGTCCGTTTTTATAAATGCGAATGCTTCGGTCAGATTATGGACTGGATGAACCAGGAAATGAAAGAGGATATCAGGGAGCCTTTCAGGCGTCTCTGCGAGCTGCGCAGGGGTATGGTGGATGAGATGATTTCCCGTTGTGTGACGGATGCGGCGGCTAAATAAGGAAACAGAAAATAAAAGACAAAGGAATTTAGGCATTTCGGAAGAAATGTCTATTTTTTTTACATTCTTTCCGGAACAACCCAAATTTATACATTGCAGAGGGCAAGCCTGAAAATTTAACAGTGCCGTTTTTATGACCATTTTAAGAAGGAACATCCTGCATTATACTGCCTATATCAAAAGAGATGAGGAGGTGTTTTGTATGCGTTCTGTAAATTCCTTAAAAACAGCGAAAATCGCTTACATCGGCATATCGGTTTTATTTTGTGTTTTAGGTATTTTACTGATTATATTTCCGGGTATCTCCGAAAAGGTGATCGGTATTCTCTGCGGTATCCTGATGATTTTGTTCGGTGTTGTGAAAATCCTGGGTTATTTTTCCAAGGACCTGTACCGTTTGGCGTTCCAGTATGATTTAGCCTTCGGTATCCTGACGATTATCTTAGGTATCATGCTTTTTAAGAATCCCTCCAACCTGATGAATTTTATCTGTGTGATTTTGGGGATTGCGGTGCTTTCGGACGGTCTGTTCAAGATGCAGATGTCCCTGGATGCCAAAAGATTCGGCATCAGGGAATGGTGGCTTATTTTTGCATTTGCCGTCATTGCCGCAGCATTTGGCATTGTACTGATTCTAAAACCTGCCGTCAGTGCATCCTTCCTGACCGTGCTTTTGGGCATCTGCCTGCTACTGGAGGGCATCTTAAATATCAGCACAGCCATTACGGCAGTAAAAATTATACGCTATCAGCAGCCGGATATTATTGACTGAGTGATAAATGTAAGACAGAAAGTGAGGAGTAAAACATGCGTTTCTCAAGAGCGGTGGTAAAGCAACGTGTGGCAATCGTAATCATAACGGTGCTTCTGCTCATTCCCTCCGTACTGGGAATGTCCGGCACCAGAATTAACTATGATATGCTCAATTATCTGCCCGAGGATATGGACACGGTAATCGGACAGAATGAACTTTTGGATGACTTTGGAAAGGGAGCGTTTTCCCTGCTCATTGTGGAAGATATGACCCCGAAGGAGGTTTCCGCCCTGAAGGAAAAAATCGAGGGCGTGGAGCATGTGGAGTCCGTTATCTGGTATGATTCCTTAATGGATGTTTCCGTTCCCATGGAGCTTCTTCCCGATAAGATTTACAACGAATTTAATACCTCGGATGCTACCATGATGGCGGTTTTCTTTGACAGCGCCACATCGGCGGATGTGACCATGGATGCCATAAGGGAAATCCGGAGCATCGCCGGAAAGCAGTGCTTTGTATCCGGTATGTCCGCTCTGGTTACGGACTTAAAGGATTTGTGTGAAAAAGAAGAGCCCATTTATGTAGGCATCGCCATAGCCCTTGCCTGTGTGGCAATGATTGTTCTTTTGGACAGCTTCCTGGTACCGTTTGTATTCTTAGCCAGCATCGGCGCCATGATTTTAATAAACCTCGGCAGCAACTATTTCTTTGGAGAGATTTCCTACATAACCAAAGCGCTGTCGGCGGTCCTGCAGCTGGCCGTTACCATGGACTATTCCATTTTCCTGTGGCACAGCTACAACGAGCAGATTACCCATTATGATGACCATAAGCAGGCGATGGCGGTTGCCATTCACGAAACCCTGGTTTCCGTTGTGGGCAGCTCCTTAACCACCGTAGCAGGCTTCATTGCCCTCTGCTTTATGTCTTTTACCCTGGGTCGTGACCTGGGCATTGTTATGGCGAAGGGTGTATTGTTCGGCGTTATCGGCTGTGTAACGGTGCTTCCGTCCCTGATTTTGATGCTGGATAAGCCGCTGCAGAAAACAAAGCACAAGAGCCTCATTCCCAATATGGATAAGGCGGCGGGTGGCATCGTGAAGATTTTCCCGGTATTTTTGATTATCTTTGTCATTCTGATGCCCATTGCCATTTACGGCAACAACAAGACCAACGACGAAGTGTATTACGACATGGGCCAGTGCCTGCCGGAGGATATGGAGTATGTCATTGCCAATACGAAGCTTTCCGAAGAGTTTGACATTGCTTCCACCCATATGGTCCTGGTAGATGCATCCGTATCTCCCAAGGATGTCCGCTCCATGACAAAGGAAATGGAAGAGGTGCCCGGTATTAAATATGTGCTGGGACTGGAAAGCGTGGTAGGCGCCCAGGTGCCGGAGGAAATGCTGCCGGACAGCATTGTCAGTATCTTAAAGAGTGACAAGTGGGAGCTGCTTCTGATTAACTCCGAGTACAAGGTAGCAAGTGATGAAGTAAACGAACAGATTGACTCCCTGAATACCATATTAAAGAAGTACGACCCCACCGGCATGTTAATCGGCGAGGCGCCCTGTATGAAGGATATGATTGAAACCACAAACCATGACTTCCAGGTCGTCAATGCGGTTTCCATTGTTGCCATCTTTATCATTATTTTAATCGTGGAAAAGAGTATTTCCCTGCCGGTTATCCTGATTGCGGTTATCGAGCTTGCCGTATTCATCAACTTGGGTCTGGCGCACTATATGGGTCAGTCGCTGCCGTTTATCGCACCTATCTGTATCAGCACCATCCAGTTAGGTGCAACCGTAGACTATGCGATTTTGATGACCACCCGTTACAAAGCGGAAAGATTATCCGGAAAGACCAAAAAGCAGGCTGTTTCCACAGCGCTGGCTACGGCAATTCCTTCCATTATTGTCAGTGGTATGGGACTGTTTTCCGCCACCTTCGGCGTAGCGGTTTATTCCGATATCGATATTATCAGCTCCATGTGTATGCTGATGGCAAGAGGCGCCATTATCAGTATGCTCTGCGTTATCTTTATTCTGCCGGCACTGCTGATGCTCTGTGAAAAGGTAGTTCTGGCTACGACACTTGGTATGAAGTTAAACAAAAAGGAGGAAACATCATTATGAAAAAAATGTGGGTAAAATCCCTTGGAATCGTTTTAACGGCTGCACTGCTGGCAGGCAGTGTGGGAGCCGGTGTATATGCCGCCGGCAATAAAGGCACGGAAACTGCCATAGGAACAGAAAGCGAAGAAAGCACGGAACCGGATACTTCTTCCCTTGATAAATTAGTGGAGGACGTCAAGGACACTTCCGTATCCGACCTCATCCGAAAGGTAGAAGAGGACGGCAAAATCAGTAAGGATGAAACCGTTTACATCATTGCCGGAGCAGACGGCAAGGCATCCCGCATCATTGTCAGCGACTGGATTAAAAATCCGGAAAACAACGATACCGTTTCCGACAAGACAGAGCTTTCCGATGCGGAAATCACCAAAGGCAATGCCACCTATACCATGGACAAGGACAATATGAGAGTCTGGACCACGGACGGCGAGGATGTTTATTACCAGGGTACTTCCGACAAGGAGCTGCCGGTTACCTTAAAGGTGACTTACACACTGGACGGTAAGGAGGTAACAGCGGAGGAGCTTGCCGGCAAGAGCGGCCATGTGGTCATTCGTTTCGATTACGAAAACAACCAGTATGAAAATGTGGAAATCGACGGTAAGGAAGAAAAAATCTACGTTCCCTTTGCCGTGCTGACCGGCATGATTTTAGATGATGATGTATTCAGCAATGTGGAAGTGACGAACGGACGTCTCATCAACGACGGCAGCCACGAAGCGGTTGTGGGCATCGCCCTTCCGGGTCTTAAGGATAACCTTGCGCTGGATGACGACAAGTTAAATATTCCCGATTATGTGGAAGTGGAGGCGGATGTGAAGGACTTTTCCCTGACCACCGCCATGACCATTGCCACCAATGAAATTTTCAATAAGGTGGAAGTGGAAGATGTGGATACCGATTCCTTACGGGATATGGCAGACCAGATTACCGATGCGTTTGAACAGCTTTCCGACGGATCCGAACAGCTTTATGACGGACTCTGCACATTACTGGAAAAATCAAAGGAGCTGACGGACGGTATTGACAAGCTGGCAGCAGGCGCCAAAACCGTGAAAGAAGGCATGGCAACCTTAAATACCGGTGCGGCCAAGCTCGCAGGCGGGGCTTCCGAATTAAACAACGGTCTGCAGAAATTAAGCGCCAACAGCGCTGCCTTAAACAAAGGCGCCGAAACCGTATTCAACAGCTTGCTGGCACAGGCCAACAGCCAGCTTTCCGGTTCCGGTCTGGGACTTCCGGCGCTGACCATAGGAAACTACTCCCAGGTACTTACGGACGCCATTACCAAATTAAACGGTGCGGCAGGCATGTCCAGGGAAGATGTGGAGAAACAGGTAAGAGCCAACGAGCCCCAGTTCCGCGCAGCGGTAACCGCAGCCGTTAAGAAGTCCGTTACCGAAAGTGTTACGGCACAGAACCGTCAGGGCGTGGAAATCGCCGTACTTTCCACTTACGGATTTTCCTCCAAAGAGGAATATGACGCCGCAGTGGCAGCAGGCAGCGTGGACGAAGCAACCCAGACAGCCATAGAGAGCGCCATTGATGCGGGCATGGCATCCAAGCAGAGCGAAATCGATGCCATGGTAGCGGCTACCATGGAGTCCGATGCCATCAAGCAGAAGATTGATACCGAAACCGAAAACGCTATGCAGGCTAAGATTAACGAAACCATGAATTCCGTAGGTCAGGCATCAGGTGCCGTCACCCAGCTTAAGTCCTTAAAGAGCCAGCTTGACAGCTACAACCAGTTCTACACCGGATTAAAGACCTATACCGCAGGTGTGGATGCTGCCGCTAACGGAGCCTCCACTTTATACAGCGGAGCCAATGAACTTGCCGCAGGAGCCGGGAAACTGGCAGACGGCACCACAGAACTTTCAAGCGGTCTGGATACCATGCAGAAGTCCGCTCCCGCACTGATTGACGGCATCACCGAGCTCCGGGACGGCGCCGGAAAGCTTTCCGACGGACTTTCTACCTTAAATGAAAAAGGCATCGGCGACTTAACCGAGTCCCTGGGTGAGGATTTAGACACCTTTGCAGCCCGCCTGAAAGCAACGGCAGATGTATCGAAGGATTACAACAACTACGCCGGTATTGCCGATGACATGGCAGGACAGGTGAAGTTCATTTACCGTACGGAGGGAATAGAGAACTAAAGTTCTCAGAACAAATAAAATAATTAAGAGTTTTTCCTGTGGCAATGCCTATTCTTTTATGATAAGATATTTTACAGAGAAAGAAGTTATCCGGTAAATACCGTATCAGATAAAGAGGGAATTGCAATATGAGGAAGAAAATAAAAAAAGGCAGTCAGAACAGCATACAGAGGGGCATGGCATTTGCCACCGCTTTATTGTGCGGAGCCCTGTTTGCCGGCTGTGGTGCAAAGACTGCCGATACCGAAATACAAAAGGGAATGCAGGCTGTTGCGGATATGGATTATGAAGAAGCAATGGCCTGCTTTTCTGCTGCCGAAAATAACGGGGAGGATGCCCGGCTGATTGCCCGGGGAAGGGGCATTGCCAGCATCGGTCAGACCAACTACGAGGATGCCGTTACTTATCTGGAGGACTGTCTTGCCCTGTCGGACGGTGTGGTGGAAAAAATGGATGTGGATGTCAACCTGTATCTGGCAACCGCATACCAGAAAATAGGAAATAATGAGAAGGCAAAGGAAATTTACGATGCCATTCTGGAGCTGTATCCCAACCACACGGATGCCGCCTATTTACGCGGTTATGTGGAGCTTGTGTTAAACAATTACCAGGGGGCAAGAGCCGATTTTGACCGGGTAATCAGATTAGAGCCGGAGAACTACGACAGACTGATTCATGTCTATGAGGTGCTCCGCGACAACGGCTACCGGGAATGGGGCGAAGAGTATTTAAGCCAGGCGCTGACGGAGCGTTCCGCAAAAATGAGCGCCTTTGACAGGGGACGGATCAATTATTATCTGGAAAATTACGAAACGGCGCAGCTTGATCTGGAAGAGGCCAAAAATGCAGCTCCGGGTGATTCCGGCGTCTATTTGTATTTAGGCATGGCATACGAAGCCACCGGCGACTACAACTATGCCATTACCAACGTGTACACAGCATATCTGACACAGAAGGACGGCACCGCAGAGCTTTATAACCAGCTGGGGCTCTGCTATTTAAAACAGGAGCAGTATGCACCGGCACTGGATGCGTTCCAGAAGGCAATGCAGATACCGGACAACGGCATGATGCAGACCCTTTCCTTCAATGAAATCGTGGCATACGAATACCTGGGAAATTACAACCAAGCAGCCGCACTTTTGCAGAATTATCTGGCTACTTACCCGGATGACGAGACCGCAAAGAGGGAATACGGCTTTTTGTCCACCCGTTAGCCGGTAAAAAGTTTAAAAGCCCCCAAATGCCGCAAATATGCATATTTTGTGATTGTGAAATAATTAACCTACAATATCTTGTGGGTTAGCATTGACTTCCCTAAGACGAGATGATACTATAAGTGCATAGCGTTTGAAAGGGAGGGACTTTCGTGTTACAGGTTATTAAAAGAGATGGTGAAAGGGTGGACTTCACATTAAGCAAGATTAACGATGCCATTATGAAGGCATTTACGGCTACGGAAATGCAGTACTCAAACGACATCGTGGACCTGCTTTCACTTCGTGTGTCTGCGGACTTTCAGGACAAGATTAAGGACGGAGCTGTCAGCGTGGAGGATATCCAGGACAGTGTGGAGAAGGTATTGGGACAGGCCGGCTATGAGGATGTAGCCAAGGCTTACATTTTATACCGCAAACAGCGGGAAAAAATGCGTACCATGAAGTCCACAATCTTAGACTACAAGGATGTGGTCAACAGTTATGTAAAAGTGGAAGACTGGCGTGTAAAAGAAAACTCAACCGTTACTTATTCCGTAGGTGGTCTTATCTTAAGCAATTCCGGTGCGGTAACAGCCAATTACTGGCTTTCCGAAATCTACGACCAGGAAATTGCGGACGCACACCGCAATGCGGATATTCATATCCATGATTTGTCCATGCTCACAGGCTACTGTGCCGGATGGTCACTGAAACAGCTTATCAAAGAAGGACTCGGCGGCATCACCGGCAAGATTACATCTGCACCGGCAAAGCATTTATCCGTGCTCTGCAACCAGATGGTAAACTTTTTAGGCATCATGCAGAACGAGTGGGCGGGAGCGCAGGCTTTCTCCTCCTTCGATACTTATCTGGCGCCTTTTGTCAAGGCGGACAATTTGGCTTATCCGGAAGTAAAGAAGTGCATAGAAGCCTTTATTTACGGTGTCAATACCCCCAGCAGATGGGGCACCCAGGCACCCTTCTCCAATATTACGTTGGACTGGACGGTTCCCGATGACCTGGCAGAGCTTCCGGCTATCGTAGGCGGCAGGGAAATGGATTTCAAATACAAGGACTGCAAGAAGGAAATGGACATGGTCAACAAGGCATTTATTGAGACCATGATTGAAGGCGACTCCAACGGACGCGGCTTCCAGTATCCCATTCCCACCTATTCCATTACGAGGGATTTTGACTGGTCCGACAATGAGAACAACCGTCTTTTGTTTGAAATGACTTCCAAATACGGCACCCCGTATTTTTCCAACTATATCAACTCCGACATGCAGCCTTCCGATGTACGAAGCATGTGCTGCAGACTGCGTCTTGACTTAAGAGAGCTTCGCAAAAAGACCGGCGGTTACTTCGGTTCCGGCGAAAGCACCGGCAGTGTGGGTGTTGTTACCATCAATATGCCCCGTATTGCGTATCTGTCCGCCAATAAGGACGAGTTCTACGCAAGACTCAACCGTATGATGGACATTGCGGCGCGTTCCTTAAAGATTAAGAGAGGCGTAATTACCAAGCTTCTGGAAGAGGGCTTGTATCCTTACACCAGAAGATACTTAGGCACCTTTGACAACCATTTCTCCACCATCGGTCTGATCGGTATGAACGAAGTGGGACTGAATGCCAACTGGCTCCGTGCGGACATGTCCGACAAGAGGACCCAGGAATTTACCAAGGAAGTGCTGAATCATATGAGAAACCGTCTGTCCGATTATCAGGAGCAGTACGGCGACCTTTACAATCTGGAAGCGACACCGGCGGAAAGTACCGCATACCGTCTGGCAAAGCACGACAGAAAGCGCTGGCCGGCAATCAAGACCGCAGGCAAGCCGGGAGATACCCCTTATTACACCAACTCCTCCCATCTGCCCGTGGATTACACTACCGATATTTTCGATGCACTGGATATTCAGGATGATTTACAGACCCTGTATACCTCCGGCACCGTATTCCATGCGTTCTTAGGAGAAAAGCTTCCCGACTGGAAAGCGGCCGCAAATCTGGTAAAAACCATTGCGGACAACTATAAATTACCTTACTATACGCTTTCTCCTACCTACTCCATCTGTAAGGAGCACGGTTATCTGGCAGGAGAAGTGGCAGTATGTCCTCACTGCGGACAGCCTACCGAGGTTTACAGCCGTATTACCGGCTACTACAGACCGGTACAGAACTGGAACGACGGCAAGCTGCAGGAGTACGCAAACCGTAAAGAGTACGATGTGGACCATTCCGTTCTGAAGCGTCCCGTAAAGACCATGGTAAAGCTGACCAACTATGCGGACGAGGTAGAAGTTTCCGTAGAGGAGCCTAAGGATGTGAAGTACCTTTTCACCACCAAGACCTGTCCGAACTGCAAACTTGCCAAGGAATACTTAAAGAATGAAAAGTACGTGGTAATTGATGCGGAAGAAAATATGGAGCTGGTACAGCGTTACGGCATTATGCAGGCGCCGACTCTCGTTGTGGTAAACGGCGACCACTTCAAGAAGTATGTCAATGCCTCCAATATTAAAAAATATGCAGAAGAAGCCGCTATGATGGTATAGGCTTTCTGTAGAAAAAGATAAGAAAAAAAGACTGTTCCCGCGACGGATACCGGATAAGGGTATCTGCTGCGGGAAATAGTCTTTTTTATTTTTCGTAAATTTATGCTTGCACAATCAGATAAACTAAGATATACTCTTTTTCATAAGCAGATACTTCTTTTTTCTAATTTTCTTTTGCCGGCGCTCGCCGGTGTCTAAAAATTCAAGAATTCCTGCTTAGAACCCAAGAACAACAAAATAATCTAAGGAGGAAAACGTGATTAGAGAACTGAAGAATGCAGTAAGCGCTTCCGGGAAAGAAGCGCAGTACGATGAACATGCCAAAAACATCGCGGGGCAGAAGTTCATCATAGCCAACATTCTGACAAAATCCGTGGAAGCTTTCCGGGGAATGAAGCCGAAAGACATCATTCCCTACATTGAAGGGGAGCCTTACATCAGCAAGGTGCCAGTGGAGCCGGGACTGACCAATGCCGCCCGGGAAGAAAATGGGCAGCGTGTGGTCGGATTCAACACGGAAAATCAGGAAATCAACGAAGGACTTGTACGGTTTGATGTTATCTGTTATGTGCGGCTGCCGAAGCGGGATGGAGAAAAGGTACCCGACGGTGAAAAGAAGCCGCTGACCCAGATAATCATCAATCTGGAGATGCAGAAGGACCAGCCCAGGGAATATCAGATTTTAAATCGGGCTGTCTTTTACGTGAGCCGGCAGATTTCCGCCCAGAAGGAGAGGGACTTTACGGGCTCCCATTACGACGATATCAAGAGCGTGTACTCTATCTGGATTTGCATGAATATGGAGGAAAACAGCATGAGCCATATTCATTTGACCAAAGAAGATATGATGGGAAGCCAGCTGTGGAGGGGAGGACTGGATCTGTTCCATATCGTTATGATTGGAATTGGAAAAGACCTGCCCGGACAGGAAGAAAGCTATGAACTGCACCGGTTTTTGGGAACCATATTTTCTCAGAAGCTTGCGGTGGAAGAAAAGTTACATATAATGAAAACGGAGTATGATATATCAGAGGAAGAAGATTTCAGAAAGGATGTGAACGAGATGTGCAACTTAGGTGAAGGGATTATGGAAGAGGGCATTGCCATAGGAATGGAAAAAGGACGTGAAGAAGGCATAGCTATCGGAGAAACGAGGGGAAGAGAATCCGGTCTGGTGCAGGGACGTGAAGAAGGCATCAGTATTGGAAAGGAAAGGGCACAGTCAGAGCTTATCCGGAACATGCGAAAAAATGGCTTCACAGCAGAGCAGATCGCGGCGGCTACGGACAAGGCGCTGGATGAGGTGAAAGCTATTTTGTCATAAGGAGCGGATAACAGTACAGATAAATGCAAAAAAGCCACAGAAATACAAACATATACAAAAACGGGAGCCCCGAAAGGCTCCTGTTTTTTATGCTTTTCTTTTGTATATAATAGTTTATTCCAATTCAAATGCACCGGTGTAGAGCTGGTAGTAGGTGCCCTTCTTGGCAATCAACTGGTCGTGTGTACCGCGCTCAATGACTCTGCCGTGGTCAAGAACCATAATCACATCGGAATTCATGACAGTGGAAAGTCTGTGCGCAATGACAAAAACGGTACGGCCTTCCATCAGCTTATCCATACCGCGCTGGACGATGGCTTCCGTACGGGTATCAATGGAAGAAGTGGCTTCGTCCAAAATCATAACCGGCGGGTCTGCTACGGCAGCACGGGCAATGGCAAGTAGCTGGCGCTGTCCCTGGGAAAGGTTGGCACCGTTGTTGGAAAGTTCGGTATCGTAACCGCCGGGGAGTCTGGTGATAAAATCATCGGCGCCGGCAAGCTTGGCGGCAGTGATGCATTCTTCGTCCGTGGCGTCTAAGTTTCCGTAGCGGATATTGTCCATAACCGTACCGGTAAAGAGGTTGGTATCCTGTAATACAATGCCTAAAGAGCGGCGAAGGTCCGCTTTCTTGATTTTGTTGATGTTGATGCCGTCGTAACGGATTTTACCGTCTGCAATATCATAGAATCGGTTGATTAAGTTGGTAATAGTGGTTTTACCGGCACCGGTAGCGCCTACAAAAGCAACCTTCTGACCGGGTTTGGCGTAAACGGAAACATTGTGAAGCACCGTTTTTCCCTCTACATAACCAAAGTCCACATCATTCATCTGCACATCACCCTGCAGGGCGGTATAGGTAAGAGTGCCGTCACCGTGGGGATGCTTCCATGCCCAGCAGCCGGTGTGCTTATCGGTTTCCGTGATGGTGCCGTCCGGGGCAATATTGGCATTTACCAGAGTAACATAGCCGTCGTCCGTTTCCGGTGTTTCATCCATCAGGGCAAAGATACGCTCGGCACCGGCAAGACCCATGACGATGGAGTTAATCTGCTGGGACAACTGGTTGATGTTGCCGGTAAACTGCTTTGTCATGTTTAAGAACGGAATGATAATGCTGATGCTGAAGCCCAGTCCCGAAATACTGATGTTGGGAACACCGGACAAAAGGAACAGACCGCCTGCTACGGCAATCAGCACGTAAATGATGTTGCCGATGTTCATAATAATGGGACCTAAAATATTGGCATAGGCGTTTGCCTTGCAGCTATCGTCGCAAAGCGCCGTATTGATTTCTTCAAAATCGGAAATACATTCTTCCTCGTGGTTAAAGACCTTGATGACCTTCTGACCATTCATCATTTCCTGAATAAAGCCCTCTGCCTTACCGATGGACTGCTGCTGTTTGATAAAGTATTTGGCAGAACCGCCGCCGACTTTCTTGGAAATAATCATCATGGCAGCCACGCCCACAAGGAGGAGCAGCGTCATCCAGACACTGTAATACAGCATGATGAAAAAGACGCCGATGACAATGGCAATGGAGCGGATTAAAGCGGGCATGGACTGGGAAATGAGCTGACGCAGCGTATCGATATCGTTGGTGTAATAGCTCATGATGTCGCCGTGCTTATTGGTGTCAAAGTATTTAATCGGTAAGTTCTGCATGCCGCCGAACATGGAAATACGCAGCTTGCTTAAGAATCCCTGTGTGATGAATGCCATCAGCTCGGAGTAAACCGTGACGGCAATAATGGAAATCACATACATGGAAATCAGAATGACCATTAACGGTGTAATTTCCTTTACGGCTGCCGTCCAGTTTTTGTCCGGCTGCCATACTTCGATAATAGCGATAATTTTCTGGATGAAGATATCGGGAATGGCGGCGGCAATCGCGGAAAACAGGATACAGAACACGGTTACGGGTACGAGTACCGGGTAGTAACCGATGAGAGTTTTCATAATACGTTTGAAGGTATGAGGATTGACTTTTTTATTCGGTTTATTCATTTTCGTTTCCTCCCTTCGTCTGTTGCTCGTAAACTTCTCTGTAAATATCGCTGCTCTGAAGCAGGTCTTCATGCGTACCTGCGGCGGAAATGCTGCCGTTGTCCATGACGATAATCAAATCGGCATCTTCCACGGAGGCAATACGCTGGGCAATGATAATTTTTGTAGTATCGGGAATGTAATTTTTGAAACCGGCGCGGATTAAGGCATCCGTTTTGGTGTCCACGGCGCTGGTGGAGTCATCCAAAATCAGGATTTTCGGTTTCTTTAAGAGGGCTCTGGCAATACAGAGACGCTGCTTCTGACCGCCCGATACGTTGGAACCGCCCTGTTCAATGTAGGTGTCGTATTTGTCGGGGAAGGTCTGGATAAATTCATCTGCCTGGGAAAGACGGCAGGCTTCCATGATTTCCTCATCCGTCGCCGCTTCATTGCCCCAGCGCAGGTTATCCTTGATGGTGCCGGAGAACAGCACATTTTTCTGAAGCACCATGGCGACAGCGCTCCGGAGTGTGGGAATGTCGTAGCTCCGTACATCCACGCCGCCCACAAGAACGGCGCCCTCCGTTACATCATAAAGTCTCGGGATTAACTGTACCAGAGAGGATTTACTGGAACCGGTACCGCCGATAATACCAACGGTCATACCGGAACGGATGGACAGGTCAATATCCGACAGGGCATATTTTTTCGCCCTGGCGGAGTACTTGAAATTCACATTCTTAAATTCGATGGAACCGTCCTTTACTTCCATAACCGGGTTCTCCGGTTCCTTTAAGGAAGGTTCTTCTTCAAGCACTTCGCAGATTCGCTTGGCGGACTCCGCAGACATGGTAACCATGACGTAAATCATGGAAAGCATCATTAAGGACATTAAAATCTGCATACCGTAGGTCAGCATACCGGAAATCTGTCCCACATCCAGGGCGGAACCGCCGCTGGTTATGGCGAGCTTGGAACCAACCAAAAGAACCACAACCATGTTGATATACACGCAGAGATTCATAAGAGGGGTATTCAGAGCCACGATACATTCGGCTTTTGTAAAGTCCTTACGGATGTTGTCCGCCGCCGTATTGAATTTCTGCTTTTCGTATTCTTCCCGGGAGAAGCCTTTTACCACTCGCATGCCGCGGACATTTTCTTCAATAGATTCGTTTAACCGGTCATATTTCTTAAACACACTGCGGAAGGCAGGCATGGCTTTTTTGCCGATGGCAAGAAGACCAAAGGCAAGAATGGGAATTACCACAACAAAGACAAATGCTAATTTGCCGCCCATGACAAATGCCATGACCGTGGAGAAAATAAGAAGCAGCGGGCTTCTTATGGCAATGCGGATTAACATCATAAACGCCATCTGCACATTGGTAACATCCGTCGTCATACGGGTTACCAGGGAAGATGATGAGAATTTGTCGATGTTCTCAAAAGAATAAGTCTGGATGCGGTGGAACAGGTCGCTCCGCAGGTTCTTGGCAAAGCCGGTGGAGGCTTTTGCACAGGTAAAGCCGGCAAGACCGCCGCAGACCAAAGAGATGGCTGCCATTATAATAAGAAGAAGTCCCACTTCCATAACGCTTTTGATGGAAGCGCCTGCCTTAATCCGGTTGACCAGATTGGCGGTGATAAAGGGGATAATCGTCTCGATGACAGCTTCGCCTACAATGAAAATGAGCGTAAGAATGGTAGGTCTTTTGTATTCTCTTACGCATCCGGCAAGTTGTTTTAACATACTTTTTTTCCTCTTTCTATAAATTGTGCTCTAATATTTTACTATAAAGCTTTGCGGAAAAAAAGGCAAGGGAAGAGTTGCTAAGGCGGCTTTTTTATGCTAAACTTTTCACAAGTGAGTAAATTTTTACAACTAAAAATTTATAATAGAAAACGGAAGAAAGGTTCAAATCATGATTAATAAACTGATTGCCAACATCAAAAAAACAAATGCCCCTATTGTAGTGGGCTTAGACCCCATGCTTTCTTACATTCCGGAGCATATTCAGAAAAAAGCGTTTGCCGAATACGGTGAAACACTGGAAGGTGCCGCAGAGGCTATCTGGCAGTATAACAAAGGTATTGTGGATGCCGTAGCGGATTTGATTCCCGCCGTAAAACCGCAGATTGCCATGTATGAGCAGTTCGGACTTCCGGGACTGAACGCTTTTGTGAAAACCGTAAATTACTGCAAGGAAAAAGGTCTTGTGGTTATCGGGGATATCAAAAGAGGCGACATCGGCTCCACTTCCGAAGCATATGCGGCAGGTCATCTCGGCAAAGTGGCAGTAGGAAGCAAGGCATATTATCCGTTCGGCGAGGACTTTGCTACGGTCAATCCCTATCTTGGTTCCGACGGCGTGAAGCCCTTCATTAAGGTATGCAAGGAAGAGAAAAAAGGCATCTTTGTCCTGGTAAAGACTTCCAATCCCAGCAGCGGCGAATTCCAGGACCGCGAAGTGGACGGCAGACCGCTTTATGAAATCGTAGGAGAAAAGACGGCAGAGTGGGGCGCCGAGTGCATGGGCGATTCCTACAGTTATGTAGGCGCCGTAGTAGGTGCCACTTATCCGAAGCAGGGCGAAATTTTAAGAAAGATTATGCCGAAGACCTTTATTTTAGTGCCCGGTTACGGTGCACAGGGCGGCAAGGGCAAGGACCTGGTTCACTTCTTCAATGAGGACGGACTGGGCGCCATCATCAATTCCTCCCGCGGCATCATCGCAGCCTACAAGCAGGAAAAATACGCATCCTTCGGGGCGGAAGCTTATGCCGATGCCTCCCGTGCAGCCGTGCTTGACATGAAAGAGGATATCGCGCAGGCATTGGAAAGCAGATAGAAAAGAAAATAGGAATTAAAAAACAGGAGAACAGCCATCTGATGAAATAGTTTGTCAGATGGCTGTTTTTTGTCATGAGTTTCAAAAACAAATATATAATAACAATAACAATTTACATAAAACATTAAAACAAACTATGCAAAGATATGCTTAAAGAAGGAAGAATTTAATTGGAGAATAATCTTCTAATATTCGTCATTAACAGTTTTAGATATGTATTTGTAAAAATATGAAAAATTTTTAAATTATTTTCTAAACGAAATTACATTAAACAATACATTATCATGTTGACATTTGCAAATTTAAAATGTATTATATTAAAAACAATTAAAGAAAATATTGATTCAACATATTAAAAAATTATTTACAGGAAAACATAATGACAAACAAATATAAAATACTTATTTATTTAATGATTGCAGTAGCATTTATTTTAGGTATGATAATTGGTCAGCAGGGTGCAACAGAAGGTGAGAATAACGAAGGAAATAAAATAATTACAGACAAAATTGCAATCGTAAATATGGACGAAGGAATTTTTATAGAAAATGAACGCTTAAATTATGGGGCAGCGCTTTTGAACGATTTGGATAATAACTTTCTGGTGACAGGATTAGAGGATGCAAGACAGGGGATGAAACTTGGGATTTATGCGGCATATATCATTATACCAACTACATTTTCTGATGATGTAGTCAGTCTGAACAGTCGACCACAACAATCTCAAATTTCATATACTGTACACACACAGCTAAGAGAAGATATACGAGAGAAGGTTATCTATGATATTTTTCAATTTAATACAAGTTTAAGTAGAAAAGTCAGCTATATGTATTTATGCGCTGTCTTAAATGAATTTCATATAGCGCAGGATTATGCCACTCAATTAATGATAAATGATGAACAGGAATTAAAGGCTTTTGAAGAAGTACAACCGATAGATATCATTTCTGCAATCAAGGTGACGCCAATTACGGAGATAGATGGATATGTCAATACACTGGATTTATCAGAATATTATGCAAATTACCAAAACTTACTGAATCAGATTGACCAAAAATATATAGAATATTTGGCAACCTCTCAGAAAGATCAGAAGGAAATGCTGGATGCTGCCAAAAGTCTAATGGAAGAGATAGAACGAACAGAAGAATTGCTTTATAACATTGATTTTAGCAAGGATGTCAGTGGCAATGATATCTTAAATAATGGAGTAGAAGCCGTTGATAAATATTTTACAGATTATAACGAAAAAATTGAATTAAAACGAAATGCATGGAATAGTCAGATTGAATTTGTTGATGACTATTTAAGGGAGCATCATGTATGGAAACATAGTGTCCGAAAAGAAGTTTCGGAGAAGATAGAGCAATACAGTGAAAAGTATAAAATAGTGTCGGTGTCGGATGGGGATGCAGGTGTAAGAGAATTATCTTGGCAACAGGTAGAAAATGACCTTTTGCAATATCTTGCGGATGAACCAAGTGTAGAAAAGGATACCGAAGAATTTAATGATGATACTTTATTGATGAATAGCAGAGATCCTATCGGAGCATTTTATAATAATCCAATTTCAGAACAGAAAGAATGGGAAAAGTTAGATGCTGAGAAAGTAAGAGAAATTCTTAATGACAGTGTATACATACCATTGCAGGATAATATAGAAGCTATCCGGGAACCTATTATAGAGCAATATAAAAGTGAAAATGAAAATTTAATAGCGGTACAAAAAAGAATAACGGGTTTTAATGCCTTAAAATATATAGATTACGATGAATTGCAAATATTAAAAAATAAGATAGCTGAAAATGGAGAAAATCTTACTTTGGCCATTACAGACAATGATGTGCAACAGATGGAATATGTTGATACGGTGTATGAAACAACAAGGACTGATTTGCATAATTTGGCAACAAATATTGAGGATACTAAATTTGCTTCAGATGAGGCGGTTACAATCGGATTAAAAAATTTACAGGAATTAAAAACAGAAAACAGTATTCAAAATCAAGGTATGTTTGCAAATTTTGCTAATCAACTTCCATATAGCAGACTTGGAACCATAGAAAATAAAAGCACATATGAGTTTATGGTAAATCCAATAAGCTATTACGAAATAAATGCAGAAGAAGTTGAAAATCAGGGAATGAAAGGTGAACAAGGAAAAAGAGCAGGGTGGATAGTTGGTATTTGTTGTATTGCTTTTGTACTTTGGGTCAGCAAATACTACTTTCATAAATACAATGAGAGAAAGGAGGAAACACAATGGATGACAAATTAGTTTTAGAGTATGGGCAGATAATGGAGATTGCAAGATTACTCCAAAGTCAGGCAGAAGCTATGGGAGACAGTAATGACCAAATAAGCAATGCAATTTTAAGCCTTAAAGATTACTGGAGTGCATCGACAGCAATTAAATATGAGGAACAGTATGATACTGTAAAGCCTTATCTGACAAACGCTGTAGAAATGGTGTTGGAAATGTCGGAACAACTCATACAGATTGCTAATAACTTTAGTAATTTAGACAACGATATGGCAGGACAGATTAATTAAGTACAACATAGGCAGACTGTTACCAGTCTGCCTAAATTTGATTACATGGGGGAAATATGCTTTATTTTGACATAAGTGAGATTAATCAAGAAAAAAATAGTAATTCAGCGTTGGCAGATATTCATGGTTTTTTTGTTTTTCGAGATAATTTTATAGAAACGGAAAAGCTTGTGAAGGAAAAAGATAAGGAATATTTATATGAGATTGAACAGGCAGTTTTTGGAAAAGAAAACGGGAACAGTGAGATATATGATTGGGTAGATATTGTGTTACAGTCAGAAACTCCCAAATATGTAAAAGGAGTTACATATAATGGGAAAACCAAAAATAGCCGGAGTATATTTCCGGTTATAATTTTTACCTTTTTTTTAATGATAGGGATTTTATACACAAGAAGAAAAGTGAAAAGAAAGAGAGAAAGAAAATATGGGGCTGCCATTAATTGAAGAAATTTTAAGTATGAATAAAGAAGAGTTAATCACACTTTCTAAGGATATTTTGGAGTGCATAAATAAAGAAGAATATATTGCACGAACTAAAAAAGCTGGAATATATGCGAATAGTGAACAGCAATATAGAAGAAACCGAACCGATACTGCAATTGGATTAATTACAAAATATTACGTTGGATAATACGCCTCTTGCGGAGAAGGAAGAGGAAATGAACAAAATACAGGAATCCTTTCCGAAGGCAAGTATTTTGTACTGATTATAGGAGAATAGCAAATTGAATATTATCATAACCATTCAAATGAATGAAGCCAATCAAAAATTAAATATACAGGTATCCGACAAACAGTGTATCACGGATACATTGATAGTATTAGAAGAGAACTTGCATGTTTTAAGAGACGCAGCCAATATTTCCATTGTACAAGATATGGACAGTGGAAGAAGAATAAATACTGAGGCTACATATGAACAGGCACATATTTATTCAGGCTGCAGATTACTGGTAAAGGAGAATGGCTAAAATGGCAAATGATGTATTGGAGAGAAGAATAAAAAAATCGGAAATAAAAGCGAAGGATATTTTTGGATATGAATGCTTATGCAGAAAAGAAGATGGCTTGCTGGCATGTGAGTTAAAGGAAGAAAAAGAAGATATTGTATTTAGATTTGATATTAGAGATAAGAAAGCATTTGAAAGTTTACGCGATGAAGAGAAAGAGAATAAACTGCGTTTTTTGCAGAATGTATACAGATTGAGGCCTCTTTTTGCATTGTATAATTTGAGCCTTGATAAAAACGATATATTTTATGACAGTAATTTTCTGCCATATGTTGCTATGCGGGATATCCGAGAGCCTGGAGAGCAGAGAAATGATAGTAATTTTCTTGAAAAGTATAAGGAGATTGCGGCAGGTGTTTTAAGCAATAAGTATACGTATGAGAGAATACAAACAAGTGGAGTTGGGATTGTATATAATGATAAGAGCACAGCATTTATTTTAGGATGTGCTACCAGTGAAGAACTGTGTGAAAAGTTAAGGCAGCGAGCAGAAAATGAAAATATTGTCAATAAGAAAACAAAAATTCGGATAGACAGGAAAAAATATCATTATGAGAAAACAATAGCCATTAGCATTATATTATTGTTGATTTTAGCATTTGTCTATACCGGATATCAGACATTTTTTGAACTGCCCAGAGAAAAGGCAGTTGTGCATGCCAGCAGAGCATATGTGATGCAGGACTATGTTGGATGTATCGATAGCCTTGCAGATGTCAAAATTGAACAGATGGACACCTATACGAAATACATATTAGCAGTTTCCTATGCAAAGGGTGAGGTATTGGAGAAAGAGGAATTACAAAATGTTATTTCCAATATCAGTATGTATGCTAACGAAGTAGAATTGGAATATTGGATTGCATTGGGAAGATCCGGCTATGCTCAAGCAGAAGATATGGCCAAAGCTTTATCAGATGACAAACTGCTTATTTATGCATATATGAAAGAAATGAATTATTTGGAAGCAAATTTTCAGATGAATGGTGAAGAAAAACAAAATCGTATAAATGAACTGAGCAATTCTATAACCGAAATTGGAAAAAAATATATTGAAGAATAAAGAAAGAGGGAAAAAAGTGCAGTATTACAGAAGAGCGGACAAAATCAGAATAGACGGGGTTCACGGAGACCTGATGATATATGGGATGGAAGGGGAAGTACTTGTTACAGAGAATAAATTATATATTAAGAATACGAAAGAAGTAAGTTTGAATGGGGAACTGGTATCAGAAGAGAAAGATATTCAGATAGGGGATATATTGACTATCGGTAAAATAACGATAAATCTTTTTAAGGAATTTATTTCCATACAGGGCGAAAACTTTGAAAGCAGACTTCAAAACTACTTTTACAAAGAAATTCCCTTTGAAGATTTTCCTTATTATCGCCGTTCACCACGTATTTTGAAAAAAATAATACAAGAAAAGATTTTAATAAAGGAACCACCGCAAAAGGAGAATATGGATAAACAGGAAGTAGTACAAATGGTTTTGCCTCCTATGGTCACTATGATGATTACAGTTTGCTTAGGCATTTTTATGAAAAGAGGAATATATGTAATTGCCGGCATTTGTACCACTATAGTTTCTGTACTTTTTTCTGTATATAAATATTTGAAAGACAGAAAAGAAAAAATACAAAAGAATTTGGAAAAAGAACAGGCATATGAAGAATATTTATTGGATTTGAGAGCTGTTATGCGAAAAAAAAGGCAGCAGGAAAAAGATGCTATGGAATATCTGTATCCAAATGCAGAAAAAATCAGCCAGATGGTTTTACGTTATGACAGTCGTTTTTATGAGAGAAAACAGGAAGATGAAGATTTTTTAAGGCTTACTTTGGGATATAGAAGCGGGGAATCTGCTATTCGCATAGAAGGGGATAAAAGTAGTTTTAAGATAAAAGATGGAGAAAGCAGTCAAAATGCTATTCGTATATTAGAGGATTTTGGAAAGATTTCCGATATTCCGGTCACGGTTGACTTATATCAGGAACATTTAGGAGTAATTGGAGAGCGAAAGAATATTCATGAGCAAATAAAGTTCCTTATGATGCAGATCTGTTTCTTTCAAAGTTATCATGATGTACAAATTGTCTTTATTACAGATGAAGAAGGGGGAAAAGAGTTTGAATATCTGAAATGGTATCCCCATTTGAGAATACAGGCAGTAAATGTTACAGCATTAGTTTCTACGCCTTCTATCCGAGATCAGATATTGGGAAGTATTCTACAGATTATAAAAGAGAGAAAACAATATTTAGAAGAGGATAAAAAAACTTCATTATTTAGTCCACAATATATATTTGTCATAGATGAGCCGAAACTGATTTGCGACCATGCTATTATGGAATATCTTGGACAGAGTGCAAAAGAATTAGGAATCAGCATTATATACACATCAGATCAAGTATATAAATTGCCGGAAAATATCCGAACAGTATACGAACTTAAAAATTCGGAACAGGCAGAACTGTTGATTGAACAGGGTATGCATAAGGCAAGTAGATTTAACTTGGTATCTATGAAGAATATTGAAGTGGAGATAATCAGTAGAAAAACTGCGGCATTGATACATGAAAGGGGATTGGTTTCGAAAATTCCGGACAGTATAACTTTTTTTGAAATGTATCATATTAAACATCCGGAAGAACTGGCAGTTGAAAAAAGATGGAAAAACCATGCAGCCTATAAATCTTTGGCTGTACCGATTGGTGTAAGAGAACAGGACAATTATGTGGAACTAAATTTACATGAAAAGGCACATGGACCTCATGGTTTGGTAGCGGGTACAACCGGTTCCGGTAAGTCAGAGATAATACAAACATATATTTTGTCGTTGGCAGCCAATTTTCATCCGTATGAAGCAGGCTTTCTATTAATTGATTATAAAGGCGGAGGAATGGCTAATTTATTTCAAAATCTACCGCATTTACTGGGAACAATTACGAATCTTGACGGTGCGGCAAGCTATCGGGCATTGGTATCTATTAAAAGTGAGCTTGCCAGAAGACAAAAAATATTCAGTGAAAATGGAGTAAATCATATAAATGGTTACCATAAGCTATACCAGTTGGGAGAAGTTACGGAACCGCTTCCACATCTTTTTCTTATCAGTGATGAATTTGCAGAATTAAAAAAAGAACAACCGGAATTTATGAAGGAACTGGTGTCTACAGCCAGAATCGGCAGAAGTTTGGGAATCCATTTAATCTTGGCAACGCAGAAGCCGAGCGGTGTTGTGGATGAACAGATATGGACCAATTCCAGATTTAAGCTTTGTCTGAAGGTTCAAAATGAGGCAGATAGCAAGGAAATGCTGAAAACAGCTGATGCAGCAGCCATAGTACAGCCGGGACGAGCATATCTGCAGGTAGGAAACAATGAAATTTATGAACTTTTTCAATCGGCTTTTAGTGGAGCAACCTACGGTGAAGAACAGGAAAAAGGAAAGGAAAAAGATAACAGAGTATATTTGATTAATGCATTAGGACAGGGGCAATTAATTAATCAGGACTTGGGAGGAACATTAAAAAGTGATAAAATCCAAACAACGCAGTTGGATGCTGTAGTAAGTTATATTGCGGATACTTTCAAAAATATGAATATTCCCAAGGTGAAGAGCCCATGGTTGCCTCCGCTTAAAAATATTATGGTGTCTCCGTATTTGTCTGAAATTCAGGATAGTGCCATTTTTTCGGAACTGGATTTGCGGGCAGTCATTGGAATGGAAGATATTCCTACAGAACAAAAACAAACAGACTATGCGTTGGATTTTCTGAGGGATGGACATGTGCTGTTTTGTGCCTCTGCAGGATTTGGAAAAACTGTATTTTTGGAAAATATTATATTGAGTTTATGTGTAAAAAACAGTGTGAAAAATTTTATTTCCTATATTCTTGATTTTGGAAATAATGCGCTGATAGCCATGAAAGCACTTCCGCATGTAGCAGATTACATTACATATGACGATACGGAAAAACAGCAGAAATTTATATCCCTGATACAGAAAGAGATAAAGGACAGAAAACGCAGAATGGCAGAAACCATGACTCCGGGATTTGAAATATACCGGCAAAGTGGCAGAACGGATTTTCCTGCGATATTAGTTCTTGTGGATAATTATGATATTGTGAGAGAAATAGGTTTAGATGAGGGATTTTTTGTACAACTGGCACGAGATGGAGCAAATCTTGGTATTTATCTTGCGATAACGGCATCACGGAGCAGTGTGGTTAAATTTTCTTTGTTAAATCAGATAAAAAATAAAATTGCAGGATATAATTATGAAGCAATGGAAGCAAGGGCATTGGTAGGAAAAAGCGAATATGAAGTGCCTGAAATTAAGGGGCGTGCACTGGTTAAACAGGAAGGAATTAATCTGATGCAGATTTATTCGCCGGTTTCCTATAAAGATGGGCTTGATTATAATAAAAAAATAAGAGAATTGGCGGAGAAAATTAAGCAAGAAAGTAGTGAAGATAAAGCAGAAGGAATACCGGTATTGCCGGAATTGTTACTATATCCTATGTTATCTGACTATAAGAGCATTGATTCCATAGATATTAACATGGGACTTGAGAAGCAAAATGTGAAACGAGAGGGTATCTGTTGTTCTAATACTCCTTTTTTAATTATTGGACCAGTAAAGAGTGGAAAAAGCAATGCAGGTCATCTTGTGTTAAAACAAGCAATGCAATTTAAGACAGTATACCTGTTTGACTCCAAGGATTACGAATACAAAAAATGGAAAAAGTCGGATGTAGTGAAATACATAGACAGCAAGGAAATGCTTGAAAAAGCAATAAAAGAAATCAGCGATTTAACAGAACAACGTAGAGAGGCATTTGAACTAAAAAAAGAGGAAATGTCTTCAAAGGAATTTTATGCAAGCCTTGATAAGGTTATGATTTTTATCAATAATATTGGTGAATTTAGCGAATTTAGCGAAGATAAAAAAGAAATTATCGGTGTTTTAATGCAAACTACAGGTGTAGGGATTTTGGTGGTTATGGTAGGAGCTTCAAATGCAATTCCGGCACGCAATGAAACCTCCAAATTAGTCAAAATGTGTGAATGTGGTTTGATTTTAGGGGAATATGGAATAAATACATCGTTTCCCAGTATCAGGACCAGGGATCTTCCCGGAGCAGTAGAGGATGGTTTACTGTATAAGCGGGGGGAAATTACAATGATACGTCTTCCAAGGATGTAAGAAAGGAGCATTCCTGTAATTCAGAAATAATGCCAATTGAATAAAAAAGAACCTCA